>Ga0187892_10002956_pt1 | contig 32266 bp, 40 predicted proteins | sample MA1701073metaG_FD_139345 | JGI IMG/M metagenome (GOLD analysis project Ga0187892, IMG submission 139345) | Bio-ooze microbial communities from a basaltic lava cave in the Kipuka Kanohina Cave System on the Island of Hawaii, USA - MA170107-3 metaG ...
AGCTGCGAGTTTTTCGTACTCTGGCGTCGTCAACGGGCCAATGTTGGACGGCACTGCGGACAAGGTTTGACCGCTAAAGAGTGGCGTTCGACAGATTTTTTTGCTCCCAGGATTACACCGGCGTACCTCGGTCACGCTGTACCGTTGCTTGGTCGAAAGGCCAGCGGCATTCGGACCTTCAAGCTCGGTCACCGGAGGCAGAGCGAGGGTCGCGATGAACTGATTGGGTTTCTCAACCGTACTCTTGAATTGAAACTCATAGGTGATGTCCTCAACTCCGTCACGATCGTTATCAATGTGTATGGCATACAGCACATTGTCATCAAATGCAAAATAGTTCGGCCCCGAACTCGGCTCCTGGCTGGGAACGACGTTCATGATACACGTTACTTTCCGTTCTGCCAGCGGTCGGGCCAGATTCGCGGCATCATAACTCACAAACGCATACACATCGCTGATGTCGGCACCTGGGTCGAGCGTCATCAACGGCGCTTCCCGGTGACTCGCTGCATCGACCGCTGGGAGTTGAGCCCCAGGAAGCACGGCGAGCAAGGACAAGGTCAGTGTTGCAACTGATTGCTGAATCAATCGGTTTGCCTTTTTTTTCATAGGTCTTCTCCTTTATATAAAGCCATTGCTCTTCGCGAAGAACTTTACTGCTGACATCTCTCTTACGTAGGAGAAGGGTTGATTGGATTGCACCCCCTCATGGTCCCCGAAAGAACCAGGGAAAGTTCTATTGACATCCAACCGTCATTCTTCATCGTAAGAGAAAGAGTGAGGGACAAGACTATGGGAATGCATATCCGATCCACGTCAGAATTGACTTCTTCCGCTGGCTCCGGTTCGCAGGATTCTCTTGTCACCAGACTCGAGCGGCTCTCGTACCAGAGCAGCGAAGAGCGGTTGATGCTCGCGATCCTGAAGGATGCTGTAGACTGCATTGAACGCTACCGCGATGGACGGAGAGCCAGTAGTCGTCCGGAGTATAAAGCTGCCCTGGCGTGGGTCCACACCCATGACCACACGTGGCTATTTTCCTTTGAGAATATCTGTGTGGGATTGGACCTCAATTCAGACCGGCTGCGTACAGCGCTAGAATCGCCACCACTGCGTACAACTCCTACAGTGAGCCACGGAGATACATTTCTCCCGACGGTTTCGGTAACCCACCGGCTGGCTCCAAGGTCACGGCCACGGCATTAATCTTGCCGAAAAGCTTCGAGGGTGGCGTGGCGAGGACCTCTCCTACCCCTGCTTGATCAGGAGAGAAAAGACCTGCACTTACTGGCCCTTCTTTTTCCGTCATAAACCAGACCTGATACTCCTTACCTTTAGGAGCTGGGGGCATACCGAACGCATAGAATAGCCAAGCCTTGCGCTGGTCATTCCACAACACGTGTCCTTCCGTGTCGAGACCAAGTTTTGCTCGCTGAAGAGTGCGCACCTGTAATCCCGGTGCCGTTAGTACTTCAATCACTCCCCGTTGCCGCGCAACCGCTTCCCTGAGTTGCGCGACCTCGCGAGTGTTCGCTTCACCTTGCTGCTGTTGTTGTGTCAACGCCAATTGTACCTCTTGTAACGATTTTTCACTGGTGGTTATTTTCTCATGGGCTTGCGCGAGTTCTGTTTTCAAACCTGCAATCTCGCGCTCATACGCGGCTACGGTCTGCACCGGTGGACTGGGTAACGGTGGGGGTACCCTCTCCGGCTTCCGTGTCGTCAGCAGAGTTTGGAGGCGATTCAATTCTTGTTCGCGGAGGCTGACGAGTTGACGCTGCTCGGCCATCGCCGTTTCGAGTTGCACAACTTGTTGTGCTTTTTCTGTCGCTACCCTCAATTGTTCTTGCAGTTGACTGGTGAGCGTTTGGATCTCCTGTTCTCGACTGGCCAGTTTCGCTTGTTCTTGGGTGAGCAAGGCCGACACAGTGTCGGCACGGGTTTGTTGTTCGTTGGCAAGCTGCATGGCGTCGTAATAACGAAGTCCCGCAAATGTCACCATCACGGCAGCGGCTGCCGCAAGCGGAATGCCGACGACCAAGGGCCGCCAGCGCCGTGGCCGCAACGGCACGATCTTGGCTTCGCGTTCCTGACGGATACGGTCGAGCAACCGTTCTTTGACTGCGGCACCTGGTCCTTCAGGCACCACCCCGAGCGAGATCAAACCAGCAATCTCCTGCCACTCGCGGAGTTCTGCCATGCACGTCTCGCATGACTCGGCGAGATGCTGCTCAATTGCCGTGATCGACTCCACTTCGAGTCCACCAACCACATACAACGGGAGCAACTCTTTGATCTCTTGGTGGGTCATGAGGTTCTGCCTAATAGTGGACGTAAACGTTCCTGCATCCGCAACATGGCGGAACGAATCCGCGTCTTAATAGTTCCCAAAGGTTCGTGCAATTGCGCCGCAATTTCGGCGTGCGTGAGGCCGCGAAAAAAGGCCATCTCCAGGGCAAGCCGCTGCTCGGCTGGGAGATTATCCAGCGCAGCTCGGACAAACCCGGATTGTTGTCCGAGACTGACCACCTCCTCCGGATTTTCAGCCGGGTCGGCTCCTATTGGACGTGAAGCAAGGTCTTCTTCCGGAATCGGATCATTACGTCGAGCTCGCAGGGTATCAATTGCTCGACTCCTCGCCAAGGTTGCCAGCCACGCCCCAACGCTTCCCCGCTGGACATCATAGCGGTCAGCCTCTCGCCACACTTGCCAAAAAACGTCATGCACAACCTCTTCCGCATTCTCTCGTGAGGTCAGGATCTTCAAGGCAAGGTGGTACACCATCGTCTGATACCGCTCGTACAGACGCTCGAAGGCCTCTTGTTGTTGGCGCGCAATGGCGGCGACCAAGTTCCGGTCGTCCAGAGCACGGTCCTCCTGTTCTGTTTTACGAGCGAAGAGAGAGGATGGATTCTTTACGCGAGGCACGGTAATGGCTCAATAATGAAGAATTAAAAATGAAGAATGAAGAATGAAGAATGAAAATTTCAGAATTGAAAGGAAGAAAGAACACTTCTTCTCCATTTTACATTTTTCACTCTTCACTCTTCATTTTCTTTTGCAGCGCCTTCTCCAGCCGCCGCACTCGACGCACTAATTCCGGTAACTGTGGGAGCAGGACCGAGTACCGCCGCCATGAATGAATATCGGTCGCTGGATATCCTCCAATGACAGAATTCGCTGGCACATCATGGGGAATCCCGCTTTGGGCAGCAACTTGCGTATTCTTTCCCACGGTCAGGTGTCCGGCTGCACCAACCTGTCCTCCCAGCCGAACCCCTGCTTCCAGTTTTGTACTGCCAGAGAGCCCAACCTGCGCAGCGAGTAACGCTCCTTCTCCAACATCGCACCCGTGCCCGATCATCACCAGGTTGTCGATTTTTGCCCCTCGACGGATAACTGTTGCTCCTACTGCCGCCCGATCGATAGTCGTATTGGCTCCGATCTCAACATCATCCTCCAGAACGACAATTCCAGTTTGAGGAATCTTGTAGGCTGTGCCATCGGGCAAGGGCACATACCCAAATCCATCACCGCCAATCACCACTCCGCTTTGGAGGACCACCCGGTCGCCAATGCGCGTTCCTTCCCGAATCACCACACCAGCATGCGCAGTAAACAGATTGCCGATATGAGCGTGAGGATACACTACGGCTTGCGCAAAGATACGGGCCTGGTCGCCAATCACTACGTCATCGCCAATCACCACATACGGACCAATGGACGCCTGCACACCGATGCGGGCAGTAGGTGCAATCATCGCAGTCGGGTGAATACCCACTGGAGGGACCAATGGCGGATAGAAGAGTTCCAGCGCCTGGGCAAAAGCAAGATAGGGGTTGGGGGTGCGCAAAGAAGCCAGTGCCACCTCAGGGTCGTTCGGAGCCAGAATCACGGCGGCCGCTTTTATGGTGGCAAGCTTGGAAAGATATTTTTTATTGGCAACAAAGGTTAGGTCGTTCGCTTTCGCGTCATCAATGCTGTTGATCCCAGTAATTTCGATAGTCCCATCCCCACGCAGTTCACATCGTAGGTGTTGCGCAATATCAACAAGTTTCATCGCTTCATCCTTTACCGGTCCCGGCTTGTCAAAATCCCAGGCGTGCCATATCTAGCAGAGTCCACAGCGAACGACTATGGATTCGAGAGGTGAGGTGATTTATGCGGAAGGGGTTGGTTGTGCTTTTCATTTTACTGTCTGGCTGCACCCTTGGAGCCAAAGTGCAACCTCCTCCTCCCCCTGCGCTACCAGAAGTCACGTATGTGACCCCGTGTGACCCGAAAGCCGTTGCCGGGCTCACCCAAGAAGCGGTCGATGCGCTCCGGAATCGCGATCTTCTTTTGCGCAATCACATTCAAGCGCTCGAACAACAGCTGCGCGGGGCACCGTAACACAATCTTCATCTTTCTCGGCTTGCGGCTCTATGCCCTGTGTGTTAGGAAACCTGCTCGCTATGGATATTTTGAAGCTTGGTATTCCTAAAGGTAGTCTTGAATCCGCCACCATTGACTTATTCAAAAAAGCTGGCTGGAAAATCACTACAAGTTCACGCAGCTATTTCCCGACCATCGACGATCCCTCGATTCGCTGCATGCTCGTCCGCGCCCAAGAAATGGCACGGTATGTTGAATCTGGTACGCTCGATGCCGGACTCACAGGCAAAGACTGGATCATGGAAAATAATTCCGACGTCGAAGTGATTGCTGATCTTGTCTACTCCAAGGCTAGTTTTCAGCCGACGCGGTGGGTGCTCGCCGTTCCTCACGATTCCCCTATCCGTACTCCGGAAGATTTACAAGGTAAACGAGTTGCCACCGAACTTGTGCAATACACGAAGCGTTATTTTACCGAACGGAATATTCAGGTTGAGGTCGAATTTTCCTGGGGTGCGACTGAGGCGAAAGCTGCTGAAGGGTTAGTCGATGCCATTGTCGAAGTCACAGAATCAGGCTCGACTATCCGTGCCCATGGGCTTAAAATTATTTGGGAATTGTTCACCTCGAACCCACAAATCATTGCCAACCGTCGGGCATGGAGTGACCCCGCAAGGCGGGAAAAAATCGAACAAATCTCCCTGTTGTTAAAAGGCGCTCTGGATGCCGAAGCGAAGGTTGGCATCAAGATGAACGTCCCGAAGGACAATTTAGACGCAATTGTAGCTATTGTAGAGCGCAAGCTAGGACGACTCACGTCCCCGACAGTTTCACCCTTGTACCGCCCTGGTTGGTTTGCGGTAGAAACCATTATCAGCGAAGAAATTGTCCGTGACCTCATCCCGGAATTGATCAAAAACGGGGCTGAAGGAATCGTGGAGTATCCGCTCAATAAGATCGTGTAGAGGAAGAAAGATAGAGATAGAGACTTGAGACAGAGAGGGGCTGAGCGGTCTCTATCTCTGTCTCTGTCTTTTCTTCAGGGTCGTCTCTCTTGATCCCCCTCACCCTAACCCTCTCCCATCCGGGAGAGGGAATTTCCGGGGAAAGAATATCTCCCTGTCCGGGAGAGGGAATTTTTCGCAAAACTTATAATCAACATCACCACTTATCATCACTCCACTCCCCTTACGGAGAAGATGGCTTTGCGATATAAGAAGCCGACCCGCTGGGAGGAAGCAAGTGAGGAAGTTACATGCTGCAATGGCTTCCGGAAGACGTCTCGCCTTACGGAGCTGGGATCGATGGACTCTTCCGTCTAATCTATTACATCACTGCGACTGCGTTCCTCGTTGTCACTGTGCTGATGATGGTGTTCCTGGTGTTGTATCGCTATCGGGAAGATCGCCGTGCAACGTACACCCACGGTAACACGACTCTGGAAATTGTGTGGACCCTCATCCCTGCTGTGGTGTTCATCTGGTTGGGACTGGCAAGTAAATCCAAATGGGAAACCCTGAAAATGGCCATTCCGGTCACCGATACCGTGATTCGTGTTACTGCCAAACAGTTCAATTGGGAAATTCTGTATCCGGGACCAGATGGCAAATTTGACACTGCCGACGATAAACAAGTGGACAACGAAATTCGCGTTCCCGTAGGAACTCCGGTGCACGTTATTCTGCGATCGAAGGATGTTATCCATAGCTTCTTTTTGCCGAACCTGCGCTTTAAGCAGGATGCGGTCCCAGGTCGGGATATTCAGGGCTGGTTTCAGGCAAACAAACCTGGGAAATATGAAATTCCCTGTGCTGAGCTCTGTGGCTTTGGACACTCTGGCATGAAAGGTTGGCTTTACGTCCTGCCCGCCGACGACTACGACAAGTGGTTTCACGAGCAGTGGCCCGCAGCGATTACTTCAGCCCAGACGAAAACCCCAACCATCCAGCCTAACGTTGCCCCTGTCCCCCTGTCGCCATCGACTCCACCAGCCTCTTAAAGGACAGTTTGTTAGGATGATCTACGCACGAGGACCATACTGATGAGCAAAGCGGAAGTCATTGCCGCCCATCCGATGCGTGACGCTCATCAAGCAAAAGCGAGCTTCATTCGCACCTACATTTTCTCGCGCGATCATAAAATGATCGGCAAGCAGTTTCTCTTCCTGAGTTTGTTCATGTTAGCAGTTGGCGGCATGCTCGCCATGATGATCCGTTGGGAACTTGCCTGGCCCGAAGCTCCGCTGCCAGTGATCGGCGCTTCACCCCAGTTCTTGGAAAGCAGTGAGCCCTCGACGTTCATGGACAAAACCTGGCAGAGGTGGCTCTCACAAGACGATACTGAACAAAACTGGCTGGCACAGACACTCCCGAACGGAGTCGTCACCCCGCCCTTTTACAATTCGTTGTTCACTATGCACGCAACGCTGATGATCTTTTTCGTCGTCGTGCCGTTTTTGGTTGGGGGATTTGGCAATTTTCTTATTCCGTTGATGATTGGTGCGGGAGATATGGCGTTTCCGTTCCTCAATATGCTCTCGTTTTGGGTCTCGGTTCCCGCAAGCTTTCTGATTTTGTACAGCTTCTTTGTCCCAGGAGGCGCAGCGTCCGGTGGCTGGACGATGTATGCGACCTTGTCAGCCAAGGCGCAATACACCGGTGTCGATATGGGAATCAACCTCTGGATCATCAGTTTGATGATCTTGGGGGTTTCCTCACTCATGGGATCAATCAACTACATCACCACCATTGTCAACATGCGCGCACCAGGTCTGACCTGGTTTCGCCTCCCCCTGATTATCTGGTCGTTTTTTCTCACTGCGATTCTGCTATTGCTTGCCCTTCCAGTGCTCACCGCTGCACTCGCCATGCTGTTGTTTGACCGCACGATGGGAACCAGCTTTTTCCTGCCCGAAGGTGGCGGCGAACCCTTGTTATGGCAGCACCTCTTTTGGTTCTTTGGTCACCCAGAGGTCTACATTTTGGTGCTGCCAGCGATGGGAGTCGCCTCGGAAATTCTGTCCACGTTTTCACGGAAGCCGATCTTCGGCTATCGAGCAATGGTCTTCTCTATGGTAGCGTTGGCGCTGCTCTCGTGGCTGGTTTGGGGTCACCACATGTTCCAAAGTGGAATGAACCCGACTTTAGGAACGGCGTTTATGTTGTCCACAATGGTCATCGCCGTTCCTTCGGCGATCAAAACTTTTAATTGGTTAGGAACCTTATGGGGAGGTAACATCCAGTTTACCTCCCCCATGTTGTTTGCCTTGGGGTTCGTTTCCAACTTTGTCATCGGCGGGCTGAGTGGGATTTATATGGCCTCCACCCCAGTAGACATCTATATCCACGACACTTATTTCATTGTCGCACACTTTCACTATGTCGTTGCCGGCATCATCTTTGCCATGTTTGCCGCGTTGTACTACTGGTTCCCGAAAATGTTCGGACGAATGCTCCATGAACGGCTGGGCAGGCTTCACTTTGTCCTCACCTACCTCTTTTTCAATAGCGCGTTCTTTCCCATGCACTTTCTCGGCGTGGCTGGACACATGCGCCGTATCGCCAACCCTATGCAATATGAATTTCTGCATCAGATGCAGTGGTGGAACCAGTTCATCACTTACAGCGCCTTTCTCCTTTTCCTCTCGCAGATTCCCTTTCTTGTGAATTTCTTCTGGAGTATGTTTGCCGGGCTGGTTGCCGGACGGAATCCCTGGCGCGCCAACACGTTGGAGTGGAGCGCGCCCTCTCCTCCAGGGCACGGGAATTTTCCCATACCACCGGTTGTTTATCGTGGCCCGTATGAATACAGTTCCCCCCAGGTCACTGAAGACTGGCTCCCACAAGACTATCGCCTGGGATCAGTCGCAACCGCGAACTCATAATCGTACCGACTATGACAGCATACGCCCCCACAACCACACCTGTTTCACCCTGGCCCCATCGTTTCGCCCTTCTAACGGCAGTGGCCACGTTTCCGTTGTTGTTCATTGGCGGGTTGGTCACGAGCACAGGCTCAGGACTTGCAGTGCCCGATTGGCCGACGACGTTCGGCTACAATATGTTTCTCTATCCGTGGTCACAAATGGTAGGCGGGATTTTCTATGAACATAGTCATCGCCTCTTTGGCTCGCTGGTGGGTTTTCTCACGGTTCTTCTGACTGTTTCATTGTGGTATAGCGAGTCCCGATCATGGCTGCGCAAATTGGGGCTCATTGCCCTCGGCGCCGTCATTCTTCAAGGTGTTCTTGGTGGCTTGCGTGTCGTCCTCCTGCAGCAGACACTGGCGATCATTCACGCCTGTTTTGCTCAGGCATTTTTTGCGCTGGCGGCGAGTCTGGTCTTATTTACGTCAGCGGAATGGCGTACCCCAATTAAGAAGAAAAAGGCTGAGGATGCTAATCGCATAGAGCGATTAGGTGTATCAACCGCAGGTTTCGTCTACCTTCAGCTTATTTTTGGCGCGATTTTGCGACACACCGGCACTTGGGAAACCCTGCATTTCATCGGTGCGGCGCTCGTAGCTATCCATGTCGGTCTGCTCACTGCTCGTACGGTACGCAATCATGCCGATCTCCCAGTGTTGCTGCGTTCGACGTTGTTGCTGTGTGGATTACTAGTGCTTCAGCTTTTCCTTGGTATCGCTGCCTACGTGGGGAAATTCACTACCGTAGGAACATCCTTACAGCCATATATTGTGCTCCTGGCGACGAGTCATGTCGTAGTTGGGGCACTCATGTTTATCACCTGCGTGCGGTTTTCTCTGCGCGCGTATCGACTCCTCGATCAACAACCCCTTGTCCTGCAACCGCAAGTGCTTTCACCACAGGCTTCGCTATGACCCCACACCCCAATACTGATATTCTCCTTGACATGCCGATCGAACGCATGCGCCGTCGTGCTCTTGATTTCTTTGAACTGACCAAACCTCGTGTCGTACTGATGGTCTTGGTCACTACGGCAACCGGATTCTACCTTGGGGTACAAGGCGCCCCAGATTATCTGATCCTCTTGCATACCTTGATAGGTACTGCGCTCGCTGGTGGTGGCACCCTCGCTCTCAACCAAGTGATGGAACGAGAGGCCGATGCCCAAATGCACCGGACGAGACTGCGTCCACTTCCCGATGGGCGACTCCAGCCGCGCGAAGCCTTGGTCTTCGGCACGGCTATTACGCTGGTTGGGTTGGGATATTTGTTCTGGCTAGTGTCCGGGTTGAGTGCGCTCGTCACCGCCACCATCGTTGTTACCTATTTATTTGCCTATACCCCGTTGAAACAGAAAACCTCGCTCTGCAGTATCGTCGGCGCGATTCCTGGCGCACTCCCCCCAGTGATTGGCTGGGCCGCAGCTCGTGACACCCTTAGCCTCGAAGCGTGGATTTTATTTGCCATTATGTTTCTGTGGCAAATGCCACATTCACTCGCCATCGGCTGGCTCTATCGTGAGGATTATGCCAAGGCAGGATTCCGCTTGTTGCCGGTGATCGATCCCGACGGGAGCGTCACCGGACGACAGATTGTCCTCAACTGCGCGGCGCTCCTGGCGGTCGGACTACTACCGACCCTCATCGGTTTTGCCGGGGTGATCTACTTCTTCGCCGCCCTGACTTTGGGGAGTGTGTTCTTATGGTACGGCCTACGGTTGGCAGCGTTACGCTCTGTAGCTTCTGCCCGCCATTTACTCTTTGCCTCGTTAGTCTATCTCCCGGTCCTCCTGGCAATCTTGGCATTTGACAAAGTAACGTTTTGAGTATGAACTGATGTCCCAAGCAACACCATCCTCTCACTTGACTGCCAACTGCGTGCTGGGGTTCGGACTTGCAGTCTTCATCATGGTGTATGTCATAATCACGATCTGTTTCATCATTCTCAAGTAGGCAAACACGAACCGGTTCTCTTATGGCACGCCCTTCGACAGGTAAAGTGTTGGAATTTCCCCGCCGGCCACTCGTCCCCACACCTCGCCGCGAACCTTATGAACCGTCACTGTCCAGCACCTCAGCCGACGCCGCACGGCTCGGGGTACTGTTGTTTATCGGCTCAGAAGTGATGCTCTTTGCTGGCTTGCTCGCCGTCTACTCCGCTTTTCGTTTTGGCAATCTGACCTGGCCTTCGGCTCAGCTTTACCTCCCAGTCAAAGTCACGTGGGTCAATTCTTTCTTCCTCTTCTTCAGTTGTTACACCATGCGTCGGGCAGTGCTTGTTGGCCGAAAAGACCAGCAGTCATTGTTGGTGATATATCTGACCGTCACTGCTGCGCTCGGTACGTTGTTTTTGGGTATCCAGGGTTATGAGTGGATTCAACTGATCCGCGACGGGTTTACCATCACCACAGGTGTTTACGGCGCGACATTCTATCTCCTCATTGGATGCCACGCGCTCCATGTGCTGGGTGCAGTCATCTGGTTACTGGTCGTTGTCTGGCTCGCGCGACAGCAGCGCTTTCCTTCCCATCATTTTGTTGGTGTCGAGTTGTGTGCATGGTACTGGTATTTTGTCGGCGGTCTTTGGGTCCTTTTATTTACGCTCGTCTACCTCAATTGAGCGTGATGATGAAAACAATTAGAAGGGCAGTTGGTATTTTTCTCGTCACAGCTAGCGTGATCATCGCTGTCTGGACGGAGGTGGCACAGGCGTGTGCCATGTGTCAAACGGTCATGCCACGCGGGGATGATCCCCTCGCACGGGGGTTCTTTGTGAGTATGCTGATTTTGCTGGCTGCCCCGTTTCTCGTGAGTACGGCACTTGGTGGGTGGTGGTATTATTACCACCGGGCGGCACGTTCCGCTGCGGAAGCAACATCTGGAACCGGAGAACCATCGTGAACGAAACGTCCATCCCTCCTTCTGCGGAGGAAGCTCTTTCTTCTGCCGCTCTACCAGCACTGCAACGTAGCACCTGGGGCATGTGGTCGTTTCTTGCCAGTGACGCCATGACCTTTGCGGCTTTATTGGCGAGTGCGGGCGTCTTGCGTAGAGAAAATCACGATTGGCCATCTTCAACTGCTGCTATCCTCAATCTTAGAATGGCAATCGTCATGACAGCATTACTCCTCATGAGTAGTGTTTTGATGGTCAGTGCCCTGTCAGGTGTAAAACGGAACAATCACACTCGGTTCAGGAAATATTTGCTGCTTACGATCCTGTGTGGAACGGCTTTTGTCGCTTTACAAGGGTTCGAGTGGAACCATCTTCTTCATGAAGGGATGACAATGACCCAAAATCCCTGGGGAGCCGGACTCTTCGGGACCACGTTTTATGTCTTGACCGGATTCCACGGCCTTCATGTCTTAGGTGGCGTGCTCTATCTGACTGGCATCTTGTTGAACGGTCTGTGGGGCCGGTATCATGCCGATAACTATGCTGCTGTGGAGATTGCGGGATTGTATTGGCATTTCGTCGACATTGTGTGGATTTTCGTGTTCGCCTTTGTCTACCTGCTTTAGTCAGTAGTAATGATGTCTTCCTTGCTTCCTCTCTCTGTCCTGCCGAGTGTCAATGCCGCGTTAAACGCGACGAGTGCGGTATTGCTGGTGGCAGGCTACTACTGTATTCGCCAACGCCGAGAGCGAGCCCATCGAGCATGTATGCTCGCGGCTTTCTCTGTATCCATCCTTTTTCTGCTCTCATACGGAGTCTATCACTTCCATGCGGGAACAACCCGTTTTACTGGCCAGGGATGGATTCGTCCGGTCTATTTTGCCCTGCTACTCTCCCATACTTTGTTAGCAGCTATCGTGCCGTTCTTGGTGTTGATTACGCTCTCACGAGCCCTACGCCAACAATTTGCCCGACATAGAGCCATCGCTCGCTGGACGCTGCCACTCTGGCTCTATGTCTCAGTCACCGGCGTTCTCATCTACTGGCTGCTTTATCACCGCTATGCCCTGGCCTAACGGAGAGCCCATGAGGAGGATTAGGCGCTAGTAAGACTTACTAAAACAAGAATGACCGCGTAGACAGGGACCAACGCCGTTACAAAAGCTCCAGGAAAAAAGAAGTACGTCAGCGCCTCTTCAGAGCGTTTAATGACCATCTTGTGGGCATTGGCAGCAAAATAAAAGCTACCAACCATGAGATACAACGATATCCACCACGGTATTTGCAGTTCGAGGTACGTTGGTTCGATAAAGTCAATAACCAAGACGAGTACCCCAATGCCCATTAGTATTCGGAGTTGCCAAATAGTACGGGTTTCTATGTCTAGCATCCTCTCCCCCTACGCACTGTCAGTCAGCGCCCGCTGTCCTGATCATCTCCATCAGTTTCTTCTGATCTAACCGTTTTCTTCGTATTACCCGCACAATTATCCTTTTACCGCGTAGAGTCGGGTACTGCAAATCTCTTATTGCTGAAAGTGACGCTTCGCCGTTTGTGAGGCTCCCCAAAATGTTCCCAACGCAAACACCAAGGTAATCAGCAGCGAAGGCATAAGCTGGGGGATTTGCCCGACCGCCGTAGCGTCGCCCACATAGAGACAGCGTCGCAAAGCGGCCACCCCGTAGGTTAAGGGATTCAGGCGCATGATCCAAGAAAACCAGCCAGGAAGCCCGATCGCCGGAAAGAATGCACCGGAAAGAAACCAAATAGGCATAAGAATGAGGTTCATAATGGCATGGAATCCTTGAACGGATTCCATGCGCCAGGCGATGATGAGTCCTAGACTGCTGAGGGCAAGGCTAACAAGAAACATCACCCCTAACGCGGCGCAGACCCCTCCCCAACTCAGTGAAATACCAGCAACTGGGGCAAGTAGTAACAGCAACCCGCCTTGCAGCAGCGCGAGAGTCGTACTCCCTAACGCTTGACCGAGCACGATACTTATTCGCGAGACCGGAGCCACTAGAACTCCTTGCAAAAACCCCATCTTGCGATCTTCTACGACCGCAATGGTAGAAAAAATCGCCGTGAAGAGGAGGACAAGCATAATAATCCCTGGATAGAGATATTCGAGATACCCACTCCCCTCCGGTGCGCCTGGAGGGCGAAACGAGGCACTAAAGCCCCCACCTAACAATAACCAAAATGTCAGAGGTTGAGCGAATGCTCCTATCAAACGACTGCGCTGTCGGACGAAACGCACGATTTCTCTCTGCCAGAGGGCAAAAACTGCGCTTCCACTATGCCTCATGCCGACGACTCGCTCTCTGTAGTGTCAGTCCAGAACTGGTGTCCAGTCTGATGCACGAACACGTCCTCCAAGGTTGGGCGACCAAAAGTCACAGCTTGAATTTCGCCAGGGAAAGCATCCACCAATTCTCGGACGAATTCGTGACCACGTGGCCGCTCAATACGCAACAGTCCATCTACCACGGTTGGAGAACAGGAGAAACGCTGAACTAATTTCTCACGTAACAGCGTGGCATTCTGTGCACGGATGGCCACCACATCACCGCCAACCTGGGCCTTCAGCACCTCTGGAGTATCTAACGCCACGAGTTTTCCTTGGTGTAGAATACCGACACGGTCACAGCGCTCGGCTTCCTCCATGATGTGGGTTGTGAGAACAATAGTTACGTTACTTTGTTCGCGCAGGCGATGGAGGTAATCATTAAAATCGCGTCGGGCTCCTGGGTCAAGGCCTGTGCTTGGCTCGTCCAAGAGCAGTAAGTCAGGTCGGTGCAATAATCCTTTGGCAAGTTCTACCCGACGCTGCAATCCACCGGAAAGCGTACCTGCTAAGTCACGCGCACGATCGGTCAATCCCATTCGTAGAAGTAGTGCTTCCGTCCGCTCTCGTAAGACTTTCCGCGGTAATCCATACAGGTATCCATGACAGCTCAGGTTCTCTAACACCGTCAGCTTGAGATCAAGACTCGGGGCTTGAAAAACCACGCCGATGCGGGTGCGTATCGCTTGGGGATTTTGCCGCAGGTTCTCGCCAAAGATCTCAATCTCTCCACTCGTTGGAGGGATAAGTGTGGAAAGAATCTTAAACAGGGTTGATTTTCCCCCACCATTCGGACCGAGGAAGGCGAAAATTTCACCTGAGAAAACGGTAAAAGTTACGTCATCAAGAGCAACACGAGAGCCGTATACACGACGGATATTGGTCACAGACACAGCCGGAGCTACACTCACGTGGTAGGATCCCTCCTCACGAAAACTGAAAGGTAACAGACAAACTCCCATCCCCAAGAACGGGAGGGCAGTGAATGTTGGCGGGCATCTTGCCACACGACGACGCCTCGCGGTAGTCCGGGCATTCTGGCAGTTGACGGATGACCTCAACTTCTGATGAGATGGTAGTTATCATGCCTCGTGTTGCCCTCGTGGTGAAATGGATATCACACAGGTCTCCGGAACCTGTAGTCTGGGTTCGATTCCCGGCGAGGGCATTTTCGTATGAGGGAACTGAATATGAGCCGAAAAAAGATTTTGGTTGTCGAAGACAACGAAGATAACCGTAATATTCTCGTCTATCGGCTTCGCAAAATCGGGGACTTTGATATTAGAGAAGCGCGACATGGAGAAGAAGCCCTCGCCCTCATCGCCCAAGATATCCCGGATCTGATACTCCTCGATCTCAAACTACCAGTACTCAACGGATGGGAAACTGCACGGCGGATTCGCGCGTTGCCAGGGGCTGCCCAATATATCCCCATCATTGCTTTGACGGCCCAAGCTATGGAGGGGGACCAAGAAAAAGCCCTGGCGGCTGGGTGTAATGATTACATTGCCAAGCCAGTTATCGACGCAAACATTATTAAAGAGAAAGTGCTAAAGTATCTCTCTTTGGATCGCTCTTCCCTCTCCTAAGAGTCATTTCCCATGACCAAAAAAGAACGGCCAGAGGGGCGGGACCCTCTGGCCGCGGGCAAGGAAGGGAGGAGACAAGGAGAGAAGGCAGGGGGCATAGCAGGGAGAAGGAAACTCTGCCTTTCTCCTATCACTAAGTAAGACGCTCCTCACGCAAAAAAAATTCATTCTCCTCGCAGGGCACCAGCTAATAGAGCCCAAACCACGTCCTTCCCTGGCAATCCCTCCGAACCCTTGGTAAAAGAAGCTACGCCGCGGCAAGGAACAATCGCGCAAAGGAGGCAAACATGCCATACACCCAAGTCAATGGAATCCACCTGCACTACGAAACCGAGGGACATGGTCCTCCCCTCCTTTTTATTGCTGGCTTAGGGCAGCCAGCCGTGGCCTGGGACCCGGAGCTAATTCAGCAAATGGCAAAGCAGTATCAAGTCATCACCTATGACAACCGAGGGACTGGCCTTTCGGACAAACCAGATGAGCCCTATTCGATTGCTCTCTTCGCTAGCGATGCGGTTAGTTTGCTGGATGCCCTCAACATTCCTCAGACACACGTTTTTGGCGTCTCCATGGGCGGGATGATCGCCCAAGAACTTGGGGTTCACTACCCTCAGCGAGTTGCCAGCCTGACACTTGGTTGCACGACGCCAGGGGGAAGGAATGCCGTTCAGGCTCCACCGGAATCCCTGAAGATGCTCGAAGGTCGTGCAGGGATGACTCCAGAAGAAGCCGCCCGCGAGGGATGGAAACTGTCCTTCTCCGGTGAATTCATCCGCACCCACCGAGCAGAATTGGAAACCCACATGCGACGCACGCTGACACAGGTAACCCCACGTTTTGCGTATGAGCGTCATTTCCAAGCCACCATGACATTACGCGTCTTCAAACATCTCAAAGACATCACCGCCCCCACCCTCGTCATTACGGGTCGGGATGATATTTTAATTCCCGCGGCAAACTCGGAAATCTTGGCTCGTGAGATCCCCGGAGCCCAACTCACCATTTTCGACAATGTCGGTCACGGCTTCTTCATTGCAGCGCGTGATCCGTTTATGGAAGTTTTCCAAGAATTTCTCGCACGGCAAAGTGTATAAAAACCTGCAAAAGGAAAGAACAATGGCACGATTGACAGGAAAAGTAGCGGTTATCACTGGTGGTGCTGGTGGTATTGGTATTGAAGCTGGACGACTCTTTGCCGCAGAAGGAGCAAAAGTGTTGCTCGTCGATCTCGCAGAAGAGCCGTTGCGACAAGCCGTCAAGGCCATCGGCAGTGAAGCCGTCAGCTATGTCGCGGCGGATGTCACTCAACCGGAGCAAACTCAGCACTACATCCGCACGGCAGTGGAGCGGTACGGTGGCATCGACCTCTATCTGGCAAACGCAGGAATCGAAGGTGCAGTTCTCCCCATTACGGAATACCCCATCGACGTTTTCGATCGAGTGATGGCCGTCAACGTTCGCGGGGTATGGCTTGGACTCAAATATGTCATCCCTGAGATGCGTAAGCGCGGTGGCGGAAGTATTGTCATCACCTCATCGGTTGCAGGCATTAGAGGAACGGCCGGGGTCTCAGCCTATATCACCAGTAAACATGCTGTGATCGGCATGATGCGTACGGCCGCCCTGGAATGCGCCCCCTTCAACATTCGCGTCAACAGTGTCAATCCGGCACCGATTGAAACGCGCATGATGCGGTCGCTCGAAGAAGGTTTTGCGCCTGGAGCAGCAACCCAAGCTAAGGAAAATATCACGGAGCGGGTTCCGCTCAAACGCTACGGTTCACCGCAAGAAGTCGCACAGATCATGTTATTTCTGGCCAGTGACGACAGCCGCTATTGTACCGGTGGGGTCTACATGGTGGACGGCGGAATGTCAGCGCTCTAAGAAAAAAACTACAACTATGGACTTTTCTCTCCTCTTACGTTTGTGCATAACGACCCTCATTGCCACAATCTTAACTGCTTGTGATCCGTGCGACAATCATATCCTGCAAGAAGAGCCTGACCCCAGTGGGAAGCTGAAAGCGGTCGTGTTCCAACGACAGTGCGGTGTTTTGGGAGGTACGAGCACCCAGGTCTCAGTTCTCCCGGTCTCTACTATTCACCCTTTGGCCGGCGGCAATGTTTTCGGGGCAGATACGAACGAGGGCCAAGCTCCGGCGATGCCAAGCGGGGGTCCTGCCATCGCGGTCAAATGGATCAGTGAGCAAGAATTACAGATCGCCTATGATGCTCGCGTGCGCGTTTTTCAGTCAGAAAAGACGCTCGGCTCCGTCACAATCACCTACAACGCACAAAGCGAAACAGAAGCGCTCTCTTCGCCGGAGCCTTCTATCTCTCCTTCCAAGCAACAGAAAACGCCATGAGAAGCAGGGGGCGTTAGAGCCCCTGCTTCTCTATCCACTCAACTGAGCCTCTCAAATGGAGGTTGGCGTTAGGCCTGTGGCCGATTCGTCGAAACCAGAGAATCTGTGTCTTCCAAGCCCAGCGCCTTAATCGAGGCCTCGAAGCGTTGAGTCATCACTGCATCTTCCGAACCAAACTCACGCGTGAAGCAACAGAACTCCATCTGCATACCATTGGGATCCTTAAAGTAGATCGACTTTGCCCAATCGTGGTCGACCACCTCGGAAACCTCAACGCCTTTAGCAAGCAGATCTTTTCGCTTTGCCTCTAGTCCTGCCTCAGTACCAGCCTCAAAAGCAAAATGATAGAACGCACTGGGCACTCCGAGCCCTCGGTTGATCCCAGCGTCATACTCCACTGGCACCCCCGGAATGTTTCGTGCTTCCATGAATGCAATGAGTTGATCGCGTCCCGTATCAAAGAAGATGTGCCGGATCTGCCCGCCTTCTTTGATCTTAATGGTATCGCAGCGCACGGGCTTAAAGCCGAGAATGTTCTCATAGAAGTCCCGTGTTTTGTCGAGGTTCAACGTTGACAGGCCAATGTGAGAAAAACCTTTATGGGTCATAGCGAATCCTCCTTATTCTTCGTGTACAGCGTATACAGCAGATATGGATTGATATGCACGATTGAATTTTGTCTTTCTTTGGGTAAAAGTTTGCCTATCTTTAGCACAACTTTAGCCTACTGCCTATCGTTGTTTCCATCTCTTTGTCGCTAAAACTGAACCGAAAACCCTTCACCTTCGTCGGTTTCCTTATCAACGAAAGTGGTCCGTGCCGACGAGTATGACCCCGCTGGGTAGAACAAGTACCCTGTCAACATCTGTCCGGGTTGAATAGTAATGTCGCCTTGCAAAGTCTTCCCTTGACCCGCAGTGGGAGGAGCAACCGGCGATACTCGACCTCCACCTGCCGACATCAAGACCACCTGGCTGGCGTCAAAACCGTACGGTCGTGGGGTATTGTTACTAATCACGACTTTGATCGGTAGTATCCCATTGGCAGGTAAATCCGTTCCTAACTCAATCTGCGACTCAAAGCTGTTGAGTCGGGTCATAGTCATCGTTAAGCCTTTCTCCGGTCCTTGTTTGGCGACAACTTCTTGCGTATTGCGGAGAATATTGAAGGCTCGCATAAAAGCCTGAGGGAACTCGTTTGGTCGTTCTCCTCCAGCAAGGGAGGGGATTGGAATACCCGTTTTCTCTGGCTCTACGATCGCACCACTCGACATGCACGTAACCGTGACCCTCCCATCTTGCGCTCCCTCTTTTGTAGCAAGAATATATCCAGGTTGGCCTGGACTCGCCACTTGCAAGGAGGCCGCGGAATAGCCAAGGACGGTAACTGTCCGGTAAGCCAGTCGATTCGCCTCTTCACATGACATGGTGGGGGCTTCGATGGTACGCTTTCGGGGGGGTTGTTGTGGAACACAGCTGATTATCACCGCCCCCAAACTCAAGACCAACAACCGAAGAAATCTTTGCATTGTGCGATAGTATCCTTTCCTATATTCTCCGATTTCCGCCTTGTATAGGGTACTGAAGGGGTGGCGCACAGGCAATGTGCCTTCTCCAACCCAAAAGAATCCCTATCGTCGTGTGTCCACTAACTGCACCCTGCTCTTGTCGAGTTACAAACAAAGGGTATAGACTCGCCCTTCATTCGTTCCTGCATAAGTTCGTCACTGCATTTGGAAACCTTGTTTTTTGCTGGAACGTGCGATAAGCCGGTTGCGTGAGATGTAAAAAAGTAGTTTTGGATGAGGCTCAAGGGTGTCAAATCAAATCCGCATTGGAGTGTTAAAAGAGAGCACGAACCAGGAAACACGGGTAGCACTCGTTCCTGAATCTGTCAAAAAACTGATAACCCGCAAAGCGGCAGTCACCGTAGAAAGTGGCGCTGGGCTACTCGCGGGCGCAAGTGATGAAGATTACACGGCCGTCGGTGCCACAATAACTGCGGATCGTGCTGCGGTACTCGGCACAGTAAACGTCCTCGCCAGCGTCAATCGTCCCCACGAAGCGACCCTCACCCGACTCCCACAGGGCGCGACGATTCTGGGATTTCTCCGACCACTTGATGAGCCGTTGGCGCTCAAGCCCGCTATTGCCAGGGGACTCGCAGTTTTTGCTATGGAACTCGTTCCCCGCAGCACTCGTGCCCAAGCAATGGACGCCCTCTCTTCAATGGCCACCATCGTCGGCTATAAAGCCGTCCTGCTCGCTGCTGAACGCTTACCGCGAATGTTTCCTATGTTGATGACCGCCGCTGGCACAGTTCCCCCAGCACGTGTCTTAATTCTCGGCGCTGGAGTCGCTGGACTCCAAGCCATTGCCACCGCCCGACGCTTAGGAGCAGTGGTCGAAGGGTTCGATATTCGTGCGGCTGCCGGAGAAGCCGTTCGCTCACTGGGGGCGACGTTTCTTGAAGTTGACCTCGGTAACCTGCAAACGGAGGATACGGGAGGATACGCAAAGGAAGTGACCGAGGAGGTGATGGATCGGAGTCGGACACTGATTGCCAAAGCAGCACGGACTGCGGACTGCATTATTACCTCGGCGCAGGTACCAGGACGTCCGGCCCCGCTACTCATCACTGAAGAAGCAGTTGCTGGAATGAAGCGAGGGACGATCATTATTGACCTCGCTGGAGCGTCGGGCGGGAATTGCGCTCTCACCAAGTCGGATCAAGAAGTCATCCATGATGGGGTGACGATTCTTGCTCCGTCAACTCTTGCTGCAACCGTACCGGTGCACGCAAGCCAGCTATACTCCCGCAACGTTATGGCCTTCTTGCAGTTATTGATAACGCCGGAAGGAGAACTTCACATCAATCTTGAAGACGATGTGGTCGGACCTACCTGTGTAGCCCACGCGGGAAAAGTCCTGCACCCGCGAGTTGCCGCCGCTCTGGCTGGCAAATAAGAAAAGGTGAAGTAAGGAGGAATGTACTCGTGAATCCAGAAGCGCTGATTTCTGCATTGTACGTGTTTTCTCTCGCCGCGTTTCTCGGCTATCAAGTCATCTCGCGCGTGCCACCGTTGTTGCACACGCCTCTCATGTCTGCCACCAACGCGATCTCAGCGATCTCACTGGTCGGTTCGCTGGTCACGGCTGGAGGTGATTACAACCTGACGAGTACAATTCTGGGATTTATCGCCGTCACTGCGGCAACTATTAACGTCGTCGGTGGATTTATGATTACTGACCGTATGCTCAAGATGTTCCGCAAGAAGGAACAAATTTCTCGCTAAGTTGCAGCTGGGAGAGGAGTGCTGAGGAATGATTTATTTTAGCGAGTTAACTTACCTGGTCGCCTCGATTCTGTTCATTTTCGGCTTGAAAGCCTTGAGCCATCCAGACACCGCACGCCGGGGCATGAACCTGGCTGCGCTCGGCATGTTGCTGGCGATTATTGGCACTCTCGTCCGTCATGATATCGTCCGTTACGACTGGATCATCGCCGGGTTGATCATCGGCTCACTCATTGGGGCCGCAATGGCGATCTGGATGCCGATGACAGCGATGCCGGAACGAACCGCGCTCTCCCACGCCTTTGGCGCACTCGCCGCTACCTTAGTCGGCGTCTCAGAATATTATCGACATGGGGCGGAACTTGGACCCTTCACTATGACTGCGCTTGGCTTTGAAGTCATGTTCGGTGGCATTACCGTCACTGGCAGTATTATGGCATTTGCCAAACTCCGCGAACTGGTCAGTGGGATGCCGATTACCTACAAAGGGCAAAACGTCTTCAACATTTCGTTATTCGTTCTCACCGCCGCCATCTTTGTGTATTTGATCTTCGTTCCAGCGGCAGGCATCTTATTTTATCTCATGGTCGGCTTGGCGTTTTTGTTTGGTGTGCTGTTGGTCCTCCCGATTGGTGCTGCTGACATGCCGGTAGTGATGTCGCTGATGAACTCCTATGCCGGCCTCGCCTCCGCAGCCACCGGGTTTGCGATTTCCAATAACGTCCTGATCATCGCCGGAACGCTCGATGGGTTTTCCGGGTTCATTCTCTCAATCCTCATGTGTAAAGCGATGAACCGCTCGGTCAACAACGTCCTCTTCGGGGCCTTCGGCGCCGTCACTTCTTCTGCGGGGACTCAGGCCGAAGGGGAGATGCGGGAAGTGCACGCTGAAGATGTCGCCGTGCAGATGGCATACGCTCGTCAGGTCATCTTTGTCCCTGGCTATGGTATGGCAATAGCGCAAGCCCAGCACGTGGTACGGGAACTCGCCGATATGCTCGAGTCACGAGGAGTGACGGTCAAATATGCGATCCATCCGGTCGCTGGTCGTATGCCTGGACACATGAACGTCTTGTTGGCTGAGGCCGACGTGCCGTACTCGTCGCTGTACGAGTTAGAACAGATCAATCCCGATTTCTCATCCACGGATGTAGCCATAGTGATTGGTGCCAATGATGTCGTAAATCCCGACGCTCGCGATAACCCCGAGAGTCCGATTGCTGGTATGCCAATTTTGGAAGTGGACAAGGCACGCTCGGTCATCGTTCTGAAGCGAGGAAAAGGGAAAGGATTTTCTGGCTTAGAGAACCCACTATTCTTCAAACCCAATACGGGGATGTTGTACGGAGATGCGAAATCGTCGCTGGCCACACTCACCCATGCAGTGCAACAGGCGTAGCCGTATCTTAAAAAGTTCCGAGTTCCGAGTTCCGAGTTTCAAGTTCAAGATTGACAAAGGAACATCACACATGGCACGAACCAGTACAGCCGAGGCAATCCTGGCGCTTGCTGCCGAGATGCGCGAGGGGAACGCTCAACTCGTTGCGTGGCTGCAACAGTCGTCCGAGCGACAAGAACGACAGAACCAGGAAACCATGGCTGCGTTGCATGAGATTGGCAAAGGACAGGAACGGCTTCAACAAGGACAAGAGCGTATCGCCCAAATCGTGGCAGACAGCACCAAGGCGCTGGCAACCATGCTGCTCGAATCCCAAGCCCTTACCGCACGCACCTTGGAGCAGACGCGCGATATTCATACACGCACAACTGGTGGGGGGAGCGGGGCTACGCACTGAGGTATTCCTGGCGAGAGAAGTTCCCTCTCCCATAATCACAAATTCTGGTTCTTTTCCGTGGGCTCAGGCTAATAACTACCATCATGTATCTTGCACAGCACTACCAGAGAGATAGCTAACCGCGAGGCTCTTGGCGGAGTTTATTTCTACTCCACCCGCGCGACTTCGGTGAACAAGAACGTACAGAGGACGACTGCCACCATCGCGATGCTTGCAACGGCACAGGTTGCGAGTGGACCGAGGTGTTGCACTAGCACTCCTGAGAGCGGCGCGCCAACCACACCCGCCGCTCCCATGAAGCCGAACATATACACTGACAGGACGCGGGCACGATGTGAGGGAGGAGCTTGCTCCTGAAAAAGCGTGCGTCCGGCATTAGTGAAAATCGCTGCGCCCATTCCCCATCCACAGACCGCCACAAACGTGCCCCAGAGTGGTAATCCTAGTGATACCACTCCTAGACATCCGGCCCCGCTGACAAGCGCAAGCAGTTGTGCCAACCCCTTCCTTCGCATGCGGCCACGCCACAGCAAGACCAACGATCCCAGGATCGTGCCGACCGGAAACGCCATGTTGAGCAAGGCTAATTGAGAGACGTCTCCTCCATAATAATCACGTACCAGGATCGGAAAGACGACCATAAAAGGGCCGATAAAGAGGGTACCAACCGCGGTGACGAGCAAAAATGCCGATAGCAGCGGGGGCGAGTGCAGAACCTCACGGATTCCTTCTGCGATATCAGTGAAGTGGAGATGTCGCTGGGGGACCTTCTGCTTTGGTATAGAAGGGAGTTGCCTCAGCGTTGGCACACCGCTTAACAGGATCAGTGCATGAAGGCCCAAAGCAGGGACGGTGCCAATCCACCGTGCCGCTCCCGCTACCAGCGCTCCAAGCGCCTGCGTCCCCCACTGTGCCAAGGTCAGCCCAGCCACCGCCCTCATAAGATTCGGCCCCGTAACTTCCGAGAGCAGAGCATCGCGTGCAGGCATCACAAACGCCTGCACACTTCCCATACCGAGGGCATAGGTAAGCAACACCAGCAGTGAGAGTTTGTCACTTGCAACCACAAATACCAAGCTCGCGGATAAGAGCGTCGCTAACAAATGCAGGACGATCAGCAAATTCCGACGATCATAACGGTCCGCAATCGCGCCTCCGAGCAACAGGAAGACAACGGAGGGGAGCATGAGGGCACTTTGCGCGATACCGACCCATTTCGCTTCGGCATGCAGAACGCCCACCACAAGCCAGGAAAAGAGTACGTTTTGCATGCCGATAGCAGTAAACCACGCACTGACACTGGCAATAAACCATCCGTACGACGCAGCGCTTCGATTGGACTCCAGCGCGATTGCATCTGTTGGTGTGTCTCGGACTGGTACCGAGCGAGAGGAATCCGTCACGTGCAGGTTTCTCATTCGGATCTCGTTACACGACATCTCACCGATCTATTGGGGATTTAGGACTCTGCACCCCGCAGATTATCGAGATATTCTTTCAAGTCCCGTAATGCAACAACAATCTTCTCCAACGAGTAGCTGGCGTTGCGTGGGCTGGTGGAAGGAACCACAAACACAGAAGCCCCACCAAAGCGTCCGGCTTTGGTCCCAGGCCCATTGTCGTTCCCACAACAAATCCGGTATCCCGTGAGACCAATAAAACAGACGACTCGCGGGTGATAACGCTCAATTTTTTCTCGCAGCACTTTTGCTCCGCGACGAAACTCAGCGGTCGAAACTTCATGGATGCCGTGGGTTGGCCGTTTGACAATGTCTGTCAATCCAATGCCCCATTCGAGGAGCCGGGCATCATCCTCTGACCCAATCGGCTCAGGGATGAGCCCAGACAGCGACAGGGCTGGCCAAAAACGATTCTGTTTATAGGCGAAATAGTGACCGACTTGCGCTGAATAGAGGCCAGGATTGAGACCGACAAAGACGAGGTCGAGTCCGTCACAGAGATAGTCTGGCAGTGTTTTATCGAACTTGGAATTCTTGTTTGTCTTTTTCCTTGGCACTGAACAGCCTCACAAAGGTGTTATCGTTGTTTACCCTACCACTTTTACTTCTTTCCGTAGGTGTCCATAGTAGCGATCAAGCGCCTGGTCCGACCACACGGTCAAGAGAGATTGCATGAGGATAGCATAGATTTGCATACGTGTGATTTTGACGCGTGCGGTCGGATCAAGGAGTCGCGGTGAACGACGCACTAAAGCCAACGTCGCTACCCCGATGAGGAGCGGCCAGGCACAGGCAAGACGTAATCGCCATTCCCGTCGTGGAATCGCCAGCGTGTAAGCCCATCCTTCTTGATAATGACTCAGAGTGAGATCAAGCAATTCGTTGATAAGAGGCCGTACCCGCTCAAGCGTGACGGGATCGAGTAACTCCTCAGGCTGGACACCAAGCGTCGCGAGTTCAACCTGTGGCAGGTAGCAGCGACCAATGCGGAGGTCCTGCGCCAGATCGCGCAAGATGTTAGTCAACTGCAATCCTTTGCCAAATCGTACCCCTTTCGCCACCATCCCCGTTATATCCCAAGACTCTAACATCGGAAGATGCGCAACCGCGGTTCTAGTCCAAAACTCTCCCACACACCCAGCCACGAAGTAGGTATAGCGATCAAGATCAGCTCGTGTTGCCAACGCCATCACTTTTCCGTCATTTTCCGCTGGAAATACTGACAGATCCATTTGCATCCCTTGAGTAAGCGTGAGCACTAGATCGCGAATGCGCTGTTGATCGTCACGAGCTTGTGCAGCGAGCAAGCGAAAACAATCTGGTAACCGTGCCAAGAGTTCTCGTTCGCTCGGATGACTTTGGTGATCGGACAGGTGGCTTTGAATGTCTTGTACCACCGCGGGGTCATCCTCAGCAAATGCCGTGCGGTATCGTTCGAGATAGGCGTAACGCAGGTCGAGCGGCAACACGGCGGTATCGGCAATTGTGTCAGCGGCCCGGCAAAACAGATATGCCAGGCCAATCGCCGGACGGACGCTGTGCGGCAGCACGCGGAGGCTCAGATAAAAGGAGCGGCTGACACGTGGCAGGAGACGTTGGAGCAAAATGGTCTCTAACGCAGGCTCTGCGGTTTTCATGCGGCCCAAGACATACGCCGCAAGTTGATTGGCGTCAACGGGAATCGAGCAGACCAGAAGCGCGCAGTTGCTCGAGGGCGAAGCGACGCATAGAAAATCGATCCTTCTCTTGAGGCGTCATTTCGGCAAACGTCTGCTCACTCCCCAGCGGCTGAAAGATCGCATCCCAGCCAAACCCGCTCCTCCCACGCGCCTGCAAGGGAACGATGCCCTCGACCGTGCCAGAAAAGACGCGAAGGAGCTGTCCGTCATAGTGGGCAAAAAGTGTACGCGCTACAGCCGAACGGTTGACTTCTCTCTGCATGAGCCGGCAAAGGCCATCAGTTCCTAAGGCCGCAAGGAACCACTTCACCAACGCCCCAGGAAGACCGTTCCAGGCTGCAAACGCGAGACCCGTATCCTCCACTAACACAGGGCGTTGTACCTGGGCATAGGCTTGCTTAGCCTTGTGGGCCACCACCGGCTCGAGCGCAATGTCTTGAATTTCATCGAGAGCAACATTGGCACGTGCGAGTTGCCGTCCCAATAGTCGTTCGATTTCCTGGAGTTTATTCTCGCTGCTAGTGATAAACGTAAGAGGGAGTATACTCACAAGGCTCCTGCTTGTTCTCTGTTAAACGAAAAGACCCCGACAACGAACGACCGCGCTTCAGTCCCAAACGGTAGGCGTAGATCCCAATACCTATGCCGATGAGGAGGGGCAGGACTGCGCAAGCCATCAGTGCATACCACTGCATAATGGCCGTTTCTTTCTCCCCGAAACGGGATGGCGTTAATTTTTCAACCAGTAGCGCTGCCACTCCTGTAAGTGGCTCAGCGTCTCCAAGGATGGCATCCGGTCAAGGTAGACCTTACCTTGGAGATGGTCGTATTCATGTTGGACCACCCTCGCATGGAAGTCACGAGCAACAAAATCGAGTGGTTGGCCGTGGCGATCAAGTGCCTCAACTCGGAGTTCGCGGTAGCGCGGTGCCATTCCTCGCATGTCCGGAACACTGAGACAGCCTTCCCAACCATCTACGGTTTCCTGACTGAGAATCGTCACCCGTGGATTGATGAGCACGGTTAGAGGCACGGAAGGAGCATCTGGGTACCGTGGCGGTTTATTGACTTCGAGGACTGCAACTTGTTGAGAGACATGCACCTGTGGAGCAGCGAGACCAACACCATCGTATTCATACATCGTCTCAACCATATCGTCGATAAACTGCTGGAACCGTGCAGTGGCGATTTCCTCGACCGCGACCAGATCAGCAACTCGACGCAAGACGGGATGTCCTAAGCGAGAAACTTTCAGAATCATGACTCTTCTTCTCCCCTCCACTCATCGGTTTCTACTTGCAGAGTCCTTCGTTACCGCGCGTTGGAAAGTGTATACACGATGCCCCTGGCGGTACTGGAGAACCAGGTTGACAAGCTCCCACCGGTCGATGAGCACGCACTGAGATCGACGGGCATTATAGCGAGCTGACATCGTCACCGCTCGATTCGTGATCACCATTGAGCGTCGGCAGCCGTGCACTCGCATGGCAGTGAGGGTGTTGGTGATTTCCTCCGTCGTCACTCGACACCGCAGCACCCGACAGGCAAAACTCTCGTCGCCTCTTGTCAGGAGGAGAGCCGCCAGACGGTCGTCGGCGTGTTGAGCCTTGAGCACACCATACCCCTGAGAACGAAGCATCCCAGTAATGTAGTGAAAAAATTCTCCTTCGTTCATCCCTTCCAGGTTTTGCAAAAGCGAAAGATGCTGACGGCGGCGTTGCTGTTCTTCATAGAGTTGCCACGTCCCAACCCCTCCACCAATGAACATCAAGGCCAACACCCAGTTCCCGTGCAAAACAACGGTGGTAAAAGCAACCAACACAAGCACGGCGGTCACTTTCAACGTCACCACACGAGTGTCCTTCCTTTGCCACGGACGCTGAGTGATGATTTTGGCAGGCTCTGAGTGTCGCATACCGTTTACGCACAACACATATCCGGATCGCCCGCCCCATGTCCATGCCATTCGGCACGGAGTTGCCGCATCCCCTCAAACACTTTCATCGCGTCCAGTGGTTGGTGCAGTTCATTGTTGAATTCTTGATAGAGCCGCATGATGTTCGGCAAGATTCGTTCGGGTTCACGCCAACGTGCATAGATGCCGAGTTTGACATCGCGTGCCGCTTGCTCTGCCGTCATACCAGCGTCGAATCGCTTTTTCGCCTCGCGCCGGATCAATGCCAGATATGCCCGCATTTCGCGCAGCTCTTTCTTGCCACCAATGGGGCCATGTCCCGGTACGATGGTTTCAACATCCAGCTTGAGGATGCGATCGGCAACCTTGATCCAATTCCCCACGTGCCCTTGAAACGCCAGCGGCGTCACATAGTAAAATGCTAAATCCCCAGCAAAGAGGATTTTGTCTTTCGGCAGATAGACAAAAGCATCGCCAAAGGTGTGGGCTGAACCAAGATGCCGTAATTCGACTTCCCGTCCAGCCTGGTGGAAAACCATACGATCCTCGAAGGTCACTTCGGGAACCGCGAGCTTCACTTTGGGAAACTCCGCAGCAAACCGAGGTATCCGTTTTTGCAAAAACTCGACTGGAAGTCCGGTCCGGACGATCTCGTCACGACAAAAAGTGTGACTGATAATTTCGGCTTCACGAAAAAAGAAATTGCCGCCAATATGGTCAATGTGATGGTGGGTATTGACCAAGCGCGTCACTGGCTTGCGCGTCACCTTTTTGATCTCCGCCACAAAGCGTTTGGTCATCGTCGGCACCATCAGAGCATCAACCGCCATCACCCCTTCTTTGTCGAGAAGCAACCCGGCATTGCTCACTCCCAGTTCGCCATACGCTTGAATGTAGGCGTAGACCTTAGGAGCGACTTCTTCGATGCCCGTTTTGTATCCTTCGGGAGTGATCCAGTTGTTCATAATTCATCCTGGGAGTTGGGAGTTCGGAATTAGGCTTTGGGCTCGTTCTTTACAATTCTGGCTGCAACTGGTGTGTCAGCGGTAATTCTTCGCTCCCCGCATCCCTCGTTTGTATGGGAACTCTCCAGCGTAGCGACTGAATGATACACACGCCAGCCTCACCAGCGCGACAATACACAAAACTCACGGTGGCAGTAACCGCTTCCGTGTCAGTCGCCAAGACGAGCGGAACCTGTAAGGGGAAGTGTCCATCTTTTACCGTCGTGAGTCTTCCCGATTGAGGCGCATGCCCTTTCACTTCTACACGATACTCAATTGGCGACCCTGGGTTCAGTTTATACGGTGTCGGGATGACGACATCAATAAGCAATCGCCCTTGTCCCTGACGCAGGGTCTGCACAGGCAGCGTGATCTCGTGCAAATTCGGCCATACATCAGCCCTCCCCATGCTCGCCATATCGGAAAGACCAGAGATTTGCAGGGTCGACACCTGTTTCGTGTGCAGATCAGCCACACGAATCGCATGGTTATTGGTATCGGCAATGTAAAGCTTGCCGTCAGCAATGCTAAGCCCACCGGGTTCATAGAACTGCGCCATGTCACCATCGCGGAGGCCGGGCTTGCCAGTGCCAAGAAACGTCACCGCAGAGCGTAGGTGTGGACCGATCACTTTGATCTTATGATTGTAGGTGTCGGCAACGTACAGCATACCATTGTGATGCGTGACGCCGAGCGGATGCTGTAACCGGACTATCTCTCCTTGCCCGTCAATGTCACCAAACTCGAAGAGTGCAACTCCCACAATCGTTGACACGTGACCTCTGGGATTCAGGCTCACCGAACGAATCGCACTGATTTCGGAGTCCGCAACAAATAAATTGATTCCGTCAGACGTTAACCCACTAGGCTGGGCAAACGCGGCTTCCATCAGTGGGCCATCAACGCAATCCTCTCGACTCGAACCCGCGTAGGGGCCAATCTCACCGTGGTGCAGATTCATCGCCCAAATCTGATGCGGGCCAGCCATGGCGATGCACAGGATTCCTTTTTCTAAGATGAGGTCCCACGGTGAACTCAGTTCAACTTCACGTGCCGGACCTCGCCGGAACTGGCCCAACGCTTGTGCCCCAGTTCCGGCAATAGTCGTCACCTGTCGTGCTTTAAGGTCGAGACGACGAAGCAGATGATTCTCTGTATCCGCCACATAGAGCACATCCCCGTCAAGCGCCATTCCCTGGGGATGTTTAAAGGTTGCTGTAGCAAAATCACCATCCGCAGCGCCGATTTCCCCTGCACCAGCCACATCCAGCACCTTCCCTGTCTTGGTCGTGATGAGAATGCGATTGTGATTTGAATCGGCAATAAACAACCGATCGTGCACGGGATCAGCGAGCACCTTTCCAGGAAACGACAGCACTGGTGTCACAAACTGCATTTTTTCCAGTGTGAGGTGGAGCGGTTCTTCATTGAGCGTTCCGCGCGCACGGTGAGCGATCACCAACTCGCTGATGACGTGATCCAAGGTGTCGTAATGCCCTTCACCGGAGATGCCACCCACGACATAACCTTGAGGATCAATCACCACTAACGTAGGCCACGAACGCGGGCCGTACTTCCGCCAGATCTGAAACTCACGATCATTCACGACGGGATGCTCAATCTCGTAGCGAAGAATCGCTTGGCGGATATTCTCTGACTCGCCTTCGTTGGGAAATTTTGCCGAGTGCACCCCGATCACCACCAGTTGATTGGCATACTTTGCTTCGAGCCGTTGGAGGTCAGGGATGACGTGCATACAGTTGATACAACAGTAGGTCCAAAAATCGAGCAACACGATCTTTCCCTTGAGACTCGCCAAGGTCAATGGACGGTCAGTATTGAACCAGGCGAGACCGCCATCTAACTCTGGAGCATGGAGAGGTTCCCGGTCCATCAACTTTCCTTTGTACTAGGCACGACTGAAGTCCACGCCGGCAAGAAACGCAGGCACGGTCTGCTGTAAGAGCGCCGGTTTCTCGACCGGGATCACATGCCCACAGTCAGGGATCATCAGTAAGCGAGAACGCGGAATCCCGCGACTCAGTTTGACGGAACCTCCCGGTGGCGTGAGTAGGTCTTCACGCCCCTGGAGAATCAACGTCGGCACCTGAATGCGACCTAATTCCGCGGTCCAGTTATACGCACCGATCGCTCGTGCGGCAGCGGCATACGCATGCGGATCGTTCGTAGCGGTGCGTTCTACCATCGCTTGCACTTCCTGCGGAGCGTTTTTGACAAAACTCGGGGCAAAAACACGTTGGGCAAATTCAGTGCTCGAAGAGAAGCCCCGTTGCTCGATGATGTCCGCCGTCTTCCCCCACGCTTTCTGCGCAGCTTCGCCGACTTCACTTGAGGTACTCATCAGTGTCAGCGAAAACACAAGCTCTGCATAGTCCAGAGTAAATCGCTGGGCAATAACGCCCCCCATCGAAATCCCGGCGACATGGGTCTTGGTGATTCCTAACGTGCGGATTAACCCGGCCAGATCGCGGGCAAAGAGTTGCGGTGAATATGGCCCAGCGGGTTTTCCCGATGCGCCAAAACCTCGAACGTCCCATCGTAACACGCGATGATAGCGTGAGAGGTCCGGGATAAACCTATCCCAATCATGCAAGGTGCCGCCGAGCCCGTGAATCAAGACTAAGTCAGTACCCTGCCCCTCATGTTCATAATGGAGTTGCAGGCCGTCAATTATCGTATCCATCTCGCCCTCCCACGGGAGAGCCTATAAGATTCGGCTGGGCCTGCCAAGAGAAAAAAAAGCCAGGCAGACGAAAAGGAGGAGAAACGTCTACCTGGCTGTGGGGAACAAATCGAGAGCGGTTATCGTTAGATCTGCGGAACTCCTCGCACCACTTTCTTCTTCTGCTCCTCGGCGACGACATCGCCCTGATGCACGACTTTTCTCGTAAGCAGCGCGGCCCGGAGGGAATCGGTCTGAAACCCAAACGCTTCGCAGAGATTGACAAAAGAAAACGGCCATTCACGGTCGTCATCTAACAACCAGGTCTCTTCCTCACAAAACTCTTCTGAGAGATGAGCGTCTCGATCAGCAGCTAACGTCCAGTACCGTTGTAACCCATCCGTAAACACCGCCCATTGGAGGACAAGTTCATTAGCGTCCTGCTCCGCTGGGATGCGATCCGAAAAGAAGTGGCTTGACGATAACAGGTCCGTCCATTGCAAAGGAGAAAACGTCTTTTCTGATATAAATGTCATCCTCGCCCCCATAATTTTCGTCTTGCCAAAACCATATGCAAAGTCCAGGCCAGGGAGTATCTTTTTTTTGAATCCCATCTTTATTCAGGAAATTCCTGGTTTTTCCAATAGAAATGACTGGATGAGTCTCTTGTTACTGCTTAAAGACCGGTCCTCGAAATGGAGGGAAGGCGACAAAATGACGCCACGTGACGAAAAAATAACAACGGCAACCCCTTACCACTGAGAGGACACGCACAACTAAAACCCCTCTAGTGGATGACCACAAAGGTTTTGATAGGTTGGAAATCGTTAGCTTGGTGAGATTGCTTCGCTGCGCTCGCAATGACACACTCTCTGTCATTGCGAGGAGCGGAGCGACGAAGCAATCTCTGCTTGTCAAAATCTCTGTGGCGGACCAC
>Ga0187892_10002957_pt1 | contig 32254 bp, 33 predicted proteins | sample MA1701073metaG_FD_139345 | JGI IMG/M metagenome (GOLD analysis project Ga0187892, IMG submission 139345) | Bio-ooze microbial communities from a basaltic lava cave in the Kipuka Kanohina Cave System on the Island of Hawaii, USA - MA170107-3 metaG ...
AACGCCGGGGCCGGCCTGCGTGGCCTGAACGCCGGGGCCGGCCTGCGTGGCCTGAACGCCGGGGCCGGCCTGCGTGGCCTGAACGCCGGGGCCGGCGTCGCCCAGGGCGTCGAGGAGGGCGGTCAGGGCGGTGACGCTACGGATCTGGCCGTAGGCCTCGGGGCCGGCGTCGGCTGGACCGTCGGGGGCGATCAGCGGGGCCAGGGCGGGCAGGGCGGCGGCCGCCGCGTCGCTGGCGTCGCCCAGCCGCACCCGCAGCATCCGGCCCAGTTCGGGCCGGTCGTCGACGGCGGCCACGATGGCGGACGCCACGCCCTCGAGCACCTGGAAGGGCCGGCGGGCGGCCTGGTCGACGCCCTGACCCCGCAGGGGCCAGATGTGGGGCCCGCCCCGGCGCACGAGCTCGTCGAGCAGCCGGGTCTTGCCGCCGCCCGAGTCGGCCTCCACCAGCACCAGCCGGCCGTGGCCCAGGCGGGCCTGCTCGACCAGCCCCGACAGCACGGCCAGCTCGGCCGTGCGGCCCACGAACGAGGGCTCGGTCAGGGCTTGGCGGCGATCGGCCACCCCGACCACCACGGGCGGGTCTGTCAGGCCCCGGGCCCGACCGGCGATCACCGCCTCCAGGTCGGCCAGGACGGCGGCGGCCGATTGGTAGCGGGCGCCGGGATCCTTGCCCAGCAACCGCTGCACCACCCCGTCCACCGCCCGGGGGACGTCGGCCCGCAGCGACCCGAGTGGCGGTGGCGGGGTGCTGAGGTGCTGGCGGAGGACCTCCCCCACGTCCCGGCCGTCGAAGGGGGGGCGCCCGGCCAGGGCCTCGAACAGCAGCACCCCCACGGCGTACAGGTCGGCCCGCTCGTCGACCACGATGGCGCCCAGGGCCCCCGTGGCCTCGGGCGCGAGGTAGCGCACGGTGCCCACCGGCTCGTCGCGGATCGTCGGGTCCAGCCAGGCGCTGCGTGCGAACCCGAAGTCGATCAGCACGGCCCGGCCGATGGGCTCCTCGTCGCTGACGACGACGTTGGCGGGCTTGACGTCGCGATGGAGGACGTCGCCGTCGTGGGCGTGCTGGAGGGCCCGCAGCACGTCGACGGCCACCCGCAGAGCCGAGTCGACCGACAGGGGGCCATCTCGGGCCAGCCGGGCCTGGAGGGTGACGCCCGGCACCCAGGGCTGCACGAGGTAGAAGACGTCGCCGTCCCGGCCGATGTCGACCAGGGGCTTGAAGTCGGCCCGCTCCAGGCGGCGGAGGATCACCGCCTCGTGGGCGATGCGGAGGCTCACCGCCGGGGGAACGGCGGTGGCCTCGACCGTCTTCACGGCGATCCGGCTGCCGTCGGAACGGTCGAACCCCTCGTAGGTGTTGACGCCGTGCCCGCCCTTGAGCAGGCGGTGGCACTCGAAACGCCCAGCGAGGACGGGCCCGTCCGTTGTGCTGGTCAAAGGTGGAGCCCCCTTGTCGGCTTCCCCTCTCTATCGGCGGAGCGGGAACCGGGCTGTAGGGCCGACCGCTGAGCGTGGGTAAGGAGGAACCATGGCCACCGCCGTCGACCGCCGCCGCCTCCGCCGCCTCCTCGACGAGGGAGCCCAGGTCGTGGAGGTTCTCGAGAAGAAGCAGTACCGCCAGGCCCACCTGCCGGGCGCCCTCCACGTGCCCGCCTGGGAGCTGACGGCCGGGTGGGCCGACGCCGAGCTCGATCGGAGCCGGCCGGTGGTCACCTACTGCTTCGACACCCTCTGAGACCTCAGCCCCCGGGCAGCGTGCCTGCTCGAGCTGTTCGGGTTCGGCCCCGTCTACGACTACGTGGCCGGCAAGGTCGACTGGATGGCGGCCGGCCTGCCGGTGGAAGGCGAGCGCGGCCCCTACCTGGGCAGCGCCCTCACCGACGTCGCCACCTGCGGGCCCGGCGACCGGGTCGGAGACGTGGCCGGCCGCCTGGGCGACGGCGTGGCCGGGCTGGCGGTGCTGGCCGGCGATCGGATCGCAGTGGGCTGGGTCGACGCCGACCGGCTCTCCTCCGCCCCGAGCCCGTCGACCCCCGTCCTCGACGTCATGGAACCGGTGCCGGAGTCGCTCCGGCCGAGCATCCTCCTGGCCGACGTCGACTCCCGTGTCGCGGGCCGCCTCGTCACCACCCCCGAGGGCGAGCTGCTGGGGGCCGTCGCCCTCCCCGAGCCTTAGAAGTACCTGTCGTACACCGCCCAGGGGAGGGCGAGGGGGATGTCCCCGGACGTGCCCCAGGTGACCAGCGACGGGTTCACGTCCCGCAGGAACCACTGGCCCGTGCCGGGCCGGTAGACGGCGGCGTCGGCCCCGTCGCCGTCGAAGTCGCCGGGCACGGGCACGTCGCCGGTCGTGCCCCAGGTGACCAGGGCGGGGCTGCCGTTGCGGATGTACCACTGACCCGTGGTCGGCCGGTAGACGGCGAGGTCGGTGGTGCCGTCCCCGTTGTAGTCGGCCGGGACCGGGATGCCGTCGTCGGCGCCCCACGAGACCAGTCCCGGGTTGACGTTGCGGATGAACCACTGGCCGGTCGAGGGCCGGTAGACGGCCACGTCGGCCCGGTCGTCCCCGTTGTAGTCGCCGGGCACGGGCACGTCGTTGGTCGTCCCCCACGTTACGGCTGCCGGTGTGGTGGTGCGGAGGAACCACTGCCCGGTGGTCGGGCGGTAGACGGCCGCGTCGGCGCGCCCGTCCCCGTCGTAGTCGGCCGGCACCGGCACGTCCCCCGAGGTCCCCCAGGTGATCAGGCCCGGGTTGACGTTGCGGATGAGCCACTGGCCCGTCGAGGGGCGGTAGACGGCGGCGTCGGTGGCGCCGTCGCCGTTGTAGTCGGCGGGCACGGGGATGTCACCGGATGCGCCCCAGGTGACGAGGGCGGGACTGCCGTTGCGGACGAACCACTGGCCCGTGGTCGGCCGGTAGATGGCCACGTCGCTCATCTCGTCGCCGTTGAAGTCGGCGATGGGGCGGGTGGGGTTGTTGGACACCGCGCAGGACGTGCCGTCGCTGCGCACCTGGCCGTGGAGGCCCGGCTCCCACGGGGGCTCGATGCTGTCCCAGCTCGAGACGCCGAAGGCCTGCGGGTAGGTGACCAGGGTGCTGCCGTGGCAGGCCTTCAGTGGGCCGGGGTCGACCCGGGTCCCGCTGACCTGCACGTGGTAGTGGAGATGGTGGGCGGGGCACGGACTGACCTGGCCGGTGGTGCCCATGGTGCCGATCTGGGTGTTCTGGTCGACCCACTGGTTGTTGGTGATGAGGATGGTGGTCAGGTGGGCGTAGAGCGAGATCTTCCCGTTCCCGTGGTCGATGCGCACGCTGTTCCCCGGCGTGCCCGGGCCGCCGCACTGGGTCCCGGTCTGGTTCACGAAGGCCTGCCCCGCGCCGGCGGCGTAGATGGGGTCGCCGGGCTGGTTGGCGGGGTCGAGGAAGTCGATGGCCCAGTCGCCGTGGTAGGGCTCGCCGCTGAAGGTGCAGTTGGTTCGCACACAGCCGATGTCGGCCGGGTTGCGCAGCGGTAGCCACTCCGGGGGCCCGTACTGGCCGGGCCCGGCCTTGACCGAGGGGCCCGGCTGCGTCTGGGCGCCGGTACTCGACGAGGGCACGTCCAGGATGGGGCCGGGATCGTCCCGGACGGGGCCCGTCTGCGCCGACGCGGGGCCGACAGGCGACACCGTGGCGGCCATTGCCGCCATCGCCGCCGCTGCGAGAAGGACTCGTCTGCGTGTCATAGCCGGGCAGTATCGCGATGTTTGCTGGCGGGCCGCTAGCGCGGGCCCGCCCCGGGCGGAGTCCCACCCCCAAAAACAGGTACTTGATTCCATGTAACGGTATGTGTAGGGTCATGCTTCGTGGGGGAACGGATGACCGTGGACGAGCTGGCCCGCCGGGCCGGCACCACCACCCGCAACGTCCGCAACTACCAGACCCAGGGTCTGCTTCCCCCACCCCTCCTGGTCGGCCGCACCGGCTTCTACGACGACGGCCACCTGGGCCGGCTCCGGCTGATCGCCCAGCTGCAGCAGCAGGGCTTCTCCCTGGCTGGCATCGCCGAGCTGCTCAGGGCCTGGGAGCAGGGACGCAGCCTGGCCGACCTGCTCGGGTTCGAGGAGGTTCTCACCGCCCCCTGGACCGACGAGCAGCCCGAGTTCATGACGCTCCTCGAGCTGGCCGAGATGTTCCCCCAGGCCGGAGAGGACCCCGCCCTCGCGATCCGGGCCATCGACCTCGGCTTGATCGTCCCCCACGAGGACGGGTTCCTCGTCCCCAGCCCCAGCCTGCTCAAGTCGGGGGCCGAGCTGGCCGCCGTCGGCGTCCCCCTGGCTCACACCCAAGACGCCCTGGCCGCCCTGAAGGACGACATGGCCCGCATCGCCGCCCGCTTCGTGGGGATGTTCGAGCGCTACGTGTGGAAGCCGTACGTGGAGGCGGGCATGCCCGCCGAGCGCCTCCCCGAGGTCACCGATGCACTCCGCCGCATGCGCCCCCTCGCCGCCATCTCCGTCCAGGCCACCCTCGCCCAGGCCATGCAGCGGGCGTCGGCGGCATCCACTGCGGCGAGCGCCGTCGGCGCCGCCGCCGATCGTCCCCCAGCCGAGGTCCACCCGATCAAAGAGGTGAGCTGATGTTCCAGTACGAGCCCCACTACAGCGAGTGGTTCTACGTCTTCGCCCCACTCCAGGTGTACCTGATCGTGGTGGCCGTGCTCGTGTGTTACGGGGACCACGGTGACGAGACCAACCCGCTCAAGATGTTCTTCAAGCGGATCTCCAACTGCCTGGAGCGGTGGACGGGGTTCCCGGGCTGGTCGATGGCGGGCGCCCTGACCGGCCTGGCCATGCTCGCCTCGGCTGCCATCGGCGTCTACTGGGACGTGGCCTTCCACATCGACTACGGCCGTGACCAGGAGGTGTTCACCCCCTCCCACACCATGATCCTCATCGGCCTGGGCGGGCTGGTGTTCGCAGCCGCCATCGCCACCCTGTTCGCCACCCTCGACGACGCCCCCGTCGGCCTCCAGATCGGCCCCATCCGGGTGCCCTACACCGCCCTCACGCTGGCCACCTTCGGCGTGGGCGGCACCCTGGCCTTCCCCTTCGACGTGATGTGGCACGAGGCCTACGGCGTGGACGTCACCCTGTGGAGCCCCTCCCACCTGCAACTGGTGTTCGGCGGCTCGCTGGCCACCATCGTGCTGTGGATGATGACCCGGGAGGGACGGCCCCAGGCGCCCACCATGCTTGGGCGCGGCATCGTCGTGACGATCATGGGTGCCGTCCTGACCGGCCTGTCGGTCGTGCAGGGCGAGTTCGACTTCGGCGTGCCCCAGTTCCAGGTGCTCTACCTGCCCATCCTCATCGCCGTGGCCGCCGGCTTGGGCCTGGTGCTCTCCCGCCTCGCCCTTGGCCCGTGGGGGGCGGTCAAGGCCGTCTTCGCCTACCTGGTCATCCGGGGAGCCATCGCCTTCCTCGTCGCCGTCCCCCTCAACGAGACGTTCCCCAACTTCCCGACCTACCTGGTCGCCGCCCTGGCCGTGGAAGGCGTGGCCTTCCTGGTCGGCACCCAGAACCGGCTGGTGTTCTCGCTGGCGGCCGGCGCCGCCGCCGGGACGGTGGGCGTGGCCGCCGACCTGGCCTGGCTCAACACGCTGGCCGACGTGCCGGCCACCTCGGCCAGCCTGCCCAAGGCCGCCCTGCTCGCCCCGCTCGCCGGCATCTGCGCCGCCCTCCTCGGCGGCGCCCTGGCCCGGCCCGTGGGCGACGGCGGGCGGCGGGTCCCGGCCGTAGCCGCCCTGGCCGGCGGGCTGGTGCTGCTGGGCGTGCTCGCCTACCCCCTGCCCCGCAACGTGGGCGACGTCGAGGCCGACATCCGCCTGCGGCCGGCTGCAGCCCGGGCCGACGGGGTGGAGCAGGCCCTCGTCGAGGTCCAGCTCTACCCGGCCGGCGCGGCCGACTCGGCCACCGCCTTCGGCGTGGTCGCCTGGCAGGGCGGCGGGCGTATCTCGGCCGCCCTCGACGAGATCGGCCCCGGCCGGTTCGTCACCGACAAGCCGCTACCCGTGTCGGGGCGGTGGAAGACGATGGTCGGCCTCCAGCGCCACGACGAGGTCATGGCCGCCCCCGTCTACTTCCCCGCCGACCCCGAGATCGACGCCCCCGAGATCCCGGCCCTGCCCGAGCGCCACGAAGCGTTCGCCCGCAACACCACGTGGCTGCTGCGGGAGGTCAAGGCCGGAGGTGGCGCCTTCGCCGCCAACGCCGCCTACACCGGTGTGTCGGTCGTCATCCTGGCCTGGATCGGCCTCTACGCCTTGTGCGCGGTGCGGCTCACCCCCACCGACGGGGAGGACGAGTACGTCGACTTCAGCCCCCGCCGGCCCCAGCACACGGGGACGGGCAACGGCAACGGCAACGGCCGCGGGGCGAGCCCGTGGCTCCCGCCCACCGACGTCTCCGACCGTCCTGCGGTGAGTGCCGGTTGGGGTTCAAGCTGGGGGGGCTCCCGGCCCTCGTCGTAGCTACGCTGCCACCGTGACGGTCGACCAGAAGGACGCGCAGGCGGCGGTACGGGAGATGTCGGCCCGGGTCGGCGAACTGGTGCGATCGCTTCGCCGGCCCGACGTCTCCTGCCTCGGGACGTGGTCGGTGGTCGAGCTGGCCTGCCACCTGTCCCACGCCATGGACGCGGTGTCGGCCACGGCCCACGGTGCGGGCGGCTTCCTGGAGGACCTCTCGGGGCTGGCCGGCCTCACCAGCACCATGGTGGCCAGCGAGATCGAGCGGGACCCGGTCAGGTTGGCCGACCGCATCGAGGCCAGCGTCGAGGCGGCCATGGACTGGATGGGCCCGGCCGCCGACCAGGGCCTGCAGACGTGGTTCGTAGCCGGGGTGAAGGTGCCGATCTCGCACCTGACCTGCCACATCCTCAACGAGCTGACCGTCCACGGCTACGACATGGCCAAGGCCGAAGGCCGGCCGTGGCCCATCCCCCGCCACGTGGCCCGCCTCGTCCTCCAGGGCTTCATCTTCCCCGTCGTGTCCCACATCGGCCCCCAGTTGGTGTCGGAGCAGGCCAGGGGCGTGCGGGTGACGTACCACGTCCACCTGCGGGGAGGCGGCGACTCCACCTGGCGGTTCGACGACGGCAACCTCACCGTGACCCAGGGCCCCCCTACCGGCCGGGTCGACTGCCACATCTCGGCCGACCCCGAGGCCTTCCTCCTCGTGACGTGGGGCCGCATCAGCCAGTGGACCGCCATCGGCCGGGGCAGGCTCTTCGCCTACGGGCGCAAGCCGTGGATGGGCCTGAAGCTCCGCAGCATGGTGAACAATCCCTAGCCGATGGACGTCGAGCGCATCGATCACGCCGCCGGCGACCCGCCCGCCGAGCTGGCCGAGCACTTCGAGGGCACGGCCCGCATCCAGGCCGTCCCCAATCCCTTCTCGGGCGGTCCCGCCATCTTCGCCGTCCACTTCGACGCCGGCAGCCGCACCCATCCCCACGTCCATCCCGAGGGCCAGTTCCTCGTCTTCACGTCGGGCCGCGGCATGGTCGGCACCCGCGACGGCCGGCGGGTCGTGGAAGCGGGCGAGGTCGTCGCCGTCGCCCCCGGCGAATGGCACTGGCACGGCGCCGCACCTGACAGCCCCGCCACCCACGTCACCGTCCAGCGCCCCGGCCCCGACTCCATCGACTGGGACGTCGAGCGCGGCGACTGGGAGGACGGCTACCAGCCGTACTGATGTCTCCCGGTGACCGGTGAGGTCACCAGGAGACATCACTTCCGGTAATTCGAGTGGGTGACGGCCCGTCCGCCGGTACGGTCGCTGCTCGGCATGGGACTGGTCACGGCGTTCGGGCCACGCAGGCCGCCCACGCTCTGGCGCCTGCGGCCGTACCTCCGGCCCCACGCCCGGCGGATGGCCTTCACGGTGTCGGCGTCGGCGGTGGGGATGGTGGCGGCCGTCCTCGTCCCCCTCCAGATCAAGAAGGTGGTCGACGGTCCCCTCGCCGGCGGCGACCGGGGCGCGGTGCTGCCCCTGTGCCTGCTGGTGCTGGTCCTCGGCCTGACGGAGACCCTGCTGGCCATGTCCCGGCGGATGATGCTGGCCCGGGTGGCGGCCGGCTTGGAGCGGTCGATGCGCGACGACCTCTACCGCCACCTCCTGCGCCTACCGGTCGGGTTCCACGACGAGTGGCAGTCGGGCCAGCTCCTGTCGCGGGCCATGGCCGACGTGCCCACCATCCGCCGCTTCGTCGCCTTCTGGCTGGTCGTGCTGATCCTCAACGGTTTCGCCCTGGTGGCGATCGTCGTGCAGCTGTTCCGGCTCAACGTCTCCCTGGCCGCCCTCACCCTCGGCACCCTCGCCCCCATCGCCTGGCTCTGCCGGCGGTTCGACGCCCGCTACAAGGTCATCTCCCGTCAGGTGCAGGACCGCCAGGGCGACCTGGCCACCGTGGCCGAGGAGGCGGCCGCCGGCATCCGGGTCGTGAAGGCCTTCGGTCGCAGCGGCCTGCTGTCGGCCCGCTACGGCGGGTCGGCCCGCAGGCTGCGAGAGGCGGCGCTCGACAGCGTCGGTCTGCGGGCCCGCTACTGGCCCGTCATCGACCAGTTCCCCAACCTGGCCCTCGCCGCCGTCCTTCTGGCCGGCGGCCTGGCCGTCGGCAACGGCTCGTTGTCCCTGGGCGGGCTGGTGGCCTTCACCTCGCTCGTGCTGATGCTCATCTGGCCCATCGAGTCGCTGGGGTGGATCCTCGCCAGCGGCCAGGAGGCGGCCACCGCCGCCCGCCGCATCTACGAGGTGCTCGACACCGTCCCGGCCGTGGCCGACCGTCCCGCGGCCCGCGACGCCCCCCGGGGGGCAGGCGCCGTCTCGTTCCGCCATGTCGGCTTCTCGTACCCCCGAGGGGCGGGCTGGTCCCTGCACGACGTCGACTTCGACGTGGCCCCGGGCGAGACACTGGCTCTGGTGGGGGCCACCGGCTCGGGCAAGTCGACGCTGCTGGCCCTCGTCCCCCGCCTCTACGACGTCACCAGCGGGGCCGTCCTGGTCGACGGCCACGACGTCCGCGACCTGACCGTGGCCGGCCTCCGCGGCCACGTGACCATCGCCTTCGACGACCCCCTGCTGTTCTCGGCCAGCGTCCGGGAGAACCTGCGCTTCGGCGACCCCCGGGCCACCGACGACGAGCTGGAGGAGGCCCTGGCCGTGGCCCGGGCCGGCTTCGTGGCCGACCTGCCCTGGGGCCTCGACACCAGGGTGGGTGAGCAGGGGCTCAGCCTGTCCGGCGGTCAGCGCCAGCGCTTGGCCCTGGCCCGGGCCATCGTGGCCAAGCCTCGGGTCCTCGTCCTCGACGACCCCCTGTCGGCCCTCGACGTCCACACCGAGGCGGCGGTGGAACGGGCCCTGACCACCGCCCTAACCGGCACTACCACGCTCATCGCCGTCCACCGCCCGTCCACCCTCGCCCTGGCCGACCGGGTCGCCCTCCTGGTCGACGGCCGGCTCGACGCCGTCGGCCCCCACGACGAGCTGGCCGCCACCAACCCGACCTACCGGTCGGTGCTGGGCCTCGACCGGGTCCCCGTGCGATGAGCCCCGGCTCGCCCAACTGGCGGGGCGTCGCAGCCGAGAGCGTGGAGGACGTGCGGGGCGGGCTGGCGGGGTTCCTGCGGGCCCGCAGCCGCCGCCTGCTCGGGTCGCTGCTGCGGCCCCACCGCCGGGCACTGGCCGGACTGGCCCTGGTCGTGATCGTCGAGAACCTGGCCGCCATGGCCGGTCCCTACCTGATCAAGGTGGGCATCGACCGCGGCGTGCCGCAGGTGGCCGAGGGCGACTCGGGCCCGCTGCTCCTCGCCGTGGCCGCCTTCGCCGCCGCCGCCGTGCTCAACGGGGCCATGGGCATGGTGCGGCTGCGGGGCATGGGCCGGGTGGGGCAGTCGGTGCTGCTCGACCTGCGCACCCGCCTGTTCGACCACTTCCAGGACCTGGACGTGTCGTTCCACGAGCGCTACACGTCGGGACGGGTGGTGGCCCGGCTGACGTCCGACGTCGACGCCATCGCCGAGCTCCTCGACGAGGGCCTGGGCCAGCTCGTGTTCGCCACCCTCACGGTGCTGAGCACGGGCATCGCCCTGGTCGTCCTCGACGTGCCCCTGGCCCTCGTCGCCCTCGGCTCCTTCCCCGCCCTGTTCGCCCTCACCGCCTGGTTCCGCCGGGCCTCGGCCCGGGCCTACCGGGCGGGGCGGGCGGCGGTGGCACTGGTCATCGTGCAGTTCACCGAGTCGCTGGCCGGCATCCGGGCCGTCCAAGCCTTCCGCCGCGAGCCCCGCAGCCAGGAGCTGTTCGAGGATCTCGACGCCCGCTACGCCGCCACCAACCTCCGCTCGGGCCGGCTGGGCGGCGTGTTCGGCCCCGGCACCCGCGCCATCGGGGCGGTGACGACCGCCGTCACCCTGTTCGTGGGCGCCCACCGGGTGCTCGACGGAGCCGTCACGGTGGGGGTGCTGGCCGCCTTCATGCTCTACGTGCGCCGCTTCTTCGAGCCCATGCAGGAACTGAGCCAGTTCTTCAACTCGTTCCAGTCGGCGGCCGCCGCCCTGGAGAAGCTGTCGGGTGTGCTGGAAGAGGACCCGGCGGTGGCCGAGCCGGCCCGCCCCCGACCGCTGCCGGCGGGCGGCGGGGAGGTCCGCTTCCGGGCGGTGACGTTCGGCTACCGGCCCGACCGACTCGTCCTCGACGGCCTCGACCTCACGCTTGCCGCGGGCGAGACGGTCGCCCTGGTGGGCGAGACCGGTGCCGGCAAGTCGACCATCGCCCGCCTCGTCGCCCGCCTGTACGAGCCCGTGGCCGGGGCGGTCCTGCTCGACGGGACCGACCTGCGCCACCTGGCCACCGCCGACCTCCGCCGGGCCGTCGTGCTGGTGACCCAGGAGGGGTTCCTGTTCACCGGCACCATCGCCGAGAACATCGCCTTCGGCCGGCCCGGCGCCACCCGGGCCGAGATCCTGGCCGCCGCCGAGGCGGTGGGGGCGGGCGACTTCCTGGCTTGCCTGCCCGACGGGCTCGACACCCCGGTCGGCACCCGCGGCGGCCGCCTCTCGGCCGGCCAGCGCCAGTTGGTCTCGTTCTGCCGCGCCTTCCTGGCCGACCCGCGCGTGCTCGTGCTCGACGAGGCGACGTCCTCCCTGGACGCGGCCCACGAGCGGATCGCCCAGCACGCCCTCCAGACGCTGCTGGCGGGCCGCACCGCCGTCGTCATCGCCCACCGCCTGGCCACGGTGGCCATCGCCGACCGCATCCTGGTCGTCGACGGTGGCCGCATCGTGGAGGACGGTCCCCCGGCCGTGCTGGCCACCGCGGGCGGCCGCTACTCAGGGCTGGAAGAGGCCTGGCGCGCCTCGTTCAGCTGACCGATTGCCTCCTCGTACCACCGGGGGCGGTGGCGGCGGGCCCAGGCCCGGGTCACCCACCCCTCCCGCATGGCCCGCCGGGCCTCGGGATCCCGGCGCGCCATGCGCAGGTGGCCGGCGACGACCACGGCCGTCGCCACCGCCAGCCAGTCGTGGGTGAAGGTCGCCCCTGTCCTCCAGTCGACGGGGAAGAAGCGGTACCAGTGCATGACCGACCCGGTCAGGAACAGCACGGCCATCACGCCCACCGTGAAGGCGGCGTTGAGCTTCTGGCCGGGGTGGAACTTGCCCGGGCGCACGGCCCGGTCGCGGCCCAGCGAGCGGGCCCAGCGCCGGTCGTCGGCGTCGAAGCGGCTGAGCCGGCGGACGTCGGCGGCCAGGCCCCGCCGCCACGGCCCGTAGCGGGCCACCAGCACCGGCACCGGCAGCACCAGGCCGGCGACGACATGGGTCCAGCGCACCAGGGGCCGGTGGCCCACCAGCGTCGACAGGAAACCCAGGTAGAGCGCCGCTCCGGTGGCCATGAGCAGCCCGAACAGGGCGGCGTTCACCCAGTGCAGCACCCGCTCGGTCCGGTCGAAGCGCTCCAGGCGGACGCGCTCGGGGACCTCAGCCGGGACGGTCGACACGGCCCTCGGCCCCGGGCAGCCACCCGTCGATGTCGTACCCCCGGTTGGCCCAGTACCCCGGGCCGGGGTCGGCCTCGGTCAGCTCGATGCGGTCGAGCCACTTGATCGACTTGTAGCCGAACATGGGGGCGCAGTAGAGCCGCACCGGCCCCCCATGGTCGTGGATGACCGGCCCGCCCTCCATCTCGTAGGCGACGATCACGTCGTCCCGGCGGGCCTGGGCCAGGCTCAACGTCTCCGTGTAGAGCCCGTCGAACGAGCGGAACAGCACACCCTGGGCCGACCCGGCCACGCCCGCCCGGTCGAGCAGCTCCGACAGGCGCACCCCCTTCCACTTCACGTCGTGGACCCGCCAGCCGGTCACGCACACGAAGTCCTCGGTCAGGCGGGTGACGGGCAGCGCCCGCAGGTCGGCCAGGGTCAGGGTCAGGGGCGTGGCCACCGCCCCGCCGACGGCCAACCGGTACTCGGCCTCCGACCGGGCCGGCACCGGACCGGTGACCGAGTAGAACCGGAAACGGCCGACCGGGAACAGCGACAGCAGGCCGGTGCCGTCCCGCAGGGCGAGCGGCGCCACCACCCGTTCCAGCACGGTGGCCGCCTTCGACCCGAACAGCACCCCGCCCACGCCGGCGGCGAGCATGCCGAGCACCACGCGCCGCCCCACCGGTGTGCCGTCAGCCATGCCCATGCCCAACTGTACGGAGCCGGGCCCCGCTTGTTACGCCCACCCCTGCGGTATAGGCCCGCCCCGAGGGTCGGTGGCGAGGAACGGGAGGGCCACATCGTCGGCCCCCGGCGGCCCCACCGGCAGGAAGGCCAGCGTCACCGGCCCGACCACCGGGTGGCCGGCGATGAACCGCAGCCCCTCCCACGCCGCCCGCCGAGGCTGCGGGCGTCGGCCCACGGCCAGCAGGACTGGCAGAGGTGCGCCGCACCGCGCGGCCCGGGCCAGCACCACCCCCGGTCGCCGGGGTCGGCCCACCGCTGCCCTCAGCCGGCCCAAACAGCGCAGGAGGGCGCCAGCCAGTAGGGCGGCGGCGGCCTTCCCCGAGACGCCATTAGGGGACGGACAAGTTCGACTCGCACTGTTTTCGGCGGCCTGACCACCGCCATAGGTGGTTCCGACGCCGAATGTGGCTTCGACGCCGGAAAGCAGCGTCGAGAGACCGCCCAGGGATCGACCCCGGACGACATCAGGGCGGGGCCAGCTGAGCTTCGTCGTGCGCCAGGTCGAGGCCCCCTTGACCGCCGGCTGCTCACTCGCAGGCGAGCCCGTTCCCGTCCGGGTCGAGGTCGGGCCGGTACAAGCCGTCGCCCGCCCGCAACGGTGCCGCTCCCGCCAGCCGGACCACCCCGCACACCTCGGCGATGACCTCGGCGGGAAGCACGTCGGCCCTGGGAGCCGCCGGCGGTGCCGGCTCGGGGGCGGGCCCAGGCTCGGTCGAAGGCCCGGCCGGGCCGGCCGGGCCTGCCGGTCCAGAGAACGAAGGGCCGGTACCCGGCGGCGGGGCCGAGCCACCCCCGCCGGACGCCCTTGCGTCGGCGGCGGGATCGGATCCGGCTGACGCCGGCGACGGAGCCGGCGCTTGCCCCGCCGGGCCGTCGCCGCCGCCACCCGGGCCGGCGACCGGCCCCGCCGGTCCACCGCCACCTCCGCGCCCCGTACCTCCGCCCGCTCCGCCGGGCCCGCCACCGCCCGCGCCGCCCCCGCCACCACCGGCTCCGGACGGACCGGTCGAGGCCTCCTCCGCCGGGCCGCACCGCGTCAGCCCGGCGATGGACCGGCAGGCGGTCGTGGTGGGGCCCGCCTCGGTGCCGCGCGTTGCCGTTGCCGTCCGCTGGTCGGCGCCATCGCCACCGCCGAGCACGACGATCAGCCCGACCACGACGACCACTGCCAGGCCGATCCCGCCCAGTACGCCCACCCTCGGCCGGCGCGGCTCCTCGGGCTCGGTGACCTCGTCCACGGGGACGCGAGCCTACCGGCCCTCCCCGTCCGCCTGGCCCGGGCCGGACGTGCCTACGCTCGGCGCATGGACATCGAGCAGTTCTACGACGCCGACCCCCGCCGCCGTGCCTCCGACGAGCTGCAGTTCGGCCAGGACTGGCACGACGCCCACGGCCGCCGCTACGAGCTCAACTGGGTAGAGGACACGGGCGAGTTGTACGTCATGCAGGACGATCTACCGCCCGTCTGGTACGACCCCTTCGGCGACTTCGTGGTCATGCCCGCCGACCCCGAGGACCTCGGTGTCCGCGTCCTGAGGCACGTCCACGGCCGAGCGAGCGTGACGGCCCTGCTGGATGGCTGGGAGGAGGCCATGGACGGCGAGGACGGGATCGCCTGGCTCATCGGGCGCCTGCGCCGCCACTGACTCGGCCTGGGAGGCCCGTGCGCCCGGGACCGCTCCGCTCGCCGGCCTTCCGCCGGCTGTTCGCGGCCCAGACCATCTCCCGCTGGGGAGACACGTTCAGCGCCGTGGCCTTGGTCCTGGCCGTCTTCCGCCTCACCGGCTCGGGCGTGCAGGTGGCCGCCACCGTGGCCTTCGAGATCGTTCCCGTGCTGCTGCTCGGGTTCGTGGCCGGAGCCGTCGTCGACCGCCACCTCCGCCTGCGGGTGATGGTGGTCGCCGACCTGGGCCGGGCCGCCGTCGCCCTCGCCCTCGTCGCCGGCCACGGCAGCCTGGCCCTCCTCTACGCCGCCGCCTTCCTGCTCTCGACCGGGACCGCCTTCTTCAACCCGGCCTCGGCCAGCCTCCTCCCCTCCGTCGTCGAGGGGGACGACCTGGTGGCGGCCAACTCCGCCCTCTGGTCGGCCGCCGTCCTCTCCCAGGTCGCCCTCGCACCGCTGGCCGGCGCGGTGGTGGCCTTCGCCGGCCCCGGGCCCGCCTTCGCCGTCAACGCCGGCTCCTTCCTTCTGTCCGCCGCCCTCCTTGCCGGCCTGCCACGCCGCGACGCCTCCCCGACTCCCACCCCCACCCGCCACCTGGCCGACGTGGCCGAGGGGCTGCGCATCGTCCGCACCAGCCGCTTCCTCAGCACGCTGGCCGCCGTGCAGGCCCTGGCCGCCCTCTCCGCCGGGGCCACCTCGGCCCTGCTCGTGGTGCTGGCCGACCGCCACCTCGACGCCGGCCCTGGCCGCTTCGGCCTCCTCATCGGGGCCATCGGCGTCGGCGCCGGCCTCGGCCCCCTCCTCCTGCGCCGGCTGCTGGCCGACTACCGCCGACCCGCGCTCCTGTTCGGCCCCTACCTGCTGCGGGGCGGGGTCGACCTCGCCCTCGCCGCCTCGTCCAGCTTCCCCCTCGCCCTGGCCGCCCTGGCGACCTACGGCGTGGGCACGTCGACCGGCATGGTGACGTACAACAGCGTGCTCCAGGCGAGCGTGCCCGACCGCCTGCGGGGCCGCATCTTCGCCTTCTACGACGTGGTGTGGCAGACGGCCCGCCTGGCCAGCCTCGGCCTGGGCGGGCTGGCGGCCGAGGCCCTCGACGTGCGGGCCGTGTACGTCCTCGGAGGCCTCCTCCTCCTTGCCGCCGGCGGCCTCGGCCTGGCCCGCCTCCGCCCCGCCGACCTGGTCGTCGCCGATCCGGCCGTCAGCGCCTGACCGCCACCGCCTTCAGCCGGCGGCGCAGCAAGTCCCGTTCCGCCACGTTGTCGGTGCGGGCCAGGGCCGCCTCGTAGGCGGCGGCCGCCTCGCCGTTGCGGCCCACCCGAGCCAGTAGCTCGGCCCGGGTGGCATGGAACAGGTGGTACTCGCCCAGGTCCGCGTCAAGCCCGTCGACCAAGGCGAGCCCGGCCGCCGCCCCCTCCACCTCGGCCACCGCGATGGCCCGGTTCAACGCCACCACGGGCGTGGGTGTGAACGCCAGCAACTGGTCGTACAGCTGGACGATCTGGCCCCAGTCGGTGGCCGCCGCCGTCGGGGCGTCGGTGTGGACGGCGTTGATGGCGGCCTGGACCTGGTACGGCCCGGGAGCGTTGCGGCGCAGGCAGGCCCGCACCAGGGCGTGGCCCTCGGCGACGAGGGCCCGGTCCCAGCGCGACCGGTCCTGGTCGGGCAGCAGGACCATGGAACCGTCCGGCCCGGTGCGGGCCGCCTGCCGGGCCTCGGTCAGCAGCAGCAGGGCCAGCAGGCCGAGGGCCTCGGGCTCGTCGGGCATCAGCTCGACCAGCAGGCGGGCCAACCGGATGGCCTCGGCGCACAGGTCGGCCCGCATCAGGTCGTCGCCCGCGGTGGCGACATAGCCCTCGTTGAAGATCAGGTAGATCACCGACAGCACTGGCTTCAGGCGGTCGGGGAGCTCGGCGTCCCCCGGCACCCGGTAGGGGATCCTGGCCGCCTTGATCTTGTTCTTGGCTCGAACCAGCCGCTGGGCCATGGTCGGCTCGGCCACGAGGAACGAGCGGGCGATCTCCGGCGTCTGGAGGCCGGCGATCAGCCGCAGGGTCAGGGCCACCTGGGCGCCGGGGGCCAGGGCGGGATGGCAGCAGGTGAAGATGAGTCGCAGTCGGTCGTCGGACACGGGTCCTACCTCACGGGGATCGTCGGGCGTCTGCATCCTGGCCGCCTCCTGCTGCCGCTCCTCACGGGACGACTCCCGCCGCAGCCGGTCGTAGGCCTTGTTGCGGGCGGTGGTGAGGATCCATCCCGCCGGGCTGGGCGGGACGCCGCGCTCCGGCCAGCGCCGGAGGGCCACCACGAACGCCTCCTGGACCGCCTCCTCGGCGACGTCGATGTCACCGAAGAGGCGGATCAGGGTGGCCACCGCCTTTGCGGACTCGGCCCGGAAGACGGCCTCGATGTCGGGCCGGGGCGGCACCGGCTCGGCCGGCCGCTAGTCCTCGGCCTCGTCCTGGAAGGGACGGACCTCGACAGGAGCCTGGCAGGCCACGGTCGCCTTGCGGGCCCACGCCAGGGCGGCGTCGAGGTCCTCGCACTTGAGGACCCAGAACCCCCCGAGCTGCTCCTTGGCCTCGGGAAACGGGCCGTCGGTGGTGACGACCTCGCCGCCAGTGGTCCGCACCGTCGTGGCCGTGCTGGCCTCGTGCAGCCCGCCCGCGAACACCCAGGCGCCGGCCTTCTGCATCTCGCCGTTCAGGACGTCCACGTCGCGGTAGGCAGCCTGCATGGCTTCCTCCGACGGAGCCTCCTGGCCCTCGACCATGTACACCGACAGCAGGTACTGGTTCATCGTTCGCCTCCTTCGGCGGACCGGCTCCGTGCCGGCCTCTCAACTCCTTAGACGAACGGGCATCACCCCGATCGACACCACCACCAGGAAAGCCGCGAATTTCTGGGGACCTCCGCCTTCCCGGCCATACTGGTCGCACTTCCCCCGGCGGAGGAAGCGGTGCGCCGGGAAGCCTGGTCGGCAACGACAGGAGAGGCGCGTCCAGGAGGCACCCCACATGACCAGCGGTCACCGGCCCAACGGCGCCGCCGAGGCCCTGCCCGGCCGGCGCATGCCCCGGGTCCTCCGCCAGTTCCTCGAGACGGAGGCGGCCGGCGGCATCGTCCTCGTCGTGGCCGCCGCCGTCGCCCTGGTCTGGGCCAACTCGCCCTGGGACGGGTCCTACCGGGCCCTGTGGGAAACCGACCTGACCCTGGGCCTCGGCCGCTGGGCCCACACCGAGGACCTCCGCCACTGGGTCAACGACGCCCTCATGACCCTGTTCTTCTTCGTCGTCGGGTTGGAGATCAAGCGCGAACTGGTCCGCGGAGACCTTCGCGACCCCCGGGTGGCGGCGCTGCCCGCCATCGCCGCCCTCGGTGGGATGGTCGTGCCCGCCCTCTTGTACCTCGCCGTGGAGGGCGGGTCCGAGGGGTCGCGGGGCTGGGGGATCCCCATGGCGACCGACATCGCCTTCGCCATGGGCATCCTGGCCCTGCTGGGAGGCCGAGTCCCGTCCGCCCTCAAGCTCTTCCTGCTGACGCTGGCCATCGTGGACGACATCGGGGCCATCGTCGTGATCGCCGTCTTCTACGCCGGCGACCTCAACACCGCCTACCTCGGCGGCGCAGTGGCACTGCTCGCCGCCATGGTCGTGCTGCGCCGGGCCGGCATCATCTGGATGGCGCCCTACCTCGTGCTCGGCGCCGCCGTCTGGGTCCTGACCCTGGCATCGGGAGTGCACGCCACCATCGCCGGCGTGGCCCTGGGGCTGATCACGCCGGCCGTGCCGATGACGCCCGGGTCAGTGGCCAGGGAGTGGGCCGGCGACCTGAGCGACGAGCCCTCGCCGGACGAGCTGGCCGCCATGACGCGCCTGGCCCAGACGTCGGTATCGCCGGCTGAGCGGCTGCAACACCAGCTCCACCCGTGGAGCAGCTTCCTGGTCGTCCCCGTGTTCGCCCTCGCCAACGCCGGCGTCGCCATCGGCGGCGACGGTCCCGTGCGGGTCACCGCAGCCGTGGTGCTCGGGCTGGTGGTCGGCAAGACGGTCGGGATCACCGCCGCCTCCTGGCTCGCCATCCGGCTCGGTCTGGCCCGCCTACCCGAAGGGGTCGGCTGGGCCATGGTCGTCGGCACCGGTGCGGTGGCGGGGATCGGCTTCACGGTTTCGCTGTTCGTCGCCGAGCTGGCCTTCGAGGCCGGAACGGTGCAGGACGCAGCCAAGGTGGGCGTGCTCGCCGCCTCGGTGTTGGCCGCCGCCCTCGGTTCGCTGCTGGTGGCGACCGCCAGCCGCCGCCGCCCTGCGGCCTAACCCAGCCACGTCCCGGCGTCGAGGGAGTCCTCGAACCCGGACGAGTCGGGCGATGGCGGCGTCACTCTCGCCCGCATGGAGCAGCCCTCGGCGCTGATGCCACGGACATCGAGGCCCAGCCAGGTGACGCGGCTGCGCAGCCCCGACATGCGGCTGGCGGCGCCTCACGCGGGCGCCGGCAGCACTCCCCTGGCCGTCCGTCAGACGGCGTCGGCACCCATCTCACCGGTGCGGATCCGCATGGCCCGGGCCACGTCGACGACCCAGATCTTCCCGTCGCCGATGGCGCCGGTGTAGGCCGCCGACCGGATGATCTCCATCACCTTGTCGGCCTCCTCCAGGCCGCACAGCACCTCCACCCGCAGCTTGGGGATGAGGTCCACGACGTACTCGGCACCCCGGTAGGTCTCCGTGTGGCCGCCCTGGCGGCCGAAGCCCCGCACCTCGGTCACCGTCATCCCGCTGATGCCCGCCGAGCGGAGGCTGTCCTTCACCGAGTCGAGTGCGTGGGGCTTGACGATGGCGGTTACCAGGCCGATCATCGCCGGCCCCTAGAGGGTCGCCCCGTAGGAGCGGGCCGCACCCACCGGCACGGGTGGCAACGGCGCAGCGACGTCCTGCCCGTAACCGGGCGCCCCGTGCTCGGCTACGTCGAGGCCGGCCAGCTCCTCCTCGGCCGGCACCCGCAGGCCGATGGTGGCCTTGATGGCCAGGAACAGGATGCCGGCGGTCACCGCCACGAAGGCGGCCACCGCGACCACGCCGATCACCTGGCTGACCAGTTGGCCGGCGCCGCCGCCGTAGAACAGGCCCTGCTGCCAGAAGTCGGTGTCGGCGGTGGCGAACAGGCCCACGCAGATCGTGCCGAAGGCGCCGCACACCCCGTGCACGGAGATGGCGCCGACCGGGTCGTCCACGCCGATGCGGTCGAAGAACAGCACCGCCATCACCACCAGCACCCCGGCCAGGGCGCCGATCACGAGGGCGCCGACGTTGCTCACCGCCGCCGTCCCGGCCGTGATGCCCACCAGGCCGGCGAGCATGCCGTTGGCGGCCATGGCCACGTCCGGCTTCCCGCTCTTGGCCCAGATGGTCAGCATGGCGGTGACGGCGCCGGCTGCCGCGGCCAGTGTGGTCGTCACCGCGATGCCCCCGATGGCGCCGTCGGCGGCCAGCTCCGACCCGGGGTTGAACCCGTACCAGCCCACCAGCAGCACGAACGTGCCCAGCACCGCGTAGGGGATGTTGTGGGCGGGGATGGCCCGCGGCCTCCCGTCCGGCCCGTACTTGCCGATGCGGGGGCCGAGGACGATGGCGCCCATGAGGGCGGCCACCCCGCCGGTGAGGTGGACCATGGTCGATCCGGCGAAGTCGTGGAACGGGGTGGACAGTTGCGCCAGCCAGCCGCCGCCCCAGTTCCAGTGCACGACGATCGGGTAGATGACGGCGGAGATGCCGATCGAGTAGACGAAGTAGCTCTTGAACTTGGTGCGCTCGGCCATGGCGCCCGAGACGATCGTGGCGGCGGTGGCGGCGAAGGCCGCCTGGAAGATGAAGGTCACGGGCACGGTCAACGTGCCGTACTGGAACGCCCCGTCACCCAGGAACCACCCCTCGGTCCCGAAGAAGTCGTTGCCGGCGCCGAAGGCGATGGCGTACCCCACGGCGAAGAAGGCGATGGCTCCCCCGCAGAAGTCCATCAGGTTCTTCATCATGATGTTGGCCACGCTCTTGGCCCTGGTCAGGCCCGCCTCGACCAGGGCGAAGCCGGCCTGCATGAAGATGACCAGCACCGCCGCGACCAGCACGAACACGTTGTCGAGGTTGGTCTGGACGTCCTCGGCCAGAACCTCCACCTCCTGCGCCCCCGCCGTGGCTGCACTGAGCAGCACCGCGCCGGCGGTGATGCCGGCGGTGATGCCGGCGCCCCCAACCCATCTCGCCTTGTGATGCAACCTTCCTCCAGTTGGTCGTCTCTCCCTGTACGCACCGGGCTTGCGACGGCGCGCGCCAGGCAGCCCTTCGACCACCTGGCGCGCACCTCCACGTGCCGACCAGGCTTCCCGGCTCACCCCGAAAGGCAGGGTAAGGACCGGTTGTGTCACAACCGTCTCCGACGGATGAACGGTGTGTTTCGTCCTGGGTAGAGCCGCATCGATGAGCGACGAGGGCGCGGGCGCGGTCGTCTTCCTGTCCAACCGTGGGCCGGTCCAGTACGACCGGGACGACGGCGAGCGCACCAGCAGCCGCGGCGGCGGCGGCCTCGTGAGCGCCCTGTCGTCGCTGGCCGGCCGCCTCGACGACGCGGTGTGGGTGTGCGGCGCCCTGACCGACGAGGACGCAGCGGTGGCCCGGGAGAACGGGGGCAAGCCGTTCACCGTCGAAGGCCGCGAGGGCGAGGTGGCGGTGCGCATGGTCGAGACCGACGAGGACGCCCGCCAGAAGCACTACTCGATCATCTCCAATCCGCTGCTGTGGTTCATCCAGCACCACCTGTGGGCGCTGAGCGAGTCGCCCGACATCACGCGCCGCGAGACCGACGCCTTCGAGAACGGCTACGTGCCGGTCAACGCCGTCTTCGCCGAGGCGGTGGCCGAGGAGGTCGAGCGGCGGGGCGGCGACGTGACCGTCATGGTGCAGGACTACCACTTCTACCTCGTGCCCCAGCAGCTCCGGGAGCGCTGCCCCGACGTGTTCCTGCACCACTTCGTCCACATCCCCTGGCCCCAGCCCGACGCCTGGCGCGTCCTCCCCCAGCCCATGCGCGACGCGGTGCTCACCGGGATCCTCGGGAACGACATCGTGGCGTTCCACACCGAGCGCTACGCCCGCAACTTCCTCCTGGGCTGCCAGGAGCTGCTCGACCTGCCCGTCGACCTCGGGAACCTGAGCGTGCGGGTCGGCGACCGCACCGTGCGGGCCCGCTGGTACCCCATCTCCATCGATCCCGACGACCTCGACGAGCGGGCCCGTTCCGACATCGTGGCCGAGCACGAGAAGGAGCTGCGGGCCCGCCGCCGCGACCACCTCATCCTGCGCGTCGACCGGGCCGACCTCAGCAAGAACATCGTGCGGGGCTTCAAGGCCTACGACGTCCTCCTCGACGAGCACCCCGAGCTGTGCGAGCGGATCACGTTCCTGGCCCTCATCCAGCCCAGCCGCCAGGACGTCGACGAGTACGGCCGCTACCTCGACGCCATCCGCCGGGTCGTCGCCGACGTCAACCTCAAGCACGGCACCGCCGACTGGCAGCCGATCGACTTGCGCCTGCAGGACGACCTCGACTTCGCGGTGGCCGCCTACAAGCTGTTCGACGTGCTCGTCGTCAACGCAATCTTCGACGGGATGAACCTGGTGGCCAAGGAGGCGGCCGTCGTCAACAGTACCGACGGCGTGCTGGCCCTCTCGGAGAACACCGGCGCCCACGAGGAGATGGGTGCCTTCGCCCTGACCCTCCACCCCTTCGACATCCACCAGCAGGCCGAAACCCTTTGGACCGCCCTCGCCATGGACCGGGCCGAGCGCAAGCAGCGCCGCGACGCCTGCGCCGAGATCGTCCGCGGCAACGACATCGGCAAATGGCTCGCCGAGCAACTGCGCGACGTGCGCGACCTGCGCGACCGCTAGCGGTAGGGATGGGCTGATCGGCGGCCAGCCGCGCTCCCGCCCGAGACGGGCGTGCATGGCCAGGACGCGGAGGCACAGCTCGACGAGGGGTTCGAAGCGCAGCGGCCCGCCGATGATGGCCAGCGTCAGCGCCAGGCGGTAGCGGGCGGCGCAGGGGGTATTGCGGCCTCGTTCGAGGTTGCCGGGGCCGCCCACCGGGTACCGCGACATCACCACTGTGGCTCGCTCGAGCCCCTCCCCGGCGTTGCGGAGGTCACCGCCCGTGCCGAACCTTGCCGAGCTTCCCAGCCAGCAGCTCCTGGTCGCCTCAACTGCGATCATCGTCGTCACCGCCTTCGTGGGATGGCTCTACGCCGCCGGCGCTCCCCGGCCTGCCCCCCGCGCCCGCCGCCCTCGCCCCCGGGTTGTGCGGGGCGCCGGCGACCCCACCAAGCCGATCATGCGGCCGACCGTCCTCGACGACGTCGCCGCGCCGATGGCCGCATCGTCGGCGACCCTCCTCGAGGAGGAGGTACTGCCGGTGACCCCGCCGCCGTCGAGCCGCAGACGCAAGCGCCGGCCCGAGGGGCGGGTGGAGGCGTCGCGTCCCACGACCGCTCAGGGGGCGCCCGGGCGCAGGCCCGCCCCGCCGCGCACGCGGCTGTCCGACATCCGCTTCACCGACGTCGCCGGCGTGGACGAGGCGGTCGAGGAGTTGGCCGAGCTCAAGGACTACCTGGCCGACCCGGGCCGGTTCCGCTCCCTCGGTGCGGCGCTCCCGAAGGGCGTCCTGCTGGCCGGTCCCCCGGGAACCGGCAAGACGCTGCTCACCAAGGCCCTCGCAGGCGAGGCGGGCGTCCCCTATCAGGTCGTCTCGGCGGCGAGCCTGGTCGAGGTGTACGTAGGCGTGGGCGCGTCGCGTGTCCACCAGATCTTCGAGCAGGCCCGCAAGGCCGCTCCGTCGATCATCTTCTTCGACGAGCTCGACGCCATCGGCCGCAGCCGGACACAGGCGGCCATCGGTGGCCACGAGGAGCGGGAGAGCACCCTCAACCAGCTCTTGGTCGAGATGGACGGGTTCGACACCGAGTCGGGAGTGCTCGTCGTCGGTGCCACCAACCGGGCCGACATCCTCGACCCGGCACTGCTGCGCCCGGGCCGGTTCGACCGCCGTCTCGTCGTCGATCCGCCCGACCTCGAGGGGCGCAGAGCCATCCTGCACGTGCACAGCCGGAACAAACCCCTGGGTTCCGACGCCGACCTGTTCACCCTCGCCCAGCGGACCATCGGTTTCACCGGCGCCGACCTGGCGAACGTCATGAACGAGGCCGCCCTGCTCGCCGCCCGCCGCCGCCGGCGGGTGATCGGGATGCCCGAGCTGGAGGAGGCGGTGGAGCGGACCATGGCCGGGCCGGAGCGGCGCACCCGGGTGATCTCCGAGCGTGAGAAGAAGGTCGTCGCCTATCACGAGAGCGGCCACGTGCTGGCGTCGTGGGTGCTGGCCCAGGGGCAGGACCTGCACAAGGTCTCGATCGTCAGCCGGGGCGGTTCACATGGCTACACGCTGGCGCTTCCCACCGAGGATCGCGTGCTGTTCAGCCGGTCCGACCTGGCCAGCCAGCTGGCGGTGCTGCTGGGCGGGCGGTCGGCCGAGGAGCTGGTGTTCGGCGAGCCCACGACCGGCGCCGAGGACGACCTGCGTCGCGCCACGCGCATCGCCCACAAGATGGTCACCGACTACGGGATGAGCACCCGGGTCGGCCCGGTGCGCGTCGCCCCCGATCCCGAGGCGACCAATGGGGGCATGGCGGTCCTCTCCGGCGCCGAGGTCATGGCCGACGTCGACAGCGAGGTCCGGCGCCTGGTCGGCGACGCCCACGAGTCGGTCGCCCATGTCCTCCGCCGCCATCGCCGCGTCCTCGACACCGTCGCCAACCAGCTGCTCGTGGCTGAACCGCTGTCGAAGGAGGATCTGGAGGACATCCTCAGCCATGTGCCCCGGCAGCGGCCCGTGGTCGCCCAACCGACCGGCGACGCCGCCTGACCCCCGGCCCGCTGCGCCGGGTGTGTCACCGTACCCGGCGCTGTTGATGCCATGATGTCTGCATGCGGACCACCTTGACGCTTGACGACGACGTGGCCCAGCAGGTCCACCGCCGGATGCGGGAGCGGGGCACGACGTTCAAAGAGAGGTCAACGACCTGATCCGCCGGGGGCTGGTTTCGTCGGAGGGGCCCGAGCCCTACACCACGCCGACGTTCGCCATGGGTGTACGCCCCGACCTCGACCTCGACAAGGCGCTGGCGCTGGCGCTGGCGGGCGCCATGGAGGACGAGGAGGCCCGCCGCAAGCTCGAACGTGCCAAGTGAAGCTCGTCGACCTCAACGTGCTCATCTACGCCACCGACGAGACGGCGGCCCACCACGCCGTGGCCAAGGACTGGCTAGACCGGTCGATGTCCTCCAGCGAGACCATTGGGATCCCCACCGCCGTCGCCGTCGGCTACGTACGGCGCACCACCAGCCCCCGGATCATGGCGGCCCCGCTCGACACCGCCACGAGCATCGGCGTCGTAGCGGGCTGGTACCAGCGGGTTAACGTCACCGCCCCCCAGCCGACCTCACGCCACTACGAGGTGCTCGACCGGCTCCTGGCCCCGATCGGAACCGGGGGCAACCTGGTGTCCGACGCGAACCTTGCCGCCCTCGCGGTCGAACACGGCGCCGTGCTCTGCTCTTTCGATCGCGACTTCGGTCGTTTCAGCGGCATCCGCTGGGTCGAGCCCCGGCCCGCCCTCTGAGGGCCCGCCCGATCGCGACCACCGCCCGACGGTGACCACGGCCCACCCCCCGATGGCTCGGCGTGAGCCCGATGACGTTTGGGGAGACGGTCGCCGTCGACCGTCATCCTCGTCGACCACAAGCAGTCCACCGACGGTCGGCCGGTTTACGGCTTGCGAGCGATGAACGCGTAGCCGTACACGTCATAGACGCGGGAGTTCCCCTCCCCGGACGCGCCGCTGAACGTGTCAGCCGGCGGACCGATGGTCACGTCGACGAACCCGGCCTCTTCCAGCATGGCCTGCCATCCCGCACGGGGCAGCCCACCGGCGATTCAGCCAGTCCAGAGGTCAATGTCGCGCCGCGCTTGCGAAGGAACAGGACCCGGATCTCCTCGAACACCGCCCGCTTGTCGGCGCACAGGTTGATGACCCCGTTCGAGATGACGACATCGGCCCACTCGTCCTCCACTGGCAGCAGTTCGGCGAGACCTTGGCGGAACTCTACGTTCGTCAACGCGAGCACTTCCGCGGTTGCCCGTGACTTCGCCAGCATCTCGGACGTCATGTCGATACCTACGACGGCGCCGGTCGGCCCGATCTGCGTTGCGGCGATGAAGCTGTCGAAGCCCGCCCCGGAGCCGACGTCGACGACGCGCTCGCCGGGCTGGAGCGGCTGCAGCGAGATGGGGTTCCCGACGCCCGCGAATGACTCGACGGCGCGGTCCGCCAGCCCGGCGACGACCTCGGCGTCGTAGCCCAGCCGATCGGCCAGGAGGCGACCGGTGCGGAAGTGGAACGTCGCGCCAGGCGACATCGCCACCGCCCGGTACTTCCCTCGCACCTCTTCCCGGAGGGCCTCCGGATCGACGATCAGGCCGACGCTCATCTGATCCATCCCCCATCCCCGGCTGCCACGGGCAGCCCGGCTCGCTTCCACTCCGGGAAACCGTCGATCAGCCGGCGGGCCCGGAACCCTCGTCGGTTGAGCTCCCGAACGGCGTCGTCGGCGTACACGCAGTACGGGCCCCGGCAATAGGCGACGACGTCAGCATCCTTAGGCAGAACGCGAAGGTGTCGGCGCAGCTCTGTGACGGGCACCGAGCGCGCTCCGGCGATGTGGCCCGCGGCGTACTCCGCTTCCGGCCGGACGTCGAGCACGAGCACCTCGCGGCGTCGCAGCCGCGCCGCCAGCTCGTCTCGGTCGACGACCTCGACACCCTCCCGGTTGCCGAGGTAGGCGTCGGCCAAGCGCTGCAGTCCCGCTACCCGCTCGGCCGCCACGTCGCGCAGAGCCAACCACAGCTCGCCGACCCGCTCGCTCGCGAGGCGGTAGTAGATGCGCGTGCCGTCGCGGCGCGTCGACAGCAGCCCGGCTCGCGCCATCGCCCGCAGATGATGGGAGGTGTTTGCAACGCTCTGGTGGATATCCTCGGCGATCTCGTCAACCGGGCGCTCGCCCTGGGCCAAGAGGTCGACGATCTCGGCTCGGCGGCCACTGGCAAGGGCCTTGGCGACATCGGCGAGCCCGTCGAACAAGGCGTCTTTGGCGGCGCGATCGCCCATGGGTACATCATCGGATCACTGGCGGCGCTTGTCAAGTGTTCAAGTGAGTACTTGACAATCCTTTCCCGAAGGAAGACGATGACTCGATGATGAGACGCGCCGCCTTCGTCATCACGACCCCGGTGTTGGCGGGCGCAGGTCTGTCCGCCCTGGGGCCGGAGGCGTTGGGCCTCGGCCCGGCCGTTCTCCAGCTGTCGGGATGCGCCGAGTACGTCTTCACGGGGTGGTGCGGAGCGTCGCTCGTCCACCGGAACGTGGTGCGAGACAGCTCCGCACCGCTGGCCTCGACGGCGTGACCGCGCCGTGCGCCGTCCCCGTCAGCTTCGTCGACGAGGGCCTCGGCAACTCGTCGTACCTGGTCGACCTCGGGGATCGCCGGGCTATGGTCGTCGATCCGTCCCGGCATCCCGGAATCTACCTCGAAGAGGCGGGCCGGCGCGGCCTGGAGATCGTGTTCGCGCTGGAGACCCACCTGCATGCGGACTTCGTGTCGGGCGCTCGCGAGTTGGGCGCACTAGGCGCGCAGTTGCTCGTCCCGGGCGACGGCGGCCACGCGTTTCCCGTGCGCGGGCTCAGTGACGGCGACGACATCGACCTCGGCGGGCTGACACTGCGGCCTGTCCGCACACCCGGCCACACCCCGGAGCACCTTGCCTACCTCCTGCTCGACGGGCGGACTCCAGTCGCCCTGTTCTCCGGGGGCTCTCTCCTCGTCGACTCAGTCGCGCGCACCGACCTCATCGACACCGAGCAGAGCGAGGCCCTGGCGCGGATGTTGTGGCGCTCCTTGCGTGAGCGGATCTTGACGCTTCCGGACGAGTTGCCCGTGTACCCCACCCACGGCACAGGTTCGTTCTGCGCCGCAGCCGTGGGAGGCGAGCGCACGACCACGGTCGGGCGGGAGAGGCGGGCCAACCCGCTACTCGCCGCCCCCGATGAGGACGCGTTCGTGAAGCGGCTCCTGGCTGGTCTCGGTACCTATCCGCCGTACTTCCTGCGCCTGCGGGAGGTGAACCGCAGAGGACCGCTCCTCTATGGGCCAGGCGAGGCGGCGCTACCCGCAGTCCGCCCGGACGACGTGCGGCGACTACTGGCTGCCGGGACATGGCTGGTCGACGTCCGACCCGTCGATGCCTACGCCCGCGGGCATGTGCCTGGCTCGGTGTCGATCGCGCTGCGCCCGCAGTTCCCCAGCTGGCTCGGATGGGTGGTGCCGTTCGGCACGCCGGTGGTGTTCGTCCTGGACGGCTCCACCGACATCCCAGAGCTCATACGGCAGAGCCGCAACATTGGTTACGACCAGGTGCTCGGGGTCCTGGCAGGCGGCGTGGATGGGTGGGCCTTGGCCGGCTACGACCTTGAAACGACAGCGATCCACAGCGTCGACGAGGCAGCCGGGGCCGTGCTCGACGTACGCCAGCGCGCCGAGTACGACGCCGGCCATATCCCCGACGCCGGCCACATTGAGCTCGGCAACCTCGTGCACGGCGATCACCCCCCGACGCCGGTGTCGTTGATGTGCGGACATGGCGAACGGGCGATGACCGCGGCAAGCTTGCTCGCCCGGTCCGGGAAGCGCGACGTCACGGTGCTGGTCGGCGGTCCTGAGGATTGGGCTCGTCGACACGGACCGCTCGTGACAGCCGGATGAAGCTCGCCGAGCGACCGGGCAAGCTGAAGCTCGGGCTGCGGGAGAACCTGGCCCAGTTCTGTCTCCTGGTTGCCGTCAACGCCCTCGTCGGGGGGATGGTCGGCCAAGAACGCACGGTTCTGCCCCTCCTGGCAGAGCGCGTCTTCGGGCTTGCGGGCTTCACCGTCGCGACCACGTTCGTTGTCGCCTTCGGGGCCACCAAGGCGCTGGCCAATCTGGTCACCGGCGCGCTCACAGACCGCGTCGGCCGAAAGCCCGTCCTCGTTGCCGGGTGGCTCGTAGGCGTGCCGGTCCCCCTGCTCCTCATGTGGGGCCCGTCGTGGGCGTGGGTCATCGCCGCCAACGTCCTGCTCGGGGTGAACCAGGGCATGACCTGGTCGACGACCGTGATCATGAAGATCGACCTTGTGGGCCCCGAGCGCCGAGGCTTGGCGCTTGGACTGAACGAGGCCGCCGGGTACGGGGCGGTGGCGCTTACGGCGCTCCTGAGCGGCGAGATCGCCGCCCGGTACGGCCTGCGGCCCGAACCCTTCTACCTCGGAGTCGCCTTTGTCGCATTGGGCGTCGGCCTATCGGCGGTGTTCGTACGCGAGACGCTTGATCACGCCCGGCTAGAGGCGGCGTCGACGACTGCTGCTGGTAGTGGCAAGCGCTTTGCCGTCGTCTTCGCCTGGTGCAGTTGGCGAAACCGCTCGCTTGCGGCAGTCAGCCAGGCAGGTCTCGTCAACAACGCGGTGGACGGGCTGGCGTGGGCCATTCTGCCCTTGCTCTTCGTCGCCGAGGGGCTGTCAGTCGGCACAGTCGCAGTGCTAGCAGCGCTGTACCCCGCCGTGTGGTGCGTGGGGCAACTCGTGACCGGGGCCTGGTCCGACCGAGTCGGGCGCAAGCCGCTGATCGTCGCCGGCATGGTCATTCAAGGGCTCGCCCTTGCCCTGATCGCGACCACGACGGGGTTCGGGCCTTGGGCCGTTGGCGCGGTGCTCATCGGTGCTGGGACCGCGCTCGTGTACCCGACTCTCATCGCCGCCGTGGGCGACGTCGCCCATCCGACCTGGCGCGCTACTGCGGTGGGCGTGTATCGGCTGTGGCGGGATTGCGGCTACGTGGTGGGGGCCCTGCTGGGCGGCGTCGTCGCGGACGCTCTAGACCTCCGAGCGGCCGTGTGGGCTGTCGGTGTGCTGAGTCTCGGATCGGGTCTGGTCGTCGCTCGCCGCTTCACGTCTCCGACCTGACGGCTCGAACGCCTGGCGGGAACCGCCGGCTTCGACTTCGCGTAGAGCGTCCGCGGCGAAGCGTCTGCACCGTTTGGCCAAGCGATCGTCCCTGCGTCGGGGTTGCCGTCGCAGGTCTTGCCTGTGGCCCTGGGCCCGGCCTGACAGGGCCGCTCGGGCCGCCTCCACCGCCTCGGCGGGATCGGACTTGCCGCTGCGGCGCCGGGCCTGGCGGTTGGGGCGGTCGACCTCCACGACCTTGACGCGCCCGGCGCGCAGTGCGCGGGCGAGGTTGGCCCCATAGGAGCCGGTACCCTCGACGCCGACCTGGGAGGCGTCGCCGAAGGTGCGCAGCGACGCCAGGAGCTTGTCGTTGCCGGCCGGCGAGGCTTCGAAGCTCTCCACGCCCAAGAGAGCGCCCGATGTCGTCCAATGCGGCGGCCACATGGACGCCGAGGCGGGTATCGAAACCGCCCGTCCCGTTGGCGCAGGACGATCCGCCGCACTCAAAGACCGAACGAGTGCCGCACTGCGGACGATGACCGACGGATCGTTCTCAGGCAGCCGACAACGCGTCAGCCGATTCTCGAGTCAGGCCACGCACTGCACATACAACCGGCCCACCTACCGTCGGTGGACCCTCGCTCGGATGCACGGGTAGATACTCCCTGCCGAATCGGGGGCGCGGACCGGACGGTGTCGGTCAGTGGGACGGCGACATTGCGAACGGCGGCGGGACCGGTGGTAGTGGCCCTGGTTTCGACTGCGATGTCCCGGAGGCGGTCGAAGTCGGCGGGCCCACTGGCGTCATCGGTCGCCGGCCCACTGGCGTTGCGATAGGAGGCCTGGCCAGGGACTACTCGATCCTCGAAGCCGGCGACCCCGATGCGGCGGCCGACCGCGTGGCCGACCATCGTTCTTCGCATAAAGGTGGGTCGTCGCAGGTGAGCGCCGTCGTCAGTCCCTGACGCAACGGAGCAGGCAGTCGAGGCCCCGTGTGGCGCTAGGGCCGCGCCTTGGCGAGGTTGGGATCGGGGCCGGGGTCACCGCCTTCGGCAACCGTCGCCAGGCGGCCGAGGTACATCGTCCAGCCGTCGCCGACGCCCGGAGTCTCCGGCGGCACCGCTCGCTGTGTGAGCCGCACGATCGTGGCGTCGCCGTCGGGGATGAGGTCGATCTCGACCAGCGTCGAGCCTGCGGGAAGCGGGTGTCCCTCGACCGCAAAGCCCCAGGTGAACGTTATGCGACGCGGTGGGTCGACCTCGACGAACCGGCCCTCGACCCACGACTCGCCGGTCACCTTTACCCGGTGGGAACCCCCCGGGACCGCGTCGATGTCGGCTGCCGAGCCCTGCCAGCGGACCCAGGAGCCTGCGTCCGACACGAGCTCCCACACGACCTCGGGGGACGCAAGGACCCTGCGCTCCACGACGACGTCGGTCAACGGCGCCGGCTTCGTTGGCGCGTCTCTGCTGCGGCGGCCAGACGATCGAGGTCAGACGCCCACATCGCCTCCAGCAGCGGAGCGAGGTCGGCGAGAGCCTCGTGGTTCGCCCGATAGAGACGACGCCGCCCGTCGGCTTCGACGGCGACCAGCCCCGCGTCACGGAGCCTGGCCAGGTGTTGAGAGACCGCGCCCATCGTCACCGCGACCGCGCCGGTGATCTCCCCGACCGACCGCGGCTGGTCCCACACCAGACGCAGGATCTCGCGCCGCCGAGGCTCGGCGACCACCCGGAGTCTGTCCACCACGACACTTTAGCCACCGCTTGTGCGTTCATCGACCGACCGCTACTGTGAAGGTTCAGGCGAGACTAAAGTATCGAGGAGGCCCGATGGCTCGGATCGTGTTCGAGACGGAGATCGCTGCCAGCGCATTGGCGATCGTCGAAGCCCTCACCACCCAGACCGGGATCAAGGGCTGGTGGACCGATGACGCCACGCTCGACGACGGCGTCGGCTCGACGATGACCCTCGGCTTCGCCATGGCGCCGAAGCCCTTCGAGCTGCGGATCGAGGCGGCCGAGGCCGGTCGCGTGAGGTGGCGCTCGACGGGCGACTTCCCGCCGCACTGGGCGGACACCGCGATCACCTGGACGCTGAGCTCCGGCGACGCCGGTGGCACGAAGGTGCACTTCAACCACGACGGGTGGTCGAGCGACGAGGGCCCCTTTGCCATGTCTGCCTACACCTGGGCACAGCTCCTCGGTCGCCTGACCGACTTCGCCGAGGCCGGGACCGTGGCGCCGCTGTTCGTTCGCGGCGCCTGACGGCGCAGCGCGCACTTTCGATGCGCGCCGTCAAACTCGGTCCCCTCGGCGCAAGCGGGCTCAACCCCGGGAGCACGCCCGTCCCGCCGACGGACGCGCGGCTGGTGCCCCGGATGGACGATGGTGCGCTGGGGCCGCTGCGTCCCCCGACGCCGAATCGAAACCGTAGTTCGCAGGCCGGTCGGCGGGAGGCCGTCGGGCCGGTGACTCGAGGTGATGGATGGGAGCCTGAGGAAAGCTGTCGACGCCTCCTGGGCCGAGGCCTTGGGTTGCGATGCCCGCCGCGTCCGATCACCAGGCATCCACCTCGTCCGTGAAGGGCCAGGTTTCGAGGGCTACAAACGCCGTCTCCTAGCCCGAGTCGATGAGGCCGTGCTCGTGTATCGCCCCGAGTCCCTCCGAGCCGTCGCTCGCGAAGCC
>Ga0187892_10002959_pt1 | contig 32231 bp, 35 predicted proteins | sample MA1701073metaG_FD_139345 | JGI IMG/M metagenome (GOLD analysis project Ga0187892, IMG submission 139345) | Bio-ooze microbial communities from a basaltic lava cave in the Kipuka Kanohina Cave System on the Island of Hawaii, USA - MA170107-3 metaG ...
CCAGGTACTCGCGATCGGTCCCGAACGCGTCACGCCGCTCGCGGCGCTCTATGACGGCGGCCCCGTGATGCGGATAGACGACCTTGTCACCCACGTCGAACTGCATGCGACTCCCCGGGAACGCAGCACCGGTAGGAGCCTCCAGAGTGCCAGCAATCCCGTGAAATAGCCAACCCATCCCCTGCTGGCCTGGAACTTCGTGGGCCACCGGCCGCCGACGCCACGATGGCGGCTCCCGCCGAGATCAGCCGTACCTGTCGAGCACCGAGCTCTCGGCGAGGCGCGACAGGGCATCGTGGATGGCCCGGGCCTTCACGTCGCCGACGCCTTCGAGGTCGTCGAGGTCGGTGATCGACGCCCGCAGGATCTTGGGCAGGCTCCCGAAGCGCTCGACGATCCGGTCGACGATCGCGTCGGAGATGCGCGGGATCCTGCTGAGGAGCCGGTAGCCGCGGGGCGCCACGCCGGCATCGAGCTCAGCGGCCTGGCCGGGCAGGTGGAGGACTTTGGTGACGCACTTCAGGTCGAGCATGTCGTCGATGTCGAGATCGGCGAGGGCCGTCATGGCCTCGGAGAGGTTCCAGCTGTCCTGGCTACGGAAGTAGTCCTTGATCACGAGCCGCCGATCGTCCTCGACACCGCCCATGAGCTCCTCGAGCTGGAGTCGCAGCAGCCGACCGTCGCTGCCGAGCTCGAGGATGTAGCCGTGGATCTCCTCGGCGATCCGCCGCACCATCTCGGCGCGCTGCAGCACGGTGACGACGTCGCGCACGGTCACCAGGTCCTCGACCTCGAGCGCGGAGAGCGATCCCGACACCGCGTCGAGCCGGTTCTTGTAGCGCTCGAGGGTCTGCAGGGCCTGGTTGGCCCGGTTGAGCAGCCGGGGGCTCAGCTCGAGCAGGTGCTTCCCAAGTCCGTGGTAGACGGCGATGATCGACATGGACTCCGACACCGAGATCACCGGCACGCCGATCGAGCGCGCCACCCGCTCGGCCGTGCGGTGGCGAGTGCCGGTCTCGGTGGTGGGCACCGTCGGATCGGGCACCAGGTGGACGTTGGCGCGGGCGATGCGGCTGGTGTCGCCGGCGAGGATGATGGCGCCGTCCATCTTGGCCAGTTCGCTCAGGCGCTGGGGACTGAACTCGGCGTCGAACAGGAAGCCGCCCGAGCACATGCTCAGGACCTCCGGACCGTCGCCGATGACGATCAGCGCGCCCCGGCCTCCCTGCAGGATCCGGTCGAGGCCTTCGCGCAGCGGTGTGCCCGGCGCCACCATCGCCAGGGCGTCTGTGAGCGCCAGATCGGACCGATCTCGCACGAAGGGATCCTACTCCCCGGAGGTGGCGTCGCCGGCTGAGATCCCCACGAGGGCCAGCGCGTCGGCGAGGGTCGCCGCCCGCAGGAGGGCGATGCCGGCAGGTGCCGAGGTCCACGACTCGGGTACCAGGGCCCGGCTGAACCCCAGGCGGGCCGCCTCCGTGAGCCGCCGCTCCATCTGTCCCACCGAGCGCAGCTCGCCGCCCAGGCCGAGCTCGCCGCAGGCCACCACGTCGGCCGGCAACGGCGTGTCGAGGTGCGACGAGGCGAGCGCCAGCGCGGTGGCCACGTCGGCCGCCGGCTCGTCGATGCGCACCCCGCCGGCGGCCAGGGCGTAGACGTCGAGCTGGGACAAGTTGATGTCCGCCCGGCGGTGCAGCACGGCGATCAGCATGGCCAGCCGGCCGGCATCGAGGCCCTGGGCCGAACGACGGGGGAAGTTGGCGGCCGACTCCGACACGAGCCCCTGGAGCTCGATCAGCAGCGGCCGATGCCCGTCGAGGGTCGGCACCACGGCCGATCCGGGAACACCGGGCCGGCGATCGGCCAGGAACAGCGCGCCCGCGTCGGGAACGTCGGCGAGTCCGGCCTCGGCCATCTCGAACAGGCCGAGCTCCGTCGTGGGCCCGAAGCGGTGCTTGCGCGCCCGCAGGAGGCGCAGCGAGTGGTGACGGTCCCCTTCGAACGACAGGACCGTGTCGACGAGGTGCTCCAGCACGCGCGGGCCGGCCAGGTCGCCGTCCTTGGTGACGTGGCCCACGAGCACGCACGCCATGCCTCGACCCTTGGCCAGGCCCGACAGCGCTGCGGCGCACCCCCGCACCTGGGTGACCGACCCGGCCGGGGAACCGAACTCCGGATCGTGGACCGTCTGGATCGAGTCGACGATGAGCAGCTCCGGGCCGACCTCCTCGACGGCACCGGCCACGGCGGCCAGCTCGGTCTCGGCGAGGAGCCACAGCTTGGGCGGCAGTGTGCCGAGGCGCTCGGCTCGTAGCCGCACCTGCTGGGCCGACTCCTCGGCCGAGACGACCAGACATCGGACGCCGGCGGTGGCCAACGCCGCCGCGGCCTGCAGGAGCAGTGTGGACTTGCCGATGCCGGGCTCACCGCCCACGAGCGTCACCGAGCCCGGGACCAGGCCACCCCCGAGCACGCGGTCGAGCTCGCCGATTCCCGTGGGACGGTAGGTGACGGCGGCGGCATCGATCTCGTGCAGCGGCAGCGCCCGCTCGGCTCGGACACCGCCGAACGCCGGCACCGGCCGCATCCGGGAAGACGGCGCATCGACCTCCTCGGCGAGGGAGCTCCACGCCGAGCACGTGGGGCACCGGCCGACCCAGCGCGGCGAGGTGCCGCCGCACTCCGCGCAGCGGTAGATGGTGCGGCCGCGAGGCATGGCGCTCAGCTTGGCAGGCGGGTACGACAGGCCGCCGACTCGCTCATGCCTTACGTCGACGGCGGACCACCACGACCAGGACGAGGACGCCGGCGATGAGCGCCGCCGAGCCTCCACCGGCGACGAGCAGGGCCGTGCGGTCGAGCTCGCCGGTGGCCGAGATCGGGATCCGTTGGCCCGGTCGGGCGAACCAGACCGGCCGGCCACGCTGCGAGACGGTGGCGTTGGACCGCACCCTCCCGGCCAGGTCGGCCGAGAACTGCACGCGGACCTGGCCCGCCAGGACGCTCGGAGGGCGTGACGCGAGGAGGTCGGGACCCAGCGCCTCGACGAGGGCAGGGTCGGTGAAGGCACTCAGACCGCCGGTCAGGTCCAGGGCGCCGTCGAGGCGGGACCGGCTCCCGCGCAGCGTGGCCTCGCGCTCGAGGCGGAGGTCGGCGAAGACTGGACCCAGCTCGTGGAGGACCTGCGAGGCGCCGGGCGTGTCCTCGAAGGACTTCGTCGCCCGCACCCAGGTGGTGCCGTCGCCCTCGAGGCGTGGCGGTGAGACTGACCATCCGGCCTCACGGAGGTCGTCGACGGCCAACTCCATGGGGAGGTCGCCCACGGCCTCGAGCGCCTCGGCGTCGAGCCCCACACCCGCCCGAACGACCCCGCTGCCGTCGGCCCGCACGTCGACGTCGGCCGTGAGCCCGACCTGGCAACCTCCCGTGGCGACGGCGAGAGCTCCGACGGCACCCGCAACGACGAAGCGCCGCCACCGTCCTCCGCTCATGGCGGGGACGGTAGCGGCGCTGCAGTGCGACGTCGGGTCTATTCGGTCGGTCCCGCCTCAGCCATCTCGACCGGCGGCGGCTCGATCCCTCCGATGGAACGGAACACGATGGTGTCGTCCTGGGCGTCGACGAGGATGGTCTCGCCGGCCCGGAACTCCTTCCAGAGGATGCGCTCCGACAAGGGGTCCTCGATCTCCCGCTGGATGGCCCGGCGCAGCGGCCGTGCTCCCAGCGTGGGGTCGTAGCCCTTCTTGGCCAGGAGGTCCTTGGCTTCGGGCGTGAGCTCGAGGCCGAGTCCCTGGCTCTCCATCTGGTTGCGCAGCCGGTGGATCATGAGGTCGACGATCTGGGTGACCTCGCTGCGGCTGAGCTCGTGGAAGACGATGGTGTCGTCGATGCGGTTGAGGAACTCCGGCCGGAAGTGGGCCTTGAGCGCCTCGTTGACCTTCTCCTTCATCTTCTCGTAGGTGACGCCCTCGCTCGACTTCTGGAAGCCGATGGCGGCCTTGCGCAGGTCGGCCGTCCCCAGGTTGGACGTCATGATGATCACCGTGTTCTTGAAGTCGACCGTGCGGCCCTGTGCGTCGGTGAGACGGCCGTCCTCCAGGATCTGGAGTAGCGCGTTGAACACGTCGGGGTGGGCCTTCTCGATCTCGTCGAAGAGCACCACGGAGAAGGGCTTGCGGCGGACGGCCTCGGTGAGCTGGCCGCCCTCCTCGTAGCCCACGTAGCCCGGGGGCGAGCCGACCAGCCGACTCACCGTGTGCTTCTCCATGTACTCGCTCATGTCGAGCTGGATCAGGTGGGTCTCGTCACCGAAGAGGAACTCGGCGAGCGTCTTGGCCAGCTCGGTCTTCCCCACACCGGAGGGTCCGAGGAAGATGAAGGAGCCGCTGGGCCGCTTGGGGTCCTTCAGGCCGGCGCGCGTGCGCCGGATCGCCTGGGAGACGGCCTTGATGGCGTCCTCCTGGCTGATGACCCGCTTGTGCAGCTCCTCCTCCATGCGCAGGAGCTTGGCCGTCTCCTCCTCGGTGAGCTTGTAGACGGGGATGCCCGTCCACAGCGCCAGCACCTCGGCGATGGACTCCTCGTCGACCTCGTCGAACAGGTCGATGCCCTCGGCCTTCCACTCCCGCTCCTTGGTGGCCTTGCGGTCGAGGAGCGCCTTCTCCTGGTCGCGGAGCTTGGCCGCCTGCTCGAACTTCTGGTTCTCGATCGCCACCTCCTTCTCCTTGCGGACGGTGGCGATCTCGTTCTCGAGCTCCTTGTAATCCGGCGGCGTCTTCATCCGCTGCATGACCATGCGGCTGCCGGCCTCGTCGATCAGGTCGATGGCCTTGTCGGGCAGGTGCCGGTCGGAGATGTAGCGGTCGGACAGGTTGGCGGCCGCCACGACGGCCTGGTCGGTGATCGTGACGCGGTGGTGGGTCTCGTAACGGTCCCGGATGCCCCGGAGGATCTCGATGGTGTGGGCGACGGTGGGCTCCTCGACCTTGATGGGCTGGAACCGCCGCTCGAGCGCCGCGTCCTTCTCCAGGTGCTTACGGTACTCGTCGAGGGTGGTGGCACCGATGGTCTGCAGCTCGCCGCGGGCCAGCATGGGCTTGAGGATCGAGGCGGCGTCGATGGCCCCCTCGGCCGCGCCCGCGCCGACCAGGGTGTGCAGCTCGTCGATGAACAGGATGATGTCGCCGCGGGTGCGGATCTCCTTGAGCACCTTCTTGAGGCGCTCCTCGAAGTCGCCGCGGTAGCGGGACCCGGCGACCAGTGCGCCGAGGTCGAGGGTGTACAGCTGCTTGCCCCGCAGCGTGTCGGGCACGACGTTGGCCACGATGCGCTGGGAGAGGCCCTCGACGATGGCGGTCTTGCCGACGCCCGGCTCACCGATGAGCACCGGGTTGTTCTTGGTGCGCCGCGACAGGACCTGCATGACCCGCTCGATCTCGCGCTCGCGCCCGATGACCGGGTCGAGCTTCTTGTCACGGGCGAGGGTGGTGAGGTTGCGGCCGAACTGGTCGAGGACCAGCGAGCCCGTGGGCGCGGTCTCGCCGCCGGGGCCGCCACCCGTTGTGGCGCCCTCCTTGCCGGCGTAGCCCGAGAGGAGCTGGATCACCTGCTGGCGAACCCGGCTCAGCTCGGCACCCAGCTTGACCAGCACCTGGGCGGCGACGCCCTCCCCCTCGCGGATGAGGCCGAGGAGGATGTGCTCGGTGCCGATGTAGTTGTGGCCCAGCTGCAACGCCTCCCGGAGGGAGAGCTCGAGGACCTTCTTGGCCCGGGGCGTGAAGGGAATGTGGCCGCTCGGCGAGGATCCGCCCTGGCCGATGATCTCCTCCACCTGGGTGCGGACGGCCTCCAGAGATATCCCGAGCTGCTCGAGCGCCTTGGCGGCCACGCCCTCGCCCTCGTGGATGAGGCCGAGGAGGATGTGCTCGGTCCCGATGTAGTTGTGGTTGAGGAGGCGAGCCTCCTCCTGGGCCAGGACGACCACTCGGCGGGCTCGGTCGGTGAATCGCTCGAACACTTCGCAACCCCTTCCGGGGAGAGGATCTTGGTCGGTCAGTCTATCGACGGGTGGTCTGGAAGTAGGACCGTGGGACTGGGCGCCTGCACGTACTCTCCCTGCTCGGTCGCTGTTCCGCCGAGAACAACGCCTGACAGGTACATCGGCTTCCGGAACCGCTGAGGTGAGCGGATTCAACCCTGCCGCAGCGAATTCCTTCCCCGGGAGCGGCGTGACGTAGCGTCGATGTCGTGGTGAGCCTCGCGCCACTGCTGTCCCTGCCATGGCTGGACGAGGACATGGCGCGGGTGGAGAAGGCGCTGCGCGAGACCGTCGCCGCGTCCGACCCCTTCCTCTCCCAGGTCGCCAGCCACCTCATCACCGCTGGTGGCAAGCGCCTGCGACCCGCCCTGGCCGTGGCCGTCGGTGAGTTGGCCCAGGGTCTCCACGATCCGCTCGGCGCCGGCAATCCCGGCCCGGCCAGCGACGACGTCGTGATGGGCGCGGTGGCCGTCGAGCTCGTCCACCTCGGTTCGCTCTACCACGACGACGTGATGGACGACGCCCGGACCCGTCGCAACGTCGAGAGCGTCAACTCCCGGTGGGGCAACCTCGTGGCCATCCTCGCCGGTGACTTCCTGCTGGCCCGGGCGTCGGAGATCGCCGCCTCCCTGGGCACGGAGGTCGCCGGCCTGCTGGCCACCACCATCGGCCGCCTGTGCGAGGGCCAGGTCCAGGAGCTGTCGACGACGTTCGACCTGGCGCGGAGCGAGGCCTCCTACCTGTCGTCGATCGAGGGCAAGACGGCCTCGCTCATGGCGACGGCCTGCCGCATCGGCGCCATCACCGGCGGCGTCGACCGTCCGGCCATCGAGGCCTTCACCCGGTACGGCCAGGCGATCGGCATGGTGTTCCAGATCGTCGACGACATCCTCGACGTGGTGGCCACCGACGAGGAGCTGGGCAAGCCGGCCGGCAACGACATCCTCGAAGGCGTCTTCACCCTGCCGGTGATCCGCGCCCTCGCTGACGACGCCGATGCGGAGCTGCGCCGGCTGCTGTCGTCACCCATCACTCCGGCGGATGTGACCGCCGCGCGCACCCTCATCCAGGCCAACGGGGCCGTCGGCGACGCAATCGGTGTGGCCCGTTCCTACGCGGCCACGGCCTCGGACGTGCTGGCGGCCGATCCCGCCCTCGGCGCGGGCCCGGTGTCGGCCGCCCTGCAGTCCCTCGGCGAGCATCTCATCGCCACCGTCTCCCGCCGCTGACCCCCCATCGCTCCAACTCGCGCGTTTACTCCTGACGGGGGGTCGAACCGCAAAGAGCTCGGGTCGCTGTCGCAGCGGTCTGCTGCGCTGCCGACCGTGGGAGACGTCGAGCTGGGTGGGCTGGCCGTGCACCAGTGGGGCTGGTGACCCGGCAGCAGGCGGGTGACCACCTCTCCCGCAAGCAGCTCCAGTCGCGGCTCGGGGACCGGCCGCCTGCAGGTGGTGCGACGCGGCGTCTACGCCTTCGCCGGCACGCCACCCGTCCCCCGGCAACCGTTTGCCCCGTCGCCTGCCTGGCGGCGGGTCCCGGGGCGGTGGTGTCGCACCGAGCCGCGGCCGAGCTCTGGGGCTTCTCCCGCGTGGTGGCCGAGGGGATCGAGCTCACCGTCGACGCTCCACTCCGGGCCCGGCTGCCGGGCGTCACCCGCCATCAGACGACGCTCCTCCCGGCCCCCCACCGGGCGATCCGCGATGGCATCCCGGTCACGAGCGCGGCGCGAACGCTCGCCGATCTCTCCCGCACGTCGATCAGCACCCGGCTCCCGGGTCTCCTTGTCGACGACGGCCTCCGGCGCAGCCTGCTCGACCCGGAGGAGCCACGCGGGACGTCTCGCGAGCTCACGACTCGGGGGCGGCGGGTGTTGACGAGGCTGGGCCTCGTGCTCGACGACCGCCAGCCGGGCTACGTCCCGGGCGACAGTGAGCCCGAGCGCCGGACGTTGCGATGGCTGGTCGCGGCCGGCCGGCCGCCACCGGAGCAACAGCACCAGGTCGAGGTCGGGCACACCGTCTACCTCCTCGACCTCGCCTACCCGCAGGAGCGGATCGGCATCGAGTACGACGGCTGGGACGGCCACGGCACCCGCAGCGCCCTCGACCACGGGGTGCGGCGGGGGAATGCGCTGAGCGCGGCCGGTTGGACCGTCGTCCACTTCACCTCGGCGACGACCGCCACCGAGCTCGTCGCCACCGTGCGATCTCTTCGCGCCAAACACCCCTCTCAGGTGTAAAGGCGCGGGTTAGGGGAGGGGTTAGGGGGCTTCGGGGCGGAGGGCGGGGAAGAGGACGACGTCTCGGATGTTGGACGCGTCGGCCAGCAGCATCACGAGCCGGTCCACACCGATGCCGAGCCCGGCCGTCGGGGGCAGCCCGTACTCGAGGGCGCGCAGGTAGTCCTCGTCGACGGCCATGGCCTCCGGGTCGCCGGCGGCCCTGTCCGCCGCCTGGGCCTCGAAGCGGGCCCGCTGGTCGTCGGGATCCGTCAGCTCGCTGAAGGCGTTGCCCAGCTCCCGGCCGGCGACGACGGGCTCGAAGCGCTCCACCAGGTCCGGTCGGGACCGGTGCCGGCGGGCCAGGGGCGACACCTCGGCCGGGTAGTCGAGCACGAACACCGGGTCCCAGAGCTTGGGCTCGGTGGTCTTCTCGTAGATCTCGAGCACCAGCTTCCCCGGGCCCCACGACGGCTCGGGTTCCAGGCCGACCCCCGACGCCACGCGGCGGAGCTCCTCCAGGGCCATGGCCACGTCGACCTCCACGCCGGCGTGCTCGGCCACCAGCTCCGTCAACGTGGCGCGCCGCCAGGGGGCGGCCAGGTCGAGGGGTCGATCTCCATACTCCAGGGAGCTGGTGCCCCGCAGCTCGATCGCCAGCCAGGACACGAGCTGCTCCGTGAGGTCCATCAGGTCCGTGTAGTCGGCGTAGGCCTGGTAGAGCTCCAGCATCGTGAACTCGGGGTTGTGCCGGGGAGAGACGCCCTCGTTGCGGAACGCCCGGCCGATCTCGAAGACCCGATCCATCCCACCGACCACCAGGCGCTTCAGGTACAGCTCGGGCGCCACCCGGAGGAAGAGGTCGACGTCGAGGGCGTTGTGGTGGGTGACGAAGGGACGGGCCGTCGCACCCCCGGCGACGGGGTGCAGCAGCGGCGTCTCCACCTCCACGAAGCCGCGGTCCTCCAGCCACCGGCGCAACAGGCTGACCACCCGGCTCCGCAACGTCAGGGCCGAGCGCGCCGCGTCGGTGACCCACAGGTCGACGTAGCGCTGGCGGTACCGGGTGTCGGGGTCGGCCAACCCGTGCCACTTGTCGGGGAACTGCCGGCGGGTCTCGGCCAGGAGCACCCAGTCGTCGACCTGCACCGACAGCTCGCCCCGCCGGGTCGTCACCACCTCGCCGCGGACGCCGATCCAGTCGCCCAGCGACAGGGCGCAGAAGTCCTCGAAGCGCGGGGTGGCGTCGGCGCGGGCGAAGGCCTGGATGCGGCCCGACGAGTCGGCGACCGTGCCGAAGGCCAGCTTGCCCTGCACCCGGCGCAGCAGGAGCCGTCCGGCGACGGAGACCACCTCACCGGTGGAGGTGCCCGGCGCCAGCCCGGCGTGCCCGGCGTGCAGCGCCGCCGCACACGTCGTCACCTCGTAGCGGTACGGCGTCGAGGTCGGCGGTCGATCGCTCAGGCGTTCATCTCGTGGATCAGACGCAGGCCGTGCAGGGTCAGCCACGGCTCATGATGGCCGATGCACTCCGAGAGAGGGGCGACCAACTCCCCCAAGCCCCCGGTGGAGACGACCGTGCACTCGCCGAGCTCGGCCTGGAAGCGCCGGCAGAGCCCATCGACCGCGGCCGCGAACCCGTAGAGGACACCTGACTGGATCGACTCCGCCGTGCTCTTGCCGATCACCCGCCGCGGCGGGACCAGCTCGACCCACGACAGTGCCGCGGCTCGCACGAAGAGGGCGTCGAGGCTGACCTCGATGCCGGGCATCACCGCGCCCCCGAGGTACTCGCCCCTGGCCGACGTGGCGTCGATGGTGGTGGCCGTCCCGAAGTCGACGACGATCGTGGGCCCGCCGAAGCGGTCGAAGGCACCGACGGCGTTGGCGATCCGGTCGGGTCCGACCTGCCGGGGGTCCTCGTAGAGGATCGCCATCCCCGTGCGGGTCCCTGGCTCCAGCACGACCGGACGGAAGGAGAAGTACCGGTCGGCCATGGCCCGGAGCACCGCCGTGAGGCGCGGCACGGTGGACGAGACGACCATGCCGGTGAGGACGTCCACCGTGAGGCCGCGACGGCTCAGGAACTGGCCGAGCAGCCCGAGGTGCTCGTCGGACGTGCGGTCGGCGTTGGTGGCCAGCCGCCACGACTCCACGTGCTCGGCACCGTCGAAGAGGCCGAGGACCGTGTGGGAGTTGCCGGCGTCGACGGCGAGCAGCACGCTCAGGCTCCGGGGACGACGACGTCGAGCCCGATGTCGAGGATCGGCGCCGAGTGCGTGAGGGCGCCCACCGAGATGAGGTCGGCACCGGCCGCGGCGTAGGCGGTGACGTTCTCGAGCGTCACGCCCCCCGAAACCTCGACGAGGCACCGGCCGGCGACCAGCTCGACACAGCCGGCCACCTCGGACGGCGACATGTTGTCGAGCAGGACGAGGCCGGCGCCGGCCTCGACCGCCTCCACCACCTGGCCCCGGTGGTCGCACTCCACCTCGAGGGGCACACCCGGCCAGCGCCGCCGGGCCTCGGCGACGGCCTCCGCGATGCCGAGGCCGGCCAGGTGGTTGTCCTTGACGAGCAGCTCGTCGGAAAGCGAGAAGCGGTGGTTGACCCCTCCACCGGCGCGCACCGCCGCCTTCTCGAGCGCCCGTAGACCGGGCGTGGTCTTGCGGGTGTCGCGGATGGCCACCCCCGGCCAGTCGGCGACGGCGTCGACGTAGCGACGGGTGAGCGTGGCCACACCCGAGAGGTGGCACACCAGGTTGAGGACCGTCCGCTCGGCGGTGAGCACGGCGGCCATCGGGCCGATCACCTCGGCCAGGACATCACCGGCTGCGATGCGCTGCCCGTCGTCCACCCGCCATGCGACCTCGACACCCCCACCCGAGCCCGCGTGTCCGGCGGGCGCGGCGGCAAAGGCCTCGGAGGCGGCGAGGCGACCGGCGAAGACCCCGTCGGTCCTCGACGCCAGGACGGCCTCCAGGCGGGCACCCTCCGGTAGGAGCGCGCCGGTGAGGTCACCCTGCGGACCGACGTCCTCGGCCAAGGCCCGCCGCACGACCGTCCGCGCCTCGTGGCGCGGCGGATGCGCATGGCGGCCGAGGACGAACCGGCGGCCGAACCTGGGCTCGGTCTCGGGAAAGTCGAGTCGAGTGTGGCACCCACGCGTCTCCTCCCGGACGAGGGCGGCGGTGGCGAGGCCACGGGCCACCGTCACCAGGTTCCGAAGCTCGACCGAGTCGGCGCGCGGCGCACCCCCCAGGATGGGGGCCGACGACACCGATTCGGCCACCTCCGCCGCCCGGCAAAGGGAGTCGCGGTCCCGCAGCACCCCCGCGCCGACCGTCATCGCCCGGGCCAGCTCGGCGCGCCGCTTGGCCACGTCGGCATCGTGATGGCCGTCCGGCGAACGGCGATCGTCCTCGGCGTTCCCACCGAAGCCCGGCCCGTCGTCGAGCGTGATCCGCGGCGCGGAACCTTCCAACCACGCCGCCATGACCGCCGTCGGCCGGGGCCCGGACCGGCCGGCCGCCACCGCCTCCACGACCCGGGCGCCGAAGACCATGCCCTCGAGCAGCGAGTTGGACGCCAGGCGGTTGGCCCCGTGCACGCCCGTGCACGCCGCCTCCCCCGCCGACCAGAGCCCCGGCAGGGACGAGGCCCCGTCGAGGTCGGTGAGGATGCCGCCGATCGTGTAGTGGGCGGCAGGGGCGATCGGGAGCCAGTCGCTCGCCGGATCGAGGCCCACCGACGCGAGCGCTCCGGCGATGGTCGGGAACCGCTCCTTGAAGTTCCCGAGGCCGGTGGCGTCCAGCCAGAGGTGGTCCACGCCACGATCGAGCATCCGGCGGGTCATCGCTCGAGCCACCACGTCTCGCGGCGCCAGCTCGTCGACGAAGCGCTCGCCGCGGTCGTCGCGCAGGAGGGCGCCGTGACCCCGCAGCGCCTCCGACAGTAAGGGCCGGGGCGCCTGCGGGTGGTGCAGTGCGGTCGGATGGAACTGCACGAACTCGAGGTCGGCCACCGCCGCGCCCGCCCGCAGCGCCATGGCCACGCCGTCGCCGGTGGCCTCGTCGGGGTTGGTCGTCACCTCGAACAGCTGGCCCGCTCCGCCGGTGGCCACGAGGGTGTGCTCCGAGCGCACCTCCCGGCGCTCGCCGTCCGGGTCGAGGGCCAGCACCCCTCGGCACCGCCCGCCCTCCACCAGGAGGTCGACGGCGAACCAGCGTTCCATCACCGACGCCGCCGTGGCGCGGGCCGCCTCGACGAGCGCCCGCTCGATCTCGGCGCCGGTGGCGGCCCCGCCGGCGTGGACGACCCGCGCCACCGAGTGGCCGCCCTCCCGCGCCAGGTCGAGCCCGCCACGCGCGTCGCGGTCGAACATCGCTCCCCAGGCGATGAGGTCCTGGACCCGGGCCGGGCCCTCGTCCACCAGGACGCGGACCGCCTCGCGGTCGCACAGCCCGGAACCGGCGGCGAGGGTGTCGGCCAGGTGCAGGTCGGTCGAGTCGGGATCACCCCCGAGCACCGCCGCCACGCCACCTTGGGCCCACCTGGTGGCGGACTGCGCCAGCGCCCCCTTGGTGAGCACACCCACGCGCATGCCGGCTCGGGCGCCCGCCGCCTGGACCGCGGCCGACAGGCCGGCCACGCCGCTGCCCAGCACGAGCAGGTCGAGGCGGGGAGGTGGGGTGGCGGCCACGCTCAGGGTGCCTGGTTGGCGTCGTCGACGAGGACGACGAGCGGGACGTGCCCGTCGCGCTCGCCCTCGTCCAGGTCGACGTAGGTAAGGACGATCACCCGGTGGCCCGGTTCAACGAGAAGGGCGGCGGCACCGTTGAGACGTACCTCGCCCGCGTCGCCGGGGATGGCATAGGTCTCGAAGCGGGCGCCGTTGTCGATGTCGAGCACGACGACCTGTTCCCACTCGACGATGTCGGCGCGCTGCATCAGCTCGGTGTCCAGGGAGATGGAGCCCTCGTAGTCCACGTCGGCGCCCGTGACGACGGCCCGGTGGATCTTCGACTTGAGCAGGCGTCGCCGCATCAGTCTCGCCTTCCGCGAGCGCTCACGAGTGCCGCCCCGTCGGGTGGAACCGCCCGGACCGCGTTCGGCGGCGCCGAGGGCACCAGCTCGGCGTTGTCGAGGAGCCGCGTGCACCCGACCCACGCTGCGAGCAGGAGACGAGCGCCCGGCCCCACGACGTCGAGCACGGTGAGGTCGGCGGGATCGACCACCTCGGCGTAGTCGAGGTGCACCTGCGGGTCGTGCGAGATCGTGACCGCCACGAGCTCGTGGACGGCCGTCGAGCGCCGTTCGCCGCTTGCGATCAGCGCCGAGACGACGTCGAGGGAGCGCCACAGGACCGTGGCCGAGACCCGTTCGCTGGTTGACAGGTAGGCGTTGCGGCTCGAGCAGGCCAACCCGTCGTCCTCGCGCACCGTCGGCACGGCCTCGATGTCGACGGGGAGGCCCAGATCACGCGCCACCTGGCGGACGACGACCAGCTGCTGGAAGTCCTTCTCGCCGAAGTACGCCCGGCACGGCCCCACGACGTTGCACAGCGTCGTCACCACGGTCGCCACGCCGTCGAAGTGACCGGGTCGACTGGCACCCTCGAGGATCGTGCCGATCGCGCCGGCCGACACGGTCGTGGCCGGCGCGCCACCCGGCCACAGGTCGGTGACGCCCGGCACGAAGACGACGTCGGCGCCGGCCTGGGCGGCGGCCGCCAGGTCAGCGTCGAGCGGGCGGGGGTAGGTCGCCAGATCCTCGGTGGGACCGAACTGCAGCGGGTTGACGAAGATGCTCACCACGACGAGATCGCACGCCGTCGCCGCCCGCCGGATCAGCGTCGCGTGACCCCCGTGCAGCGCGCCCATCGTGGGCACGAACCCCACCGTCGCCCCGTCGGTGCGGACCGAATCGAGGAGCTGGCGCAAGGCCTGCCGCTGGTGCACGACACGTGGAGCCGGAGCCGGTGCCTCGCCACCGGCGACGGGCAGGTCCGCAGCCACGATGCTCCCTTCGACTTCGACGTTCCGGCCCCGATCGGGTGCCGTTCGTACGGACGAGGCTACCGGTCGCGGTCCGTCAGGCGATCGGACGCCTTACAGCTCACCGAGACGCCGGACCGCGCCCACGGCCGCCTCCAGGTCGGTCGCCGAGACCAGGTCGGGACGCAGATCGGCCAGCGGCTCGAGCACGAACCGACGCCGCGCCATCCGCGGGTGGGGCACCACCAGGTCCTCCTCGGCCACCTGCAGGTCGCCGACCAGCAGGACGTCGATGTCGAGGGTCCGGGGACCGCCCGGCACGCCCCGCACCCGGCCGGCCGCCGCCTCGAGTCTCCGGGCCAGCTCGAGGAGCTGGCGGGGGCTGCGCTCGGTCTCGAGCTCGACGACGAGGTTGAGGAACCGGGGCTGTCCGCCGGGACCACCGACCGGCTCCGTCTCGTAGACCGGTGACGTGGCCACCAGATCCGGCAGGGCGGCGACGGCCCGACGCAACGTGGCCCGGCGGTCGCCCAGGTTGGAACCGAGGCCGAGGAACGCCTGCACGCCGTCAGGGACGGGTGACGCGAACGGCCGCCACCTCCAGATCGAGGGGGACCGGTGGCCGCACCTTTCGAACACTGACGGTCACCGACGACACGCGGGGGTCGAGCGTGACCTCCTCGGCGATCCGCTCGGCGACGCGTTCCAGGAGATGGTGGCGCTCCCCGCTCACCACGGCCGCGGCAGCCGCGGCCAGCTCGGCGTAGTCGAGCGTGTCCTCCAGACGGTCGCTCCGCCCCGCGGGCCGCAGGTCGGTTCGCACTTCCAGGTTCACCTCGAACGGCTGCGCCTCGTCCTGCTCGCCGGCGAGCGCACCGTGGCGGCCGAGCACCCGCAGCCCGCCGAGGACGACGGCGTCGCCCGGCGTCACCGGTCCTCGGCGGCCTTCGCTCCGCCATCGGCCTCGCCGTCGGCCCCGACCGCACCACGAAGGTTGGCGGCGATCGCGACGAGCTCCCGTCCCGGCGGTCCCATCTGACGCTGGTTGATGGCCTCCACGACGGCGATGGCCTGTGCCGGAAGGGGCACGAGCCCGGTGTAGAGGAGGTAGCCCGCCATCACCCCCTGGAGCTGGTCACCGAGCTCCTCGTGGTGGACCAGCAACCTCTCGCCCCGGATGAGCCAGCTGCGCAACCGCCGGTAGAGATCGGCGAGGTACGACTCGACGTCGTCCACGGGCAGGGGCAGGTGCTCCCACGCCACACCCAGCTCGTCGTAGGCGTGGAGGTTGTGCGGTGACGCGAGCAACGACACGATGCGGGAGAAGTGTTGCTCCCGGATCCAGATGATCTCCTCCTGGCGACGGACCGGGCGGTGGGCCCGGGCGTACCCACCGGGCCGCTCGCTGATGGCCAGCTGGTCCTTGATGATCCAGGCGAAGTTGCGAGGTGCGATCCCCGCCGCCCACCTACCCTTCATCGGGTCCACCCGCCAGCAGTCGCAGCGCGCCGACCGTGGGCGCCACGTCGTGGACCCGCACCATGCCGGCCCCCTGCGACAGCGCCCAGACCGCCGTGGCGAGCGACCCCTCGAGACGGTCCAACGGCGGCGGAGGCGGCGATTCACCGGTCACCGCGCCGAGGAACGACTTGCGGCTCGTACCGACCACGACCGGGGTCGGGCCCGCGGTGAGCACCGGCAAATGGCGGAGCAGCGCCAGATTGTGCTCCAGTGTCTTACCGAACCCGATCCCCGGGTCGATCCAGATCTCGTCGACGCCGGCCTCGCGCGCGAGCTCCGCCCGGCGCTCGAGGAACTGCGCGACGTCACGCACGACGTCGTCGTAGCGCGGGCCCTGCTGCATGGTCGCCGGCTCACCCTGCATGTGCATGGCCACCCAACCGACACCGGCCCGGGCGGCCACGCCGTAGAGGGAGGCCGAGACGTCGTTGACGAGCGTGGCGCCGGCCTCGACGGCCGCCTCGGCCACACCTGCCTTCCGGGTGTCGATCGACACCCGGACACTCCGGGAGAGCTCGGCGACGACCCCCAGCACCCGCCGTCGCTCCTCGTCCTCGGGAACCGGTTCGGCGCCCGGCCGCGTGCTCTCGCCGCCGACGTCGATGACGTCCGCGCCTTCGGCCACCATCTCGTGGCCCCTGGCCACCGCGGCGTCGGCGTCGATCCACCGACCACCGTCGGAGAACGAGTCGGGCGTGACGTTGAGCACTCCCATCACCAACGGCGGCACGGCGAGAGCGTACCGGTGCCCGCGACGGACGAGCAGGGCCCGATCGACGGTCGGAGAGCCGTCAGTGGCGGTGGATGAATGCCATGGCTTCGGCCCGCGAGGCGGCGCTGTCGCGGAACTGGCCCCGCATGGCCGAGGTGACGGTGACCGTGTCGGGCACGCGCACGCCGCGCATCGACATGCACAGGTGCTCGGCCTCGAGTACGACGAACACACCGCGCGGCTTGAGGCTCCGCTCGAGCTCGTCGGCGATCTGCGTGGTGAGCTGCTCCTGGACCTGGAGGCGCCGAGAATAGGCCTCGACCAGCCGGACGAGCTTCGAGAGACCGGTGATGCGGCCCTCGACGTTGGGGATGTAGCCCACGTGGGCCCGCCCGAAGAAGGGGACGAGGTGGTGCTCGCACAGGCTGTAGAAGGCGATGTCGCGCACCATCACCATCTCGTCGTGGTCGGCGGCGAAGGTGACCGAAAGGTGGTCCGGGACGGCGCCCGTGCCCGAGAGAACCTCGGCATACATCGCCGCCACGCGCCCCGGCGTGTCCTGCAGGCCCTCCCGCTCGGGATCCTCGCCGACCGCTTCGAGGATCTCCCGGACGGCCCGCTCGATGCGCGGTTGGTCGACGGACAGTGAAGTCCGGGCGCGGGGCACGGCTACTGCGTGTTGAGCGGGCGGATCCGCCTCGCCGACGGCGGTCCCGCTCCCTCTCGGCGGGGACGCTTGGCCACGTCGCTCAGGATCTCGGTGACCTCGGCCGTGTCGAGCGTCTCCTTTGCCACCAGGGCGTCGGCCAGGCGGTCGAGAGTGGCTCGGTGGGTCACGAGCACGTCGGTGGCCTCGTCGAAGGCGGCGTCGATCAGGCGGCGGATCTCGTCGTCGATGCGGGCGGCGACCTCGTCGGAGTGCAGCGGCTGGTGGCCGAGCTCGCGGCCCAGGAACACCTCCGTCGAGTTCTGCGACAGCTGCTGGGGGCCCACCGCGTCGCTCATGCCGTACTCCGTCACCATCGCCCGCGCGATCTGCGTGGCCCGCTCGATGTCGTTCTGCGCACCGGTCGTGGGGTCGCCGAAGATCAGGTCCTCGGCGGCACGGCCGCCCAACAGCATCGCCAGCTGGTCCTGCAGCGCCGAGCGGGTCACCAGGTAGCGGTCCTGCGTCGGGAGGGCCAGCGTCCATCCGAGGGCCTTGCCCCGGGACACGATCGAGATCTTGTGGATCGGGTCGGCATCCGGCAGGGCGTGGCCGACGATGGCGTGACCCCCCTCGTGGTAGGCGATGACCCGCTTCTCCTCCTCGGAGATGAGCCGCGAGCGACGCTCGGGCCCGGCCATGACCCGGTCGATGGCTTCCTCCAGCTGGGGCATCCCGATCTCGGAGAAACCATGTCGGGCGCTGAGGAGGGCGGCCTCGTTCATCAGGTTGGCCAGGTCGGCACCGGTGAAGCCGGGCGTGCGACGGGCGAGGACCGACACATCGATGCCCTTCGCCAGCGGCTTGCCCGCCGAGTGCACCTCGAGGATCGCCTGGCGCCCGGCGAGGTCCGGCCGGTCGACGACGATCTGGCGGTCGAAGCGACCCGGCCGGAGCAGGGCGGGATCGAGGATGTCCGGACGGTTGGTGGCCGCGATGAGGATCACGCCCGACGCCGGGTCGAAGCCGTCCATCTCGACCAGCAGCTGGTTGAGGGTCTGCTCCCTCTCGTCGTGGCCGCCGCCGAGACCGGCTCCCCGATGGCGTCCGACGGCGTCGATCTCGTCCACGAAGATGATGGCCGGCGCGCTGGCCTTGGCCTGCTCGAACAGGTCGCGCACGCGACTCGCGCCGACGCCCACGAACATCTCGACGAAGTCGGACCCGGAGATGGAGAAGAAGGGCACCCCCGCCTCGCCGGCCACGGCGCGGGCCAGCAACGTCTTGCCGGTGCCCGGCGGGCCGAACAGCAGCACGCCCTTGGGGATCTTGGCGCCCATGGACTGGAACCGGGCCGGCTCCTCCAGGAACTCCTTGATCTCCTGCAGCTCCTCCACGGCCTCGTCGGCGCCGGCCACGTCGGCGAACGTGACCTTGGGCTGGTCACGGTTCGACTGCTTGGGCTTGGCCTTGCCGAACTTCATCACCCGGCCGCCGGCGCCCTGGACGTTGTTCATGACGAAGATGAAGGCGCCGATGAGCAGCAGCACCGGGAGGAAGGACTGGAGCAGGCTCCACCAGAGCGGGTCCTGGCGGTGCTCGACCTTGATCTCGATCTCCTTGCTGGCGCGGAGCTGCGCCACCGTCGCCTGCGCATCGCCGGCGACGTAGTTGACGCGGTACCGGGTCCCGTCGCGGAGGTCGCCTTCGATCGACCCACCGCGGTCGTCGATGAGGGCGGTGCGCACGTCCCCGGCGACCACCTTCCGCTCGAACTCGTCGAGGCGCAGCCGCCGGGGGGACTCCGCGCTCCGCACGCCCCAGCCGATGGCGGCCACGGCGACCACTGCCGCCACCACGTAGACGACGGGGTTGCGGAGCAGCTTCTTCATCGCCACACGTTAGGGCCGCCGTCCGGGCCGGCGTACACACACACGTCAGGCAGGTTGCGGTACGCCTCCGCGAGGTCGAGGCCGTAGCCGATCACGAAGTCCGGGGGGATCTCGAAGCCGACGTAGCGCAGCTCCGGATCGTGCTTCTGGAGCCCCCGCCGGACGAGCAGGGCGCACGTCTCGAGCGACGCCGGGCCACGGGCCTGCAGGTTCTTGCGCACGTAGGACAGCGTCAGGCCGCTGTCGACGATGTCCTCGACGAGCAGGACGTGACGGCCGCTGAGGTCGACGTCGAGGTCCTTCACGATGCGCACGACGCCGCTGGTCCGGGTGGCGCTGCCGTAGGAGGACACGGCCATGAAGTCGAACTCGACGGGCAGGTCGATGGCCCGGGCCAGGTCGCTCATGAACATGAACGCGCCCTTTAGCACGCCGACCATCAACAGCGGGGACCGGCCGGCGTAGTCGCCGGTGATCTCCTTGCCGAGCGCCCCGACCCGCTCGGCAAGCTGATGGCGACCGACGACAACCGGTCCGATGGAGGGGTCAGGCTCGGGACGCGGTGGGGAACCCATCGGTCGTCGACCGTACCGGTCCGTGCAGGTGCAGGCGACCCGAGGAGCGCGTCACCCGGCGGCCGCCCCCGACGTCGGTCCCCTTGACCTGGGATCGGGCCACAGCCAGGACCCGCTCGACGGTTGCGAGGTCCGGCGGATGCTCGCAGCCCTCGGTCAGCCAGCGCCGGACGGCCCGACGGGCCAACGCCGGGGGTGCAGTTTCCAGGGCGCGAGCCGACGTGACGTCGACGGTCGACGCCAGCTCGTCGAGAAAGGCCGCCTCGTCACCGAACAGTGCCGCCTGGCGTACCAGGACCGGCACGACGTCACGTCCGGCCACGGCCTCGAGGAGGGGGAGCACCTCGTGACGGATCCGGTTGCGACGATGCGCCGGGTCGAGGTTGGAAGGATCGTGCACCGGATCGAGACCGACCTCCCCGCACAGTGCGGCCGTCTGCCTGCGGCGCAGGCGGAGCAGGGGATGACACTCGTCGTCCATCGCCGCGAGGCCGTCGGCACCGGCCCCCCGGAGGAGGTTCAGCAGCATGGTCTCGGCCTGGTCGTCCGCGGTGTGGCCGGTGAGGGCACCCGGAGGCAGCGCCTCCCGTCGTGCGGCCCGGGCCCGGGCCTCCAGGTTGGGGCCCGGTGCCAGCTCGACCCGCACGCTGCGGAAGTCGGCACCGAACCGGGCGGCGGCGCCCGCCACCACGGCCGCCTCGGCCTCGGAGCCCGGTCGCAGCCCGTGATCGACGTGGACGGCCGTGACCCGGCATCCGGCGGCCACGGCGAGCACCAGCAGGGCCAGCGAGTCGGGGCCGCCGGACACGGCGCAGGCGACGTCGGTCGCGGGAGGTGGGAAGCGGCAGGATACGAGGAGCTGCGCCGGCGTCGGGGACGGGACCACGGCCGCCGGGGCGAGGATCAGCTGGCTGCGGCCCGGCTGTCGCCCACCCGCGACAACCACCGGTCGGGTGCTCGGATCTCGCTCAGCGTCGGCAGCCACTCGGGGCCTTCCCACAGCCGGTTGACGAGCTCGGCGCCGCCCTCCCGCTCGATGCGCTCGAGGAAGTGCTCACCGTCCTGGTACTGGCGCATCTTGGCCTCGAGCCCGACCAGGCGCAGCACCATCCGGACCGCGCCCCCCGTCTGGCGGCGCTGGTGGAGCACCTGGTGGAACCGACCGGCCGAAGGGATGCGCTCGGCCGCGGCGCGGCCCATGACGAGGTCACCGTGGCCCTCGAGCACGCTCATGAGCCCTTGCACCCGCTGCAGCACCTCCTTCTGCGCCGGGGTGGCGAACAGCTCGACGACGCCGCCGTCGAGTGGGCGCTCACCGGCGCGGAGCAGCCGGACGGCGGTCCGCAGCGCATCGAGGAAGCGCTTCGGGTCGGGCTCGAACCCTCCGAGGGTCTCGTCGAGCAGGGAGAGGAAGTGGCTCCGCAGCCAGGGCACGCCCGTGAACTGCGCCCGGTGGGTGAGCTCGTGGAGCGCGAGCCACAGGCGGAACTCCGCGGGCGGGAGGCCGTAGAGCTTCTCGATGGCCAGGATGTTGGGGCCGACGTAGTACACGATGTCCTGGTCGACGGAGGCCTCGTTCTCGATGACGAGCATGTCGTACTGGCCGAGAACCCGGGTCGACATCCATCCCAGGAGGGCACCGATCTCGGCGCCGGCCAGCATGCCGCCGGCCGAGGCCAGGGCGCCGGTGGGACGGTTGCGACCGAGTCGTTCGAGGAACGGGCGCAGCAGGCGCTGGAACGACGCCAGGTTGGCCCGGATCCACTCCGGTCGGTCGCTGACCTTGGCCCGGGCCGGACCGTAGAGGGACCGTAGGCCGGTCTCCTGCTCGACGAGGCGCTCGGCCTCGACGGTGAAGCGGCGGAAGTCGGGCTCGAGGGAGGTGTAGTGGTAGGAGTCGGCCAGCGGCTCGTGGCGGGCCACCTTGACCGCCACCCGCTCGGCGACCTCCCAGTTGACCAGCCCGGCCCCGCTCACGTCTTGGGGTACTTGGGGGCCACGGCCTTGACGAGGTAGGCGAGGAGGGAACCAACGAGCCCGAGCACCGAGACGACGACGAGGGGCAGGGCGAGCCAGTAGGTCCAGGGCTTGGCGGCCGCAAGAAGGTCGAGGAGCACGGAGCGACTCTAAACCGGCGGAACGCCGGCCTCCGGATCAGGCGATCTTCTTGCCCCGCGTCCGGGGAACGGTCATCGGCTCGTGCTGGGAGCAGTGGTTCCCGTTGTTGTAGATCGACAACCAGGTGCCACAGCCGGGCTCCCGGCACACCCGCCCGGCAGCGAACCGCTTCGACGGCTGGTCAGCTCCATACAGGGGGCGGGCTCCCACGGACGTGTCAGCCATGACCCGGGCAACCGATCCGTCGCCGGTCCTATTCCTCCGGGCCGGCCCCCTGGGCCTCCACCTGCCGCAACGCCTCGGCCACCCGCGAGACCAGGGTGTCGGGCACGCGCTCACGGCACTTCTGGGCGATGACCACTCGCAACTCGACCTCGAAGTCGAAGACGTCGAAGCACGGAGGGCAGTCGGCCAGGTGTCGCCGGATCACGATCCGGTGCTCCTCGGCGAGCTCGTGGTCGAGGTACTGGTAGAGCAGCTCGACGACTTCTCGGCAGTGCTCACTCATGGGCCGCGGGCTCCCGGTTCATCCGTCGGTCGTACTCTCGGCGGCCGCCACGAGCCCCCGTTGGCGACCGAACTCGAACAACCGCTTCTGGAGGGCCCTTCTTCCACGATGGAGCCGACTCATCACGGTTCCCATCGGGATGTCGAGGATCTCGGCGATCTCCTTGTACGAGAACCCTTCGACGTCTCCCAGGAGGACGGCCATGCGGAACTGCTCGGGCAGAGCCTCGACCGCGTCCTTGATCTCCGACTCCGTGAAGCGGTCGAGCACCTGGTCCTCGGCACTGCGGGACGCGCTCGCACGCTCCGCGTCGCCCAGGCGGCGGTAGAGGTAGAAGCTCTCGACGTCGTCGATGTCGCTCTCCTCGGGGCGGCGCTTCTTGGCCCGGTAGGCGTTGATGTAGGTGTTGGTGAGGATGCGGTACAGCCAGGCCTTGAGGTTGGTGCCCTCCTCGAAGCGGGCGAAGGCGCGGTAGGCCTTGAGGTAGGTCTCCTGCACGAGGTCCTCGGCGTCGGCCGGGTTGCGGGTCATTCTGAGGGCGGCGTTGTACAGCGAGTCCATGAACGGCATCGCCTGCTCCGCGAACGTCGCCTGCTCGGCCACGGCCGCCACCGTATCCGCAGGCGGGGCCGCCCAGGGCCGACGAGCCGGCCCTCAGGGCGCCCGCATGCCCTCGAGCGGGCCACTCCGACGGCGGGCCACGACGGCGACCAGAAAGACCCCCGAAGCCACCAGCACGATGGTGCCCCCCGGAGCGAGGCCCCACAGTCTGGCGGCGACCAGGCCTGCCACCGCCGATCCGCCTCCGACGACGCTTGCGGCCAGCAGGGTGCCCCGGAACGAGCGGGCAACACGCTGCGCGGTCCCGACGGGGAGGACCATCAGCGCCGCCACCAGGAGGACACCGACGACCCGCATGCTGGCGACGACGATGACGGACGTCAGCGTGGCGAGGGCAAGGTTGAGCCCGTCGACCGGCAGCCCGGCGACACGCGCCGACTCTTCGTCGAGCACGACGCTGAAGAGGGCGCGCCACAGCTGTGCGACGACGGTGGCGGTCAGCGCGCCGAGGACGGCGATGGTCACCGCGTCCCCCGGGGTGACGGTGAGGATCGACCCGAAGAGGTAGGTCAGGATCCCGCCGTCGAGGGATCCGCCCAGGCCGGTGAGCACCACACCGCCGGCGAGGCCCGCGTAGAAGAACACCGCCAGCGCCAGGTCGCCGGCCGCGCCGCCACGCGAGCGCAGCCACTCGATGGCACAGGCCGCGCCAATGGCAGCCAGCAGCGCCGTCCAGATCGGCCAGACGCCCGTGAGCAGGCCCGCGGCCACGCCCGCGAAGGCCACGTGGCCGATGCCGTCGCCCATCAGCGAGAGCCGCTTCTGCACCAGGAAGGTGCCGACCAGCGGCGCCGATGTCCCGACGACGACCGCAGCCACGAGCGCGAGCTGCATGTACTCCCGCTCGAAGGGCCAGGGCAGGGGGATCACCCGATCACCCGATCACCCGGGGCCCTCGAGCCAGAGCGGGAGGTCGTGGGCGTGGACCCCGAGGCTCACGCCCGTGGCCGTGAGCTGCTCAGGTGTGTCATCGAACACGATCCGGCCTCGTTTGAGCACCATCAGTCGGTCGAGGTCCTCGGCCACGGCGCCGAGCTCGTGGGAGACGAGCAGCACGGTGGCGTGACGCTCACGCGCGAGCCACACGAGCGAATCCCTGAACAGGCCCTGCGACTCGGCGTCGACGCCGGCCACGGGCTCGTCGAGGATCAGCAGCTCAGGGCCCGAGGCCAGCGCCTTGGCGATCAGGACCCGCTGCTGCTCGCCCCCCGACAGCTCCGAGAGCCGCCGGCCGGCCAGGTGCGCGACGCCCACGGCCTCCATGGCGCCGTCGAGTACAGCTGGGTCGCCGAGCCCGCGACGCCACCATCCCCGCCGGGTGACCTGGCCGGCGGCGACGACCTCGCGAACCGACGCCGGGAGGTCCTCGACGATCTCCGTTCGCTGGGGCACGTACCCGATCCGCCAACGTTCGACCAGCTCACGCGGTGCCACGCCGAAGATCCGTACCTCCCCGGCAGCGGGTCGGAGCTGGCCGAGCAGGATCCGCAGCAGCGTCGACTTTCCCGAGCCGTTCGGGCCCGCAAGGGCCACGAACTCGCCCGTCGCCACCTCGAACGTGACGCCGTCGAGCACACGGCCGTGGCCGTAGGAGAACGAGACACCGGCGGCGACGAGCGGAGGAGATGTCATCGGCATCCCAGAGCAGCCCGGAGCGCAGCGAGGTTGTCGTCCATCACCGTGAAGTAGTCGGCGGCCGCCTCCGACCGGTCCGGCGTCAGACCCTCGAGTGGGTCCAGCGTCGCAGTGCGGACACCGGCCTCGCGCGCCAGCGTCCGCGCCAGGTCGGGCGAGAGCAGCTCCTCGGTGAAGACGGTCGTGATCCCCTCTCGGGCGATCAGGTCGCGGAGCTCGGCCAGGCGACCGGGCTCGGGCTCGCTCTCCGGCGAGAGGCCGGTGATGGGCCGCTGCACGAGGTCGTACCGGGCTGCGAGGTACGAGAACGCCGCGTGGGTCGTGACGATCTCGCGCCGCTCGCAGTCGGCCAGCCCGGTCGCGAAGCGCCGGTCGAGCGCCTCGAGGTCGGCCCGGTACGTTGCCAGGTTGGAGTCGAGCTCGGCGCGCCCGTCCGGGTCGGCCGCGACCATGGCCGACCCCACGCTGGCCGCCACCGTGGCGAGCAGCGTCGGGTCGAGCCAGAAGTGGGGATCCGTCGCCCCCTCTCCCGGCGCCAGGTCGAGCCCGTCGGTGACGTCGACGGTGCCGCCGGTACGTCCCTCGACGGCTGCCTCGACCGCCGGCTGGAACCCGCCTCCGACGAAGAGCACGACGTCGGCGTCCTCCAGGTCGTCCACCTGCCTGGAGCTGAGCTCGAGGTCGTGCGCCTCCGCGCCGGCGGGGGTGAGGTTGCGAACGTCGACCTGGGGGCCACCGATGCGCTCGGCGGCGTCGGCCAACGGATAGACGGTCGCGATCACCCGGAGGCGCCCGTCACCCCCTGGTTCCTCGGGCGCCGTCGTGCAGCCGGCCACCGTCACAGCCGCGACCGCGGCCAGGCCCACCCAGCGCCGACCACGCCTTCCCCACGATGCAGAGGTATCGATAAGCATGAGAATCAGTCTCGCTCAGCGAAGGGAGGGCCCGCAACCGCCGTCGCGCTCTCGTTGGCCCGCTCCGGCTCAGCGGCAGCGGGCGCAGCGACCCTCCAGGTCGATTCGGTGGTCAGTGACCTCGAAGTCGGCCTCGGCGGCAGCTTGCCGAGCGGCCTCCGCCAACGCCCGCTCCAGGCGCGACGACGCCTTGATGTCGGTGATCGTGCCGCAACCCGAGCAGACGAGGTGGTGGTGGTGGCCGCTGAGGCCTTCGGCGAGCTCGAACCGGCCGAGATCGTCGAGGCCGGGCAGGCGCCGGGCCACGCCGGCATCGCAGAGCACGGTCAGGTTCCGGTAGGCCGAGCTGGTCGGCATGCCGGCGACCGACCCGAGGATCTCGACGATGGTGAGCGGGCGGCCGGCCGCCATGAGGGCCGCCACGACGGCACGGCGCGTGGTCGTGTAGCGCTGGTCGAGCGCACCCAGCCGCAGCCCGACCTCGTGGTGGATCCGGTCGGTGTCACGCCCACCGGGCGTCGGCGACTCCGGCACGGCGCTCACGCCCGCTCAGAGGAGGCAGGGACCGGCTCGATGCCGAGGTCACCATGGGTCAGCACCGAGGCGTACGGCACGCCGGCCGCCGCCAGCCGGTGCTCGGCCCCAGCCCCGCGATCGACGAGGGCGGCGGCGAGGACGGCATCGGCGCCGGCCTCCCGCACCGCCTCCAGCGCCTCGAGGATGGACGAGCCCGTGGTGACCACGTCCTCGAGCAGCACGACGCGGCTACCCGGACCCACCGCGGCGCCCTCGATCCGCCGCTTGGTCCCGTGGTCCTTCACCCTTCTCCGCACGACGAACCACGACGTGCCCGACAGCACCGCACACCCGTGGCTCAACGAATCGGCTCCGAGGGTGAGCCCGCCCACGGCGTCGTAGGTGACCCCCGCTCCCTCGATCACGTGCAGCAGCGCCTCGCAGGCCACCCGGAGGTCCGGCCCGTCCGCCAAGCCGCGCTTGAGGTCGACGTAGTCGGAGCTCCACCCGCCGCTGGCGAGACGGATGGGCTCGTCGAGGCGCCGGTAGCCCTTGGCGAGGACGATCCGCAGGACCGGTTCGACCAACGCCGCGACACCCTCGGTCGGCACGACCAGCGAGGCTACCTGCACGCCTGCCGACCGGAGCGCTGGTCTCGGCCGGGCTTCAGGATGGTCATGCTGCTCGGGACCCGATGGGGTGCGCGCACGAGCGTGGAGGAGCAATGACCCCGACTGTCGCGATGACGTGCAGGCCCTGGGTGAGCCGGTAGAGGTTCGCCGGTCGCGCCGGCCAGTAGAACCAGGCTTGCGGGCGTTGGATGAGATGCGAGATGAGTCCGGTGACGAGCAGACCGAGAAGCTCACACCCAGGGCGAGACCGAGGAGAGCCGCGGTTCGCTCGTCGTGAAGCCTGCTGGGCTTGGCGTTCACGGCCGGTCCAGGCATACGAACCAGCGTCCCTCCTCGGCCCAGCTGTCGCTCGCCTGAAGCCCGGTTCCCCTCACGAGATCGCCAACGTCGTCGACGCTCACGACCGCCCACGGGAACCACCCCCCGTAGAGCGCGCCCCGTTCGACCCGGACGTCGAGCCCGGCCGTGTCGGTGCCCGGTCCGCCGACCTCCACCAACGTTCGGCCTCCGGGCCGCAGCAGCGTGGCCACCCGCCCGAGAAGCGACGCCGGATCGCCGCCGATGCCAACGTTGCCGTCCACCAGCAGGGCGGTCGCCCAGCGACCCGCCCCCGGCACCCGGTCGAACACAGACCGCTCGAGCACCAGCGCGCCGCGAGAGCGAGCCAGGTGCACGGCGGCCGGGGCGATGTCGACGCCGAGTGCCATCACACCCCGCTGTCCGAGGGCGACCACGTGGCGCCCGGGACCACACCCGATGTCGAGGACCGGACCCACCGAGCGGGCCAACAGCTCCTGTTCGCCGCCAGCGGGTGCGGCCATCCACCGGTCCACATCCAGGTGCAGGACATCACCGTCGCGAGTTCGAAGACACGGCCTGGCCCACGGGGTGGGTGAAAGCGCCGGCGTGGCCAGTTCGGTGACTCTCATGCCTCCACCCGATCGAGCCGGTCCAGCTTGAGCCGGTCCAGCTCGAGCCGAGCCATCTGGGCGGCGAAGCGCGAGTGGGGGGCCGCGGTGGCGACGGCCAGCGCATCGGCGATCTCGTCTACGTCCCGGAGAGGGGGAAGAGCCCAAGGGTGCAGGCCGAGGCTCTCGAAACGGCGCCACTGCTCGATACGGGTGGATGGGGTGCTCATGGGGACGCCGACGAAGGCCCGTGGGTCGGCGCGTCGAAGTCCGGCAGCCCACCATCCGCCATCGTGAGCCGGCCCCAGCACGGCGCCCGTCCCCCGGCGTAGGAGCGCCTCGACCGCTTCGGTCAGAACAACAGTGGTTACCTGAGGCGTGTCCATGCCGACGAGCAACGTCGGTCCGCCCACGTCGTAGAAGGCGGCGGCCAGGCGCTCGTCGAGGTCGGTACCGCGCTGGGCGATCGTTTCGAAGGCCGCGGGAACCGCCAGGTCGAGAGCTCCCTCGATGGCCAGTACGTGGCGAAGCGCCGGAACCGCGGCCACCGCCTCCATCGTGTCGGCCAGGGCGGCGGCGGCCAGATCGGCAGCCTGGACGGGCGTGCAGGGAGGGCATAGCCGTGTCTTGACCCGGCCCGGCACCGGAGCTTTGGCCATGACGATCATGGTCACCGGCAGCGTCTTCAACGCAGAACCCCGACCATGTCGTTGAGATCGGCCTGCGATGCCAGGACCGGCCCGGCCACATCCGGTGGTTCAGCCGGGTCGAGGGAGCCGTCGGCGTCGAGGAAGCACACCACCTCGGCCACCGCGGCCCTAAGCCCGGCGTAGCAGGCGGAGCCGAAGCCAGGGCGGGGCTCGGTCACGACTCCAGCACCTGGCCGGGTGGCGACCTCGGCCGAACCGTCCGTCGAGCCCTTCTCGACGACGATCGGGCGGTAGCCCACCGGCATCCGGCTGAGGACCCAGGGCAGAGCTCTGGCCTCGTTCAGCACGGGGAGGATGACGTCGATGTCGCCAACCGGGATTTCGACGGTGGGGACCACCCCTCGGACGATACGGACCTCGACCTCGGCGCAGGCCCGAATCGTGCTTACGATTCGCTGAACTCTGGGCTGGCGACCAACGTGGCCGACCGGGTGTCCGTACTGTTGATTCCTGTGAGCGGCCGGCGCCTTGACGATCTCCAGCCGCCGCGGTCGCCGGCTGCATAGCAAAGGAAAGCTGAAAATGACCCGGGTCCTGGTTGTCGATGACGACGCCACGGTGGCCGAGGTCGTAACCCGCTACCTCGACCGCGAGGGCTACACCGTCGAGTCGGTCGGCGACGGTGCTCTCGCTCTCGAGCGGGCTATGGCCAATCCTCCCGACCTGGTGGTGCTCGACCTCATGCTCCCGGGCCTGGACGGCCTCGAGGTGTGCCGGCGCATCCGGGCCGTGGCGCCGGTGCCGGTCATCATGCTCACGGCCCGGGGCGAGGAGAGCGACCGGGTGGCCGGGCTCGACTTGGGCGCGGACGACTACGTGACCAAGCCGTTCTCACCTCGCGAGCTGGTGTCGCGTGTGAATTCGGTCCTACGCCGGTCCCAGGGACCCTTGGCTCCCGACGGCGGCGGAGCCGGCCCGGTCCAATTGTCCGCCGGCCGTTTGGACGTTGACGTGCTAGCCCGCAGCGCCCAGGTGGGTGGTGAAGTGGTGAGCCTCACCCAGCGGGAGTTCGAACTGCTCGTCTTTCTGATGCGCAACCCGCGCCAGGCCTTCACCCGCCAGGCCCTCCTGGAGCAGGTGTGGGGATACAGCTTCGGTGACACCTCCACCGTCACCGTCCACGTTCGCCGTCTCCGCGAGAAGGTGGAGTGGGACCCGTCGACCCCCGAGCACATCCAGACGGTGTGGGGTGTCGGCTACCGGTTCGTGGCGTGACGATCCACCCGAGGCATCTCTGCCGTCCGGCGATTGTCGCCGGGCTCGTTGGCATGGCGGCAACTGCCGCGGTCTCGGCCGCGGTGGGGATGGGCGCGGCGGAGTCGGTGCGGATGGCGGCCTCGGCTATGGCCGCCGCAGCCGGGACGGGTGTGGCCGGAGCCGGCCTGCTCGCCGTGCTGCGCCACCGGTCGATCCGCATCCAGGTCGTGGTCGTGGTCCTGACCGCGGTGGTGGCGGTCGGTGCCGGAACGCTTCTGTCCGCGGCACGCATGTACGTCGCCGCTCACGACCTGCACGCGCTGGCCGTTGTGCTCATGGCCGGCGGCACCGTGGGGGTGGTCGCGGCGCTGGTGCTCGGCGATCGCGTAGTAAGTGGCAGCCGGTCGCTGCGCGACACGGTCCGTCTGATCGGCGACGATGGTGGGGGACCGGCGGCGGCGGGGTCCAACGTTGCCGGACGCTTGCACCGTCCCGCCGGCGAGGAGCTGGTGGCGTTGGGCGACGAGTTGGAACGAATGTCGGCTCGCCTGGCTGACGCCAGGGCCTCGGAGCAGGCGCTCGAAGGATCGCGGCGCGAGCTGGTGGCCTGGGTGTCCCACGATCTACGCACACCGCTGGCCGCCATCCGGGCCATGACCGAGGCGCTGGAGGACGGGGTGGTGGACGACCCGGTGACCGTGGCTCGCTACCACCGGACCCTGCGCCAGGAGAGCGACCGGCTGGCCGAACTGGTCGACGACCTCTTCGAGCTGAGCCGCATCCAGGCCGGGGCGCTGCGCCTCCAGATGGAGCGGGCGTCGCTGAGCGATCTGGTGTCCGATGCCCTGGCCGCGGCGGGAGCGGTGGCATCAGCCAAGGGGGTCCGCCTGGAAGGGACGATGCGGGACGAGCCGCCCGAGTTGGTGCTGTCTACGCCTGAGGTGTCGAGGGTGCTGCGCAACCTGCTCGAGAACGCCATCAGCCACACTCCCAGCGACGGCACTGTCTGGGTCGAGGCCGGGGTCGAGCAGGACGCGGTTTACGTCTCGGTCGCCGATGGATGTGGCGGCATCGAACCGGCTCATCTGGAGCGGGTATTCGACCTGGCCTTCCGGGGCGAGGGGGCCCGAACCCCGGGGGCCGACAACGGTGCCGGCCTCGGCCTGGCGATCGCCAAGGGCCTGGTCGACGCTCATGCCGGTGAGATCGTGGTGGCCAACGACGGGCCTGGATGTCGCTTCACCGTTCGCCTGCCGCTGCCGGTCACGGAGGCCTCGTGAGAGTCCTGGTCACCGGTGGCGCCGGCTTCATCGGGTCCCACGTGGTCGACGTCCCGGTCGCCGCCGGACATGCCGTGACGGTCCTCGACCGGGCGCCCGCCTCGTGGCCGAACCACGCGGCTCGCTACGTGGACGGTGACGTCCGCGATCCCACGGCTTGGACCAAGGCGATCGAGGGTGGGTGGACGCCATCTCGCACCACGCTGCTCGCGTCGGCCTCGGCGTCGACTTCTCTGATGTCGACGACTACGTGGCCGACAACGACGCCGGCACGGCTATGGGGTTGGGGGTGTTGCACCGGATGGGCTTCGAGGGTCGACTGGTGCTGGCCGGCAGCATGGTCGTCTACGGAGAGGGTCGCTACCGGTGCACCGATCATTGCGAGGTGCGACCCGGGCCCCGCCCGCCGGCCCCTCTCGACGCCGGCCGCTTCGATCCGACCTGTCCGACGTGCGGCGGCGATCTCACCTGCGAGCCGGTCACCGAGGATGCCGCCATGGATCCCCGCAACATCTACGTCGCCACCAAGGTCCACCAGGAACACCTGGTGGCCGCGTACGCGTGGGAACACCCGCAGGCCTGTGCGGTGGCCCTGCGTTACCACAACGTCTACGGGCCGCGTATGCCGGTCGACACCCCGTACGCCGGCGTGGCCAGCCCTTTCGCCAGCGCCCTCGACTCCGACCGAGCGCCCGCGGTCTTCGAGGATGGTCGCCAGACCCGCGACCTCGTCCATGTCGGCGACGTGGCCCGGGCAAACCTGGCGGCCTTGACCGGACCACGACCGGCCGGCACCGGCTTGCTGGCGGTCAACGTATCCAGCGGGATCCCCTGCCCGGTCGGCGAGCTCGCCCTCCTCTGTGGGTGGCGGCCGGGTCCGACCACGCCTTGCGTCCTGTCATCACCGGCAGGTGGCGGCCGGGCGACGTCCGCCACGTCTTCGCCTCCCCGACGTTGGCGGCCGAGGCCCTCGGTTTCACCGCCGAGATCGACCTCGAGACCGGGCTGTGCGATCTGCGGTGACAGGCAGGCGCTCGCGAGCCGGAGAAGGGCGAGCGGCGGCGCCGTAGCACGACGACCTCGCGAGTTCACCTGCCGGTCAGAACCGAAACCGACTCTGACCAGGAGGCGATCTTGGGACAGGTTGAAGCCGGGCAGTGAGCGTTGCCACGATGTCAGCCTGAGGTATCCGGACGCACAGGAGGTCCCGTGGAACGTTCACCGGAGTTGGAACAGCTCGTCGTCGCATGGTTCGCAGGCGCCTCGAGAGGCGATGCCTCGCTCGTGGATGCACACGTCTCGCTCGACGACGGCACGCGCCTCATCGGTAGCGACCCGGGAGAAGTGTTCAGCGGCGGCAGCGCAGTCGCCCAGTTCCTGAGAGGCGAAGTGCACAACGCCGGTGGCAATGCCGTGTTCTCGCCGACGGACATCGAGGCATTCCAAGAGGGAACGGTCGGCTGGGCCACGACGAACGTAACGATCACGATGCCGGACGGCAAGCACGTGTTGCCGCGATGGAGTGCCGTCTTTCATTGGGAGAAGGGAGTGTGGCGGTTCGTCCAGATCCATGCTTCAATCGGCGTCGCCAACGA
>Ga0187892_10002960_pt1 | contig 32214 bp, 31 predicted proteins | sample MA1701073metaG_FD_139345 | JGI IMG/M metagenome (GOLD analysis project Ga0187892, IMG submission 139345) | Bio-ooze microbial communities from a basaltic lava cave in the Kipuka Kanohina Cave System on the Island of Hawaii, USA - MA170107-3 metaG ...
CCCGTTCGAGGGGCCGATCGTTCGTCTGGCCTGGACCGGCGGCCGCTACGTGCAGGAGGCGCCGCTCCAATTGCCCGCCCAGGTAAAGGGGCTGTACGACTTTGCGCCGGTTGAAGCCGTTGGCAACCAGATCGTGGAGGTCGCGGTCATTAGCGAGGAGGGTCGGATCAGGACCTTTGCAAACAACGGGTCGCCCCCTTGGGAAGGGAAGGACGATTTGGGCGAAGTGGATCATCTCGCCTTCTATCAGACCCCCGAGCTCCAGGCGATCCGCTTCAAGCACGGGATCAGGTCGGGGATCCCGGCCAACCCGGAGGAGTACGCCGATCGGTCGGTCCTGCCGAGGCGGGTCCTGGTTCAATCATCACCGCTCTGGGGCGACGCCAAGGCGGAGATCCTGACTCTGGCCAACTCGGTGAAATACGGGATCCAGGTATCGTTGCCAGGCGGGCCGCCGGCGTCAGGCCGGGTGATCGCCTATGACCGTTTCAATGGGAGCTTCACCAGGGGCTGGGAAACCGTCCCGGTGGAGGGGAAGGTGCGCGACGTGGCCGTCGTCGATCTGAGCGGCGCGGGCCGGAGGGACCTGCTGGTGCTGTCCGCCGTGAAGGAAAAGGGATTCGCCGCGTCGTTGAAGGACAAATCGCGAGGCATCTTGAACGTGTTCTCTTTCAACCGGTAGGCTGTCCGTACTCAGAACAACGGAGTGAATGCGACGAGAGAAAGGAGGGATGGGGCGGAACGACAAACCGGCAAGCAGCAGTGAAGACCGGACCATGTAAGATCGCGGCCCATTAACATCTTCACTAAGGGGGGCGATTCGATGAGAAGATGGTTAATAGTTCTGCTGGCGGTCGTCGTCGCCATAAGCCTGGCGCCGACGAAGGCGGCCCAGGCCGCATCGATCATCAAGACCGATGACGGCCTCGAGTTCAAGATGGGCCTGGCCCAAAAGGTCGTGTTCTTTACCGTCGATGGGCTGGACCTGACTTCAGACCAGCCGGCGTGCGGCGGGAAGGATTGTAACTTCCGGAGCTTCATTTCCCCGGATTCGCAGGTGGGCAACAATCCGATCGGGATCTGGAACTTCACGAACCTCCTGTTCGACCTCTCCAAGGGCCCTGTCTCGATCCATGTGAACCTCGAGCTCGAGGCGGCCATGGACGAGAACATTGCGGATATCAACGCCCTGAACGTCGAGCGGGCGAACCTGACCTGGAAGACCGGCGTGATCGGCGACCTGATCGTCGGCTTCGACGTCCACCTCCTCGACCCCGAGGGTGGGTTGGTCTATCAGGACGAGGACCCCGGGATCTGGCTGATCGGAAACGCGGGGATCATCTCCTGGAACCTCGGGTACCATAAGCGGTTAGAAAGAAACAGAGGTGCGCCACTCGGGAACCTTGTGGGTGGTTTCGGTACGCTTGCCGACGGCCGTGTGAAGAGCACCGACGTCGATACCGACATCTTCGAGGCGCGCCTCGGCTTTAACCTCGGCGTTCCCGGTGCGAGCTTCTCTGTCTCGCCGTTCTTCCTCGCCCACATCCGCCACACACCTGGTGCCTCTGGGGCGAAAATCTTTTCCTGCCCGACCCAAGGTCTTGGCCTGGGTGGCGACTGCGCTGGCGCTCCGGTGGTAGACGGAAGGCTGCGTGGGGAGATCTACTACCCCGGTCTGGTCTTGGCGGCCAAGCTCGGACCGTTCAGCTTTACGGCTGAAGGGGTCGGCCAGTTCGGTGAGATCAGAGAAATCGGCAGCGGCTTCCAGACAGTCTATGGCGCCGGTGTGAATGACCTGGATATCGAATCGTACGCCGTGTTCGGCGAACTCGCCCTCGACCTGACGGCGCAGGGGATCGGGATCACCCCGTTCCTGAACGTTGACTGGCGCCGCGGCGATACGAATCCGACCGATAGGAACCTCGAAGGCTTCGTCCCCATCTCCGACCTGAGCGCCGCCCTCCGGAAAGACGGCTTCAAGGGGCAGTCGATCAGCTCACTCGGACCTCCGCCTCTTGGCGCAGGCGGCGAAGATGGCTGGGGCTTCAACACCGGCGGGCGCGGCGTCGGCCCGACCATCGGGTCGATCCTGGAGGGCTTTGGAGGAATACCTGGGGCGGACGCCACGTTCTTTAATAGCCGCTGGGGGAAGGCCGACAATCCCGGCCTGCTCAAGATCTCGGGCGGTATCCTCGGAAAGATCACGCCCCAGGTCGATATGAAGGCGGCGGTCTCCTACTTCCGCTACGACACGACCGCGCCGATCAAAGAGGAGGCTTGCCGCAACCTTAACTCCAGAGGGATCCTCTGCGCAAGCGCCGGCGCCCTTCAGGTGAGAGAGGACATGGGCGTCGAGTTCAACGCGAATATCGGGTGGAGCCCGGTGCCGGCGTTCAGGATTCAGCCGTTCGTCAGCATCTTCGTGCCTCTCGATGCGGCTGAGGACATCAACGCCCTCTTCCTCGGCGCCAGCCGCAGCCGGGACGCCTACCTGGCCGGCGTCGAGTTCAGGGCCCAGTTCTAGGCACTAGCCCGCGCGGCGCGCCCTCACGGGTAACAAAAACGTCGTTTGAATAACCCCTCACCCCGAAGCCGCTTCCGACAGGGGGCGGCAGAGGGGTGAGGGGTGTTTTTCCCTCCGGTCGTGGTTGACTTCTTTTCATACATGAACCAAACAGCGTTTTACCTCTTGACAGCGTACCGGTACTCTGGTAGCGTTACCAGACACACCGCTGATCTGCACGAGGGGTGACAACCCAGTCTTCTGATTCCCACGAGCGTCGCGCGAAACGAGTTGTTGGTTGAACGCGTGTTCAGTCTCGTCATCGGCCGCTGGGTTCCGGAAGGAGGTGAGGTGAAAGGGGGGGCGTAACGTCAGCGCAGGAATCAGGTTGCACCTGACTTGGCAATTCTTTCAAGATAACCAGCTTGTAGTATCAGGGAGGGTTTGAATGAGCGCGAAGCGATTCATGATGCTGATCGGGATCATAATGCTCCTGGTCGGCGGGCTCGTGGTGGCGCCGTTCACGGTTTCAGCCAACGACGAGCTATTGAAGATGCAGAACGATCACGGACAGTGGGTGATCCAGCGGCAGAACTACTCGGCCCATGCGTACAGCACGCTGAATCAGATCACCAAGGATAACGTCAAGAACCTCAAGGTCGCCTGGTCCTTCTCCACCGGTACCAACCAGGGCCACGAGGGGGTACCGCTGGTCGTCGGCACCACGATGTACGTCCACAGCTCTTTCCCGAACTATGTCTTCGCCTTGGACCTGACGAAGGAAGGGGCACCGGTCAAGTGGATGTATGTTCCGAAGCAGATGAAGGAAGCACCCCCGGTCGCCTGCTGCGACCTGGTCCACCGGGGCCTGAACTACGCCCCGGGCACTCCGGCCAAGATCTTGATGCACACCCTGGACGCGCAGATCATCGCCCTCGATGCGGAAACCGGCAAGGAGCTCTGGAAGGTCCGCAACGGCGACCCATTGAAGGGCGAGACCATGACCGGCTCCGGGCTGATCGTTGGGAACAAGTACATCCAGGGGATCTCCGGCGCCGAGTTCGGTGTCCGCTGTTGGGTGACGGCGTTCGACATCAACACCGGCAAGCAGCTCTGGAAGGCCTACAGCATGGGCCCGGAAGAAGACGTCATGCTGGCCGCCGACTTCAACTCGGCCAACCCGCAATTTGGGAAAAAGGGCGACAATCTGGGCGTTACCACCTGGCCCGGCGATGAGTGGAAGCGTGGCGGTGGGAGCACCTGGGGCTACTGGTCGTGGGATCCCGACCTGAACCTCTTCTACTACGGGACCGGCAACCCCGGGACCTGGAACCCCACCCCTCGAAAGGGTGACAACAAGTGGTCGATGACCCTCTTCGCCCGGAATCCCGACACCGGCCTGGCGAAGTGGGCTTACCAGATGACCCCGTGGGATGCCTGGGACTACGACGGCGTCAATGAGGGGATCCTCTCCGAGCAGACGATCGGGGGGAAGAAGTACAAGACACTGACCCACTTCGACCGCAATGGCTTTGCCTACACGCTCGACCGGACCAACGGGACGCTCCTCGTCGCGGAGCCCTTCGTGTATGTGAACTGGGCGAGGGGCATCGACATGAAGACCGGGCGGCCCATCGAGAACCCGGAGAAGCGGACCAAGCAGGGGGTGGACACCAAGGACATCTGCCCCTGCGCCATGGGGGGCAAGGACCAGCAGCCCGCTGCCTACTCCCCACGGACCAACCTCTTCTACGTCCCGACGAACAACATGTGCATGAACTATGAGGGTGTCCTGGTGCAGTACACGGCGGGGGCCCCCTACGTGGGCGCCAATCTCTTGATGTTCGCCGGCCGGGGCGGCCATTGGGGCGAGTTCATCGCCTGGGATGGCGCCAAAGGGCGGAAGGTCTGGGGCATCAGAGAGGCGCAGCCAGCCTGGGCCGGTGCCCTCGTCACCGGGACTGACCTCGTCTTCTACGGCACGATGGACGGGTGGTTCAAGGCGGTGGACGCCGTCAGCGGCCAGGTGCTCTGGAAGCACAAGGTCGGCTCCGGCATCATCGCTCCGCCCATGACCTATCGGGGACCTGACGGCAAGCAGTACGTCGCCGTCCTCTCCGGGGTCGGCGGCTGGTTCGGCGCCATCGTGTCGCTGGACCTCCCACCTGATGATCCATTTGGCGCGTTGGGCGAGGTTGGGGCTGCCTATGCTTCCGGCCTGGATAAGGCCACCAGAAAGGGCGGCACACTGTACGTCTTCAGCCTCGACTAACGGCGCACGTTTGACTGCCGGCGCCGGGGGAGACTTCCTCCGGCGCCGGTTTTTTTTCTGCGTGACCGCTCTCTTTGCGCCTTGACACTGCGGGCACGGCTTCATATCATACATCTACACGTACACCGGTTCCTTCCTCGGAGACCCAAGGGTGCAGGGGGCGGCGCCGGCCGGCGGGGGCGTGGACAAGAAGCTGCGCCAAACCATTCACGCTAGAGGGAAGATCATGGATAGAAAGTCAACCATGCTTGTGGGGCTCCTGTTCGCGGCGACCTGGTCGGCGTTCGCCTGGCCTGCCTTCGGGCAGGAGCTGAAAGAGTTGCGGGTGTGTGCCGATCCCGACAATCTCCCCTTCTCGAACAGGAAGTCAGAGGGGTTCGAGAACAAGATCGCCGAACTGATCGCCAAGGAGCTGGGCGTTCCGTTGAAGTATTTCTGGTACCCCCATCAGCGCGGACTGGTGAGAAGGGCGCTGACCCCGGGGCTGTGTGAAGTCGTGATCTCGATTCCCCAGGGGTGGGACCCGGTCCTCTGGACGAAGCCGTATTACCGCTCAACGTACGTCATCGTCTACCCGAAGAGCCGGAAGCCCCAGATCAAGTCCCTGGACGATCCGATCCTGAAACAGCTCAAGATAGGCGTGTACGTCAACTCCCCGCCTGCCGAGGCGTTGGGCGAGAGGGGCATGCAGTCGAATATGGTCGGCTACAGTCCCTACTTTGACTATCAGGAGGATCGTCCCGGCAAGATCATCGAGGACGTGGTGGCCGGCAAGATCGACGCGGCGATCGTGTGGGGACCGATCGCCGGGTACACGGTGAAAAAGTTGAATACGACCTCCCTCGAGCTGGTCCCGCTGCAGGACAGCGACCAGGGGATCCCCTTGAGCTTCCAGTTCTCGATGGGGATCAGGGAGGGCACGAAAGGACTCAAGGCACGGCTGGAGCAGGCGATCAACAAGAAGCAGGACGAGATTCGCAAGATCCTCGAGGACTACGGCGTGCCCCTTCTGGCGCTCAAGGGTGAGGAACAGTTCCCGAAGGTCGAAGAACGGCCCGGCCAGTTGATCTACCGTCGCTACGAGAGAGACGACTCCCTCGAATCCCCCCGCTAGCCCGGGAAGCGAGACGGTCAAACCGGTCCATGACAGGGGAGGGACCTTGATGTCGAGACGGAGCATTTGGTTTCTTGCCGCCTTGATCCTGGCGATTGCGCTCTGGCAGTCGCCGGCCCCGGCGTCTCAGGAGGAACAGAAGCCGGCACAGGGAGCGCAGGCTCAAAGCCAGCAGCCACAAGCACCTTCGGCGACGGCCGTTCAGGCTGCGCCGGGCGCGAAGAAGAACCCGTTCACCGGCAACGAGGAGGCGATCAAGGAGGGACGGGCGATCTACAACCAGAGCGGCTGTTCCGGCTGTCACGGGATGGGCGGAGGGGGGATGGGCCCGGCGCTCCTCGACGACGACTGGAAGTTCGGCGGAGACGACGAGACCTTGTTCAAGTTGATCAGGGGTGACCTTCCGCAACAGACGATGCCTGCGGTCTTCGGCAAGGTATTGACTGAGGACCAGGTGTGGAAGATCATCGCCTGGATTCGGTCGATCTATAAGGGCGATCCCGCCAGGGTCAAGTGGTGATACGAGCTCTCTAGGGGCTGCCTCTGGTCGTGCGACGCCTCTCCCCACGCCTGGGGAGGGGCGTTTTCGCGGAAGGATGAAGAGGGATGACCTTGGTTGTCACACTCCGGCGGCTGGCATGGTTGGGCAGTTTGCTTCTCGTGCTCTGTACGTTTGTCGGCGCGTCTCCAGGGCTTGCAACCCCCGCGCCCTTGGCCTATGTGACGAGCGAGGGATCGAATGATCTCCATGTGATCGACACCGCCACGCAGAAGGTCATTGCGAGGGTGAAGGTCGGCGATCGACCGCGGGGAGTGCTCGTCGCCCCTGACGGCAAGCGGGTCTACACCTCGAACGGCAAATCGGACGATCTCACGATCGTCGATACAGCAACCCTGAAGGTCGTGACAACGGTGCCGGCCGGGGTCGATCCGGAAGGGCTGACCATCAGCCCGGACGGCAAGAAGTTGTACGTGGTGAATGAGAACCCGGGCACCGTCTCGGTGATGGAGACCGGGACCCACAGGATCATCGCCACCATTCAGGTGGGCGTAGAGCCGGAGACGGCCGCGATCACGCCGGACGGGAGGTTCGTCTATGTCACGCACGAGACCTCTCACGACGTTCATGTGATCGACACCACCGATGGTCGGGTGATCGCGAAGATCAAGGTCGGCGAGAACCCGAGAGGGGTCAGCTTCTCGCCCGATGGGAGCCGGGCGTATGTCGGGAACGAGCGGTCCGGCACGGTCTCGGTCATCGACACGAAGGGTCCGCGCGTCATCGCGACGGTCCGGGTAGGAGAGCGGCCGGTGGGAACGCTGGTCACGCCGGACGGGCGAAAAGTCTATGTGGCCCACGGCCGCTCCTTCGAGGTGTGGGCGCTCGATGCGCGCACACACGAGATCCTGGCGAAGATCCCCACCGAGAAGCGGACCTGGTGGTTGGCTCTCACCCCTGATGGGAAGCATCTCTACGCCACGGTCCACGGGGGGGACCAGGTCGCGGTCATCGACACCGCCGTGGATACCGTGGTCGCCACCATCGCGGTGGGGAGCAAGCCCTGGGGGGTCGCCATTTCTCGCTGAGGAGCACGGGGGATCGAGACACTCGCGCGAATGGCGCCCTACATCGAGCGGTGGGGCTACCCGCTTATCAGCGCGATGATCATGCTCGGCAACGTTGGTCTGCCGGTCCCGGAGGAGACGATCCTTCTCGCGGGCGGCTATTTCGCAGCCAAGGGGATGCTGACCCTCCGGGCGCTGATCCCGACGGCGATTGCCAGTGCCACGTGCGGTGACAGCCTGGGGTTCGTGATCGGGCGCCGGGGAGGGCGCCGGGTTCTCCTCCGCTACGGCGGAGCCATCGGCGTCACCCAGCACCGCATCGCTCGGGCCGAGGAGTTCTTCGAGCGTTACGGCCCGTGGACGGTCTTCCTGGCGCGCTTTGTCCCGGGGCTTCGCTTCATGGCAGGACCGCTGGCGGGGGCGTTCGGCATGCCGTTCGGGCGCTTTCTGCCTTACAACTTGGTCGGGGCGATCACCTACTGTTCAGCGGTCGTTACCGTCGCGTACGTCCTGGCTCCCGGACTTGATCAGGTGATCCACGTCTTCGCGATGGCAAACTGGGCGGTCGCGTTGCTCGCGCTCGGGGTAGGGCTGGGCCTTGGAGCTCGGTTTGTGCGGCGCAGCCGGCACGCGCCCGGCGCGGGATGAGCGAAGCCGGGACGGACGGTGCAAGCAAGAGGAGCACGGATGCGGTCCAGTCGGGACATCGTTGGGTGGATGGCGCTCGGGGCGCTGGCGGTCGGGCTGCTCGTCGCGCAGGGTTTCGCGCTGGATGACGTGGGCCTCCCGATTCACCCGAACGCGATCGCGTCCAGCATCGTTCGTCAGTCGGGCAAGGGGGAAGGGACCGAATGGGTCAGCGTCACCTTCAAAACGCAAGCGCCCTACGCGAAGGTGGTAAGATTCTACCGGGACAAGACGGGAAGGCATGTCCACATCTCGCAGATCGACTCCGGAAAATTGCAAAACACCATGATCCTGTTCGCGAAAAGGCCGCAGGACCAGATTACGATCAACATCAGCAGCGAGGTCGGCCAAGGGGTCACGGTGGTCGAGATCTCCCGTAATCTGGTCGGTCCATAGGCTCGTCAGGTCCCCCGCTGTCCGTGCCCCCCGTGACATCCACGTATAACCAGAATTCATTGGCGTAGGGCTTCTCCGGAAGATGAAAGGGGTTGACACGGAGTCGCTTTTGGAATACTTAGATGGGGTGCTGATTCGGAGGATTGAAGGCTTTGTACCTCGGGGAAAAACCGTAACCGGTAGTCAAGGGAGGGGGAGCGACGATGCGCGAGATCATGGTTGGCGAGTCGTTGGTGGGTGAGGGGAACGAGGTAGCACATATCGATCTGATCATCGGTCCGAAGAGCGGCCCGATGGGCACGGCGTTCGCCACTCGCCTCGCCCAGCAGACCGCGGGGCACAATGCGCTCCTGGCGGTGCTTGCGCCGAACGTCCCGGCGAAGCCTGCGACGGTGATGTTCAACAAGGTCACCATCAAGGGGGCAAACCAGGCGGTTCAGATGTTCGGTCCCGCCCAGGCGGCGGTGGCGAAGGCAGTGGTGGACAGCGTCTCAGAAGGGGTGATCTCGAAGAAGGATGCCGAGGACCTCGTCCTGATCGTCGGGGTCTTCATCCACTGGGAGGCTAAGGATAACAAGAAGATCTACGACTACAACTACCGGGCGACCAGGGAGTCGATCCAGAGAGCGCTGACGGAGCACCCCACAATGGATGAGATCCTGGCCCAGAAGGATAAGGCGAAGCACCCCTTCGCGTAATCGAGTCGACAGACACGGCGTCAAAGACCTCGAAGGGGCTGGTGGTTGGTGCCCGAAGGCGCTTCTCTCTCCATCGGCTCCTTCGATCTTTTCTGCCTGGTGACGGGACATGGCAACGGATCGGAAATCTCTTCTCTACTTCCTGACGACCGACCCTCATCCCAGCCCTTTCGACATCAACATGGCGTACGACGCGGGATTCCACGCCGTGATCCCGTACGGGGGGGTCGATGAGGAGGCGGCCGGGCTGCTCGTTCAGGACATCATCTTCTCGAGAGGTCCGAAGGGGGCAAAATTCACGGCGATCTTCGTCGGTGGGAATGACGTCGATCTGGCCGAGCGAGTCCGAGAGGCGGCCGTCAGGAACATGTTCCCTCCGTTTCAGGTCTCGGCGATGATCGATCCGAAGGGCGCGTACACGACCGCCGCCGCGCTCGTGGCCAAGGTGGACAAGGCGGCAGGTGGGCTCAAGGGTAAGCGGGTGGCGATCCTTGGCGGCACCGGGCCGGTCGGCAGGGTTGCGGCCGCACTGTGCGCGAAACTGGGAAGCGCGGTGCTCATCGGCTCCCGACAGTTGGCGAGCGCAGAACGACTGGCCCAGCAGGTATCGGAACGTGCGGGAGGGTCGATCAAGGGTGTCCAGATGGGAAGCGATGAGGAGAAGCTCGTCCATCTGCGAGGCGCGGACGTCATTGTCGCCACCGGCAAGGCAGGGGTGCAGATGGTCTCCGAGAGCCTGTTGCGGGCTCTGACGCCCGGGACGCTTGCGGCCGACGTGAATGCCGTGCCGCCGACCGGGATCCATGGCCTGTCGCCGAACGATGACCTGAAAGAGATCGCGCCCGGGGTCCGGGGGATCGGGGCGCTCGCCGTCGGGGTCCTGAAGTACGATGTCGAGATGGAGATGCTCGAGGCGATCCGGACGTCGCAGAAGTTCACGGTGCTCGGCGAGGACGCCGCGCTCGAGATCGCCAGGCGGCGGCTCTCCGCATAAGATGTCTGGAGCGCGATTCACACTGATCACGGGGCGAACGACTAAACAGGGGACGTCGATCCATCTCGGCAAGGACGCGAAGGAATTTGTGGACGAGATCTCCACGTTGCAGATGAACGCCAAGGACATCGAGGCGCTTCGGCTCCAGGAGGGGGATCAGGTTCGGTTAAAGACCCCGCATGGTTCGACCGTGGTGAAGTTCAAGAAGGGCGACATCCCCCAGGGCCTCGTGTTCATCGCCTATGGGGGGTTTGTCAATTCCCTGGTCGGGACGGACACTCAAGGGACCGGGATGCCGAATACCAAAGGGATCGAGGTGGAGGTGGAGCGATATGGCTGAAACCGCGAAGGAGTTGACCGTTGTGACGGGGGTGACCTGCCCGTTCTGCGGGGTCACCTGCGATGATCTCGAGGTCCATGTCGAGAATGGAAAGATCAAAGCGGTGAAAAACGCCTGCGTGCTCGGCAAGGACACCTTCATGCATCACCTGGAGGGCTTGGCCACTCCGAGGATCAGAGGGAAGCCGGCAACGGTGGACGAATGCATCGATGAGGCCGCGAAGATCCTGGCCAGTGCGAGGTATCCCCTCATCTACGGCCTCGACTCGACCGAGCTCGGCGCCCAGCGGAAGGCGATCGAGCTGGCCGACCTGATCGGCGCGAATATCGACCATACCTCCTCTGTCTGTCACGCGCCGAGTTTGCAGGCGGTCCAAACGGTCGGGATCTCCTCCTGCACCGTCGGCGAGGTGAAGAACCGAGCCGATTTGGTCATCTTCTGGGGATGCAACCCCGCGGAGGCCCACCCCCGCCACCCGACCCGCTACTCGGTCACTGCGAAGGGGCTGTTCACGCCCAAGGGGAAGAAGGACCGGATGGTGATCAACGTGGATGTCCGGCCGACACCGACAGCGCGGATGGCGGATGCCTTCATCCAGATCAAGCCGAATTCCGACTATGAGGTCTTCTCCGCCCTCAGGGCCCTGCTCAGGGGCCACGAGCTGGATAGTTCCGAAGTGGGAGGGGTGGCGATCGACGAGTGGAAGACCCTGCTGGAGAAGATGAAGAGCAGCAAGTTCGGAATCCTCTATTGGGGGATGGGCCTCACAATGAGCCGAGGCAAGTACTTGAACGTCGTCGCTCTCCTGACGTTGACCCAGGAGCTCAATCGGTTCACCAAATTCCTCGCGGCGCCGATGAGGGGCCATGGAAACGTCGTGGGGATGGCCCAGGTGTTGACCTGGCAGACGGGCTACCCTTTCGCGGTCAACATGAGCCGCGGCTATCCGCGCTTTAATCCCGGGGAGTATTCGGTGGCCGACCTGCTGGCCAACCGAGAGGTGGACGCGGCGCTGATCCTGGCGGCGGACGCCGTCGGCAATTTTCCCGCGGGGATGGCGGAGCATCTGAAGTCGATCCCAATGATCGCCGTCGATCCGAAGGAGAGCGAGACGACCAAGGTCGCCACCGTCGTCATCCCGACCGCACAGGCCGGCGTCGCCGCCGGGGGCGTGGCCTACAGAATGGACCATATCCCATTCGTCATGAAGAAGGTGGTGGACTCCCCCTATCCATCCGATCGCGAGGTCCTGGAGCGGATCATCGCGAAGGTCTCCGGGATGAAAAACGACGGAAACGGCGCTCCCAAATAGTCCAACACGCTGAGTTCCATTGCATGGTCATTGCGAGCACATTCACGTCGTTCAGTGTAAACTCCGCGAAGCAATCCGGCGCGCAGTGCCGTCGCGAGGCGCAGCCGAGGCAATCTGTCTGAGGTTCCTCTCACGTAAGGTGGCTGTATTAGTCGCGGAAAGGAGCGGGTAGCGTTCGTGGGACGATCGCTCAGAATCATCGGCGGCGAGGTCTACGATCCGGCGAACGGGGTGAACGGGGCCGTCAAGGAGATCTGCATCCACGACGGGAAGATCGTCGCCTCTTGTCCTGGCGCCGCCGAAGTCATCGATGCGACCAACCTCGTCGTCATGCCGGGCGGGGTCGATATTCACACGCACATCGCCAGCCCTGCCGTCAACGCAGCCAGGGGGTTCAGGCCGGAGGACCACCGTCACGGACTCGTGGCCAAGAAGCCTGGAATGAGGTCCGGGGTCGGATTCACCATCCCTTCCACGTTTGCGACCGGCTATCTCTATACCAAGATGGGCTACACCACGGTGATGGAGGCCGCCAACGCCCCCATCGGTGTCCGCCACAGCCATGAGGAGCTGGCTGATGTCCCGATCGTGGACAAGGGGTTGTACATCCTCATGGGAAATAACGAGTTCATCTTGAAGTATCTGAAGGCGGGAGAGATGGAGAGGGTCAGGCGGTACGTCGCCTGGCTGTTCCGGTCGTTGAAGGGGTATGGCATCAAGCTGGTGAACCCCGGAGGCGTGGAGCAGTGGAAATATGGGAAGGACGTCGAAGGGCTGGATGACAAGGTTTACTACTTCGATGTCACGCCCCGGCAGATCCTGAAGGCGCTGTCGTGGGTCAATGAAAGCCTCGGGTTGCCGCATCCGATCCACCTGCACGCCAACCGGCTGGGGATTCCCAATAACTACCTCACCACGCTCGAGACGATGGAGGCACTCAAGGGCTCCAGGCTTCATATGGCCCATGTCCAGTTCCACTGCTACGGCGGCGAAAACTGGAACGGGTTTTCCTCGAAGGCGGCGGAGGTGGCGGAGTATATCAACACGCATCCCGCCATCACGACCGATATCGGCCAGGTCGTATTCGGCGACGCCACCACGGTCACGGCGGATGGCCCCTGGCAGTACCGGCTGTACAAGCTCAGCAAGAACAAGTGGTACAACCAGGACGTGGAGGTGGAGACGGGCTGCGGCATCGTCCCGTATACGTATCGGGAGAAGAATTACGTCAACGCGATCCAGTGGGCGATCGGCCTGGAGCTCTTCCTGCTGATCCGGGACCCCTGGCGAGTGTACCTGTCCACGGACCACCCGAACGGCGGTCCCTTCATCTTCTATCCCTGGATTATCAAGCTGCTCATGGATAGGGGATTCCGCGAGGAGATGCTCAAGAGGGTCCACAAGCGGGTGCTGTCCAGCACCACCCTCCCTCACCTGGAGCGCGAGTACACCCTGCACGAGATCGCCATCATCTCTCGGGCAGGCCCGGCCAGGGCGTTGGGGCTTACGCGGAAGGGACATCTTGGGGTCGGCGCGGACGCCGACGTCACGATCTATCCTAAGGACGCCGACCGTGAGCGGATGTTCGAGCACCCGATCTACGTGATCAAGGATGGCGAGACGGTGCTGCGGGAGGGCGAGATCACCGGAAGCCCGAACGGGAGAACCCTGTTCGTCGTTCCGCCTGATGTGGGCGACATGGACCCCGAGTTCAAGAGCGAGTTCGAGAACTACTACACCATCGAGTACGAGAACTTCCCGATCGACATCGAGGACATCCCCAACCGCGAGGCGATCGCCGCTGGAGCCGCCCGCTAGGCCACACACGCGCACCCGTGTCCTCTCACTAGACCTGCCATACCACATACGCTGACGGAGCGCGCTATGGAGATCAACGGCGTCCCGATCGAGGAGACATACGCCGAAGCGTTCACCATGTACGCCAGCCGGGTGCTCATCACGGCGATCAACAAGCGATGGGCGCTCGAAGCGGCTCAGAGCATGGCGGGCTTCGGGACCTCGGTCATCGGCTGCGGTTGCGAGGTCGCGATCGAGGGGATCGAGCCCCCGGAGACCCCGGATGACAGGCCAGGGATCCGGCTCCTTCTGTTTGCGCCCTCTAAGAAAAGCGTTCAGGAACAGCTCATCAAGCGGATCGGCCAGAGCGTGATGACGTCGCCTACCTCGGCCTGTTACAACGAACTGGAGGCGGAGGATCGCGTCTCTGTCGGAGGCAAGCTCCGCTTTTTCGGCGATGGATATCAGATCAGCAAGCGTCTGGAGTCCGCCGCAAGCGGTGACGGCGGGCGCCCCAGGCGCTTCTGGCGCATCCCGGTCATGGATGGGGAGTTTGTGGTGGAGGATCGTTTCGGTGTGCAAAAGGGCGTCGCCGGCGGGAACTTTCTTGTGTTGGGGAGCGACATGCTGGGCGCGTTGCAGGCGGCGGAGCGCGCGATCGACGCGATGCGAAAGGTGCACGGTGTCATTATGCCGTTTCCGGGCGGCATCGTCAGAAGCGGGAGCAAGGTCGGCTCGCGCTATAAGTTCCTGAATGCCTCGACCAATACCGCGTTCTGCCCGTCATTGAGGCGACAGGTCAAGAGCGAGCTGCCGGAGGGTGTGGGGGCGGTGCTGGAGGTCGTCATCGACGGACTGACACCGGACGCGGTGGGGGAGGCGATGCGGGTCGGCATCCGGGCAGCGTGCGGGCCTGGCGTCGTGAAGATCTCCGCCGGCAATTACGGCGGGAAGCTGGGGAAACACCAGTTCCATCTCCATCAATTGCTTGCAAGCTGATTCCCCTCACCCATCCCTCTCCCCCCGGTGGGGGCGAGGGTTGATTGAGAGTCGAGGGTCACATGTCGTCTGTCATCCTGCGCCTGAAACAGCCGCTCAACGGCGTTCCGCTTGAGGCCGAATCGATCTCTCCCGACCTGTTCGCCGATCGAAGCAGGGAGGAGATCGAAGCCCTGCCCGTCGCCCTTGGCAACGAGGCGCGCCGCCTCGGCGACTTCTTCGAGGTGAGCGGAGAGCGGTCCCACGAGATCGAGATCCAGGGCGCCATCGAGCGGGTGAAGTGGGTTGGCTCCGGGATGACACGGGGCCAGATCGTGATCGGCGGAGGCGTGGGGATGCACGCCGGGGCCTACATGCGCGGGGGGGAGATCGTCGTAGAGGGGAACGCCGATAGCTTCCTGGGTGTCGAGATGGAGGGTGGGCTGATCAGGGTCATGGGCAATGCAGGCCATCGCATCGGCGCCGCCTACCGGGGAAGCAAGTACGGCATGCGCGGAGGGGTCATCGTCGTGGAGGGGAGCGTCGGGTACGAGGTCGGCGCCTACATGCGGCGCGGCCTCATCGTGATCCGGGGAAACGCCGAGGACTTCCTCGGAGCCAGGATGGCGGCCGGGACGATCTGCCTGTTCGGCCGGGCTGGCCTGAGAACAGGGGGCGGGATGCAGAAAGGCACGATCGTGTGCATGCAGCCGGTTGAGTTGCTCCCGACCTTCGCGTACGACTGCACCTACGCGCCCGTCTTTCTTCGGATCCTCTTCAAGGGGCTGAAGCGACTCGGCGTCAAGCCGACGCCGCAACAGGCCAATGGCGTGTATCGGCGCTACCACGGAGACCTGGCCGAGGTCGGGAAAGGCGAGATCCTGATCCCGGCCTGAGGAGAGATCAATCGTGTCGCCTCGTCTGAATCAGCAGGCCGGTCACATCCTTGATCGGATGTCGGATCGCGCATCGGCGCTCGGGATCTCTGTCGCGACTCTCGCGAACGGCGCGAGGCTGGTCGATCTCGGCGTCAAGGTCCCCGGAGGGTTGCTGGCGGGGAAAGGGCTCGCCGAGATATGCCTTGGTGGATTGGGCGAGGTGGCGTTCCTTCCTCTCCGCTACGACGATCTCTCCTTGGCGGGACTGAGCGTCGCGATCGACAACCCCGTGGTGGGCTGTCTCGGCGCGCAGTACGCGGGGTGGAAGATCCACCGTGGCAAGTTTTTCGCCATGGGCTCCGGCCCCGCTAGGGCGTTGGCGAGAACCGAGGAGCTGTATGCGAAGATCGGCGTCAAGGATGAAGCCGACTCGGCGGTCCTGGTTCTGGAGAGCGGCCGCCTGCCCAACGAAGAGGTGGCCGACTACGTAGCGGAAAAGTGCGGAGTCAAGCCGGAGCGGGTTTCGTTGGCGGTGGCCGCCACGCGAAGTCTGGCCGGAGCCGTCCAGATCGCCGCCCGCTCGGTGGAGACGGCCATGCACAAGCTCTTGGAGCTCGGCTTCGACGTGGCCAAGGTGGTGAGCGGCTTCGGCACCTGTCCCATCGCCACGCCTGCCGCGGACGACCTGACCGCGATCGGACGCACCAACGACTGCGTCCTCTATGGCAGCGAGGTCTTTCTGACGATCTCAGCGACCGATGACGAGATCGAGCGTCTGATCGACAAGGTTCCCGCCTCATCCTCCCGAGACTACGGACAGCTCTTCGGTGAGCTCTTCAAGCGCTATGGTGGCGACTTCTACAAGATCGACCCATTTCTCTTCAGCCCGGCCGTGGTCACCATCGCGAACGCGGCCAGCGGGCACACCTTCCGGGCCGGGCGCTTCGATGCGGCGATGCTTCGCACCTCCCTCTACGGGTAGCGTCTTCTGATCAGCCCCACTGTTCACCGTTGAGTCTTGTCGATGAAGATCGGGATCCTCGCTGATAGGCGGGGGTGGCACGTCGAGGCGCTCGCGAAGGCGCTCGCGCGTCGGGGATCGGAGGCCGACTTTTTGCCGATCACCCGGCTGGTCGCCCAGGCCCCGGCCCCTCCCTTGGCGAGCGTTCTCGGCCAGTCGCTTGAGGCCTACGACGCGCTCCTGGTCCGCACGATCCCGGAAGGCTCGCTGGAGCAGATCATCTTCAGGATGGATGTACTCCACCGGCTGGAGGCTGCTGGGATTCGGATCATGAATCATCCGATGTCTATCGAGCGGACGGTGGACAAGTACTACACCTCGAGCCTTCTTGGCGCAAGCGGCTTTCCGACGCCGCGCACCGTGGTCGCGGAAGGATTCGACGACGCGATGGCGGCGTTTCGCGAATTCGGTGACGTCGTGGTCAAACCCCTCTTCGGCGCCGGTGGACGGGGGATGGTGCGGATCAGCGACGCCGAGGTTGCCTACCGCACGTTCCGGGCGCTGGCGCTCTCGCGCCAGATCTTCTATATTCAGGAATTCATCCCGCACGGTGACTACGACCTCCGGGGTCTCGTCGTCGGGGACCGGGTGGTAGCGGCGATGCGGCGGGAAGCGGCGGGCTGGCGCCACAACGTGTCGCAGGGCGCGAGGCCGGAGGCCTGCCTGCTGGATCAGGAGGCCACCGATCTGTGTCTTGGGGCCAGCCGTCTCCTGGGGACCGACTACGCCGGCATCGATTTGCTGAAGACCGATCGAGGCTACACGATCGTCGAGGTCAACAGCATCCCGGGCTGGTCCGGCCTTCAGAAGACGACCGAGATCGATATCGCCGGGGAGATCGCGGTTCACCTCTTGAGTCAGCTCGAACGCTGAGCAGGTGGGTCTATGACGCCCTCCGATGCGGTGTCCCTTGCCGCCGAGCTCGCGTGCCTCTTGGAGGTCAGCTCGCGCAAGCCGGGCAACGTCACACCGTCTGCGGACTTCGCCGACACACGATTCAGTGATTTCCTGGTCAGTGGCGCCATCATGGGCGCGGCCTTGCGAAAGGCCGCGAGCGCGGCGGTCGGAACGCTTCTCCTCAACGTCGTGCGGGAGACGACGCGACTGGTGGGCCGGAACACCAACCTCGGCATCGCGCTGTTATTTGCGCCACTGGCCAAGGCGGCGATGGTGGGAGGACGTCGGCCGCTGCGCTCCCGCTTGCGCGCCGTCCTCATGTCTCTGACGCCCGACGACGGCCGAAAGGTCTACGAAGCGATCCGAATCGCCGCCCCCGGCGGCCTCGGGGAGGCGAAACGGTTCGACGTCAGGACCACCCGCGGGCGGGTCCCGCTGTTGGCAGCGATGCGGGCGGCAATGGAGCGGGATTCGATTGCCAGGGAGTATGTCACCGACTTCGAGATCACCTTCACCATTGGAGCGCCGACACTCGAGAGATGCGTCAGGGTATTGGGCGACCCTGAGGTCTCGATCATCCAGACCTATCTGACGCTCCTCTCGCGGATTCCGGATTCCCTTATTGCCCGCAAGTGCGGAGACACGCAAGCCAGGACGATTTCGCAGCAGGCGAAAGCGATCCTCGCCATTGGGGGTGTCGCGACTCAGCGAGGGCGTCAACGGCTCGCGACGTGGGACCGATCGCTCCGCCGAGAGGGGAACCGGCTGAATCCAGGGACAACGGCCGATCTGACCGCCTCGGCCCTCTTCGTGGTGATGTTGGAAAAAGGCGTTGAGTTCATGCTGGGAGCAGCACACACCGATTCGTGAGGAGGGCGGTTAGGCCGCTGCCCGAGCGCAGGAGTGGATTACGCGTCGGCCGGAAGAGTCCGAGCACCCGTGCCGCGAAGACCCAGTGAGTTGACTCATGGTCGGCGGCCTGCCGCCGGTGCGGGCCGCCCCTTCATGATCGCGCCGCCGTCGCTGACCTCGGCCCCGCGGTTATTTGCCCTCGTCTGGAACACGGCCGATTCACCCTCCTCAGGGATGACGGTTCGTGCCGCCTCCTCCAGCTTGCGGGCCTGCTTCTGATCCTGCGCCATGCCGTAGACGGCGGGGCCCCACGAGCTCTGACCGACACCTAACGCTCCCGCACGCGCCATCGCACTGGCGATCCTCGCTCCCGACGGGCTGGCAAAAATCCCGCCCTGGATCGGTCGAAACCAGCCTCCGACGATCCGCTGGATGCTGGTCAAGGATCGACCGAACGCCACCGGGTCCCGCTCCAGAAGGGCCGGGAGCATCTGCATCAAGACGATTCGACTCACCTGTGACGGCCGCGTGGCGGGGCGGGCTGCAAGCCGCCGAAACACCCGGTCCTCGGCATCTCCAGAGAGCCCACGGCCGACGTCCGGAACCGCCACGACGAAAGTCCAGTTCTTCGGGAACGCGTGGCGGACGATGGCGTGAGGCAAGGGGGTGGGGTCCCCGGGGTCCCGGGTCCCCCGCACGTTTCGTCCCCCGTCCAGGATAAAGCCGCCGCGCTCGAACGCGGCAATGCCGACCCCCGATCGTGCCCCCCGCCCCATCACGGCGGCCAGCTCTCGTACGCTGGCCTTGATCGAGCAGAGTCGCGCCAGCGCTGTCGCGATCCCGAGAGCGAGCTGTGTCCCGGAGCCCAGGCCGACATGGGCGGGGATCGTCTCTTTGATGGAGATGTGCACCCCTCGGCGAAGACCGTAGTGACGGAGGAACCGCTGCGCCAGAGCCAGTGCGCGGTCGGTCTCGTCGCCCTCGACCGCAAGCCGATTCGCCGGCGTGACCTCGAGCGAAAGCGCGGGTCCGTCGATGGCGAGCCCGATGCTCCCGAAGACCCGACCCAGCGAGCCATCCAGGTCGATGAACCCGAAGTGGAGCCTGGCCGGAGCCCTGACAGCCACCCTCATGGCTGCTGTCGCTCGACGTACTCTTGGAGGTACTGCATCGCGCGGGTCTCCCGGTCCCCCCCGGTCTTCTTCACGATCTCGGCGAATCGCCGGTATTCCTGCAGAATATGCTCGACGCCCAGGAACCGCACTCGAGTGGCCAGGATGGCTGCCTCGATGATGGCGTTTCGTGCGCGATTGAATCCGATGAACTCTCGCAGGACCCCTTTCTTGACCACCCGGCAGATGAAGCTGGCGCGCTCGTGCGCCGTGTCGGCCTGCCTGACGGAGCACTCGTAGTAGGAGCACGCGTCCTTCAGGACGAGGCCGCGAACGAGCTCGGCCGGAAAGGCGGGAAACTGCGGGCTCGAGATGGCGCTTTCCGCAAACAGCAGGACATTGTCCGTCAAGTTGACGACCGCGGCGCCGGTCGCGAGGAGATTCCGAAAGGTGGCCGATTCCTTGTATGGCCGGATGAGGATCTCCTCTTCACCGATGGTGACCCCCATTGGCGCAAAGTTGGCCGCGCCGTCTGCATCCAGAGTGATGACGATCGTTTCGACAATCACGGCACGTGATCCTTACCCCCGCCCCTCATCCCTGCCTTCTCCCCTCCAGGGGAGCCTGCGACGAGCTCAGTCGAGCGAAGGGGAGGTTGAGGGGAAAGGGCGAGGGTGGAGGTGGGAGGTTGCCTCAGCGATAGATCCAGTCGAGCGTTCTGTCTGTCACGTCGCGGAGGCCGAGGTGCGTGACGAGCGGGCGCTGTCGCCCGTCGTCGATTCCGTCGGCCAGGAGGGCCGCCCCGGCCGCCGCCTCGAACCCCTCATTGTCCTCGTTCGATGCCTGTATCTGGAACCGCCCGCCGACCCGTGGGATGATCTCCCCTCTCCGGCGCCCCGCGACGACGATCGTCTTGAGCCCGTAGAAGTGGAGGAACCCAAGGAGGTCCTTCTCCAGCTCTTCCCAGAACGCCTCGCCTCCGTAGCCACCGAAACGCTCCTCGATGTCGCGAGCCCCGCCGCGATAGATCGACTCCTTGCTGTCCCAATCGTAGAGATACGCCAGCTCTCCGTCGATGCGACCACGACACCGCGGCCCGATTCCTCCGGCGGTCCCCCCTAGGCCATCGACGATCTTTCCGCCCCGGACCGCGACGATGGCCCTGAACGCCTCGCCGACCTCCAGCAGGACGAAATCGATCGCCTCGAGGCGCGCGCCCCGGTCATGCGACTGGCCAATGAAGTATGCCGCGGCGCACAGTTTGTCCGACGTCCCCATGTCCACCCGGTTGATCTTTCGGTGGATCGGGACGCTGGGCAGCAGCTTGATGGAGGGGATGCAGTATGCGTTGAGGCGCGAGGGCTGGAGCGCCAGGAGGAAACGGGAAAGGCCGCGCTCGGTGGACGCCTCTCGCCGGAGCGCGATCTCGAACCGATCGCGATCGTCCAGTTCCTGGACCCGTTTCAGAGGGATGCCGAAGCCGGATGGCAACACGATGGGAAGGTCAGGATGGCGGCGGTCGATCGCCTCGATGTACGCTCGGACCTCTTCCGGCGAGGCGAAGTGTCGCAGCTCCGGCGGGCCGCGCTCACCGAGCAGGGCGGTCTTCCAGGAGCCGGTCCCGTAATCAACCCCGAGGGAGGCCATGTTCCAGATACCCCCATCGGAGGTCTTCCTCCTGGATATACTTCTTTCCCAGGAGCATCGCAAGCCTGGCCTTCATCAGTTCTCGGCCGAGGTAGAAGGCGTGGCCGATCGGCTCCGGACCGAGCTGGTCCTTGATCTGGGCGAAGATCTCCTGGATGTCTGCCCCTTTGATGAACAGCGTGTTATTGAACACATAGATCGCCGTCTGGTCGGCGAAGATCCGAAAATTCCGATCCGTGACCATCTGCTGCATCTCCCGAAGCTCCGCCTCCGGCGGACACTCGATCTTTCTGTCTTTGATCGTCAACAGGCCGTCGTCGATGTCCTTTGGCAGGACTCCTCGTGTTTTCGCGTAGTGCATCAGTCGGCGGGCGACGTCCAGCTCCCTGACCGATCCCCTGGCCCACGAGGCGACCTCGGTGGTCAGGACATACCGGATCTGGAGCTCCGACATGATCCCCGCCAGCAGCGCATTCATCCCGGTGGTGTCGGCATCGGTCAGTTCAGTGATGTTCCCCACCCCCATCAGGACCTCTGCGTGTGGATAGCGGCGCCGGGCCTCGCTGTAGCGCGAGAGCGACTCGGCAAACCCGAAGGTGATCGGCTCCAGGATCGGGTCGATGAGATACCGTGTCACGCCCGATCGCTCCACCGCCTCGATGTTGGCAGCAAGGGAGTCCAACCCTTTGCCGAAGTCCGGGATGATCACCGGGGTGCACGAGAGATCGGCGGCGAGATGCAGGTTCTGAGAGTTGAGGCTCAGGAGATACTCGACCCCGGCCTTGTCCCCGGCAATGATCTCGTCAGGATCGAAGGTGTCAAGGCTCGCCCGAAACCCGTCGGATCTGAGCGCCGCGACGATCTCGCCGATGTTCGACGCAGGGTGCCCCGGGGTGCAGCCAACGTCGATGACGTCGGCGCCGCAGGCAGCGTAGTAACGCGCCTTGCGCAGGATCTCGTCCATCGGCATGGTCGGCGCGTCATTGATCTCGGCCAGGATGGTCAGGTCGTGGCCGCCGTAGCCCGTCCGCTTCTTCTCCACCCCGAAGTAGTAGGGGAGATCGCGAAGGTCTTTCGGCCCCTTCTCGACCTTCACGCCCAGTGAGTGCTCGAGCGTGTCCTGCTCGACCCGGCAGAGGCCGGGGATCATGAGCAGATCGCATGCGGGAGACGGGAGCGACCGGACGATGAACGGGGTGGTCATCAGTGCGGCGACGCTGATCTTGAGGGCGGCGACCTCGTACTCAAACTCGGCGTCCATCCCGTCGAGCGTCTCTCTCAAAGCCCGTTCGGCCAGCTTCCCGGTGACGAACAGGATCTTCACACCCACAGGCCCCCATGCACGTGAAGGACCGCTCCCGTCACGTATCGCGCCCGCTCCGAGGCGAGAAAAGCGACCGCCTCGGCGACCTCCTCAGGGGTGCCGAGCCGGCCGAGCGGGATCATCTTCGCCCATGCCGCCTTATGCTCATCGTGATAGTGGTCATAGGCCTCGGTCTCGATGAAGCCGGGGTTCACGGCGTTGACCCTGATGTTGAATGGCCCCTCGGATCTCGCGAGCGACCGGGTGAGCATGATCAGGCCGGACTTCGCGACGTAATAGGCCGGGGCCTCGAACACCCCGACGGGCGAGTGCTCGACGTTCAGGGCACCGATGTTGATGATGCTCCCCGTCCTGGCCTTTCGCATGATCCGGAGAGCCGCCCTGGCGCAGTAAAAGGCGCTGCTCAGGTTGCTGTCCAGGATCGATCGCCACTCTTCATCTGACGTCTGAACCAGGGGTCGCGTCAGGAAGGGCCCCACGTTGTTGACCAGGATGTCGAGCCGCCCGAAGCTTCTCACCGCGGCGTCGATGAGCCGGGATGCCTCATCGGACACCGAGACGTCGGCTTTGACGGCCACGGCCTTTCCCGGAAGGCCCTCGAGGTCTCGGAGGGCCGCCTGAGCCGACTCGTCGTCTGACCGATAGTTGAGAACGATGTCGCAGTCATCGTGTGCGAGGCGTCGGGCAATCGCCTTCCCGATCCCCTTGGTACTGCCGGTAATCACCGCGACCCGCTGTTCTGTCACTCGGAGGCTCCCGCTTCGCCGTAAATCCCGCGAACGCTCAGAGGCCGGCTAAAACACCTGAAATGGCAGTATCTTATGCCCTCACCATCAAAACTTCAAGGCGAATCCTCCCGGTGAGAATCCCTTGACTTCTCTTTGCGCGGGTGTAGAATGAGCCCGGCAATCCGCCGGCCTTCAACGCCGGATCGGTCTTCCTGAGATCGGGCGGTTAGCTCAGTCGGGAGAGCGCTGTCTTCACACGGCAGAGGTCACTGGTTCGATCCCAGTACCGCCCACCATTGACCCCCTGTCAATCGGCAGGGGGTTTGTTTCTGTCGGGGCGATGGGCGGGTCCAAACCCGGGTGTCAGTGCGAGGCCGGCCTCGACTGTGTATTTCACTGGTGGTCTTCAGAGACCTACGCGGGAAAGCGGAGGAGGTTTTTCCCTAAGGCGAGCATGGGGAAATGGTCCACGTTGTGGGTCACAACGATGACTCCTTCGATAACGGCCGAGGCCCCGATGACCGCGTCCTCGAGGTGCAGGATCAACCCCCGTCGCCGGAAGTGATAGACGTATTTCCCAGCGAGGTCGGCAATGGCGGCGTTCACCGGAATGCTCTCGAAGCGATCGAGGAGGCGTCGTGTTGCCGGCTCCTCATGCGGATGGCAACCTGCAAAGACCTCTGCCCGCGTCACGACCGAGACAGCAGGGAGCCGCTCCGTCAGCAATCTGTCCAGGTGCTCCCAGTGGGTACCTCGGCCTCGAAGAAGTCCGATAACGAAGTTCGTGTCGAGAAGATGGCTCACCCGGTGACCCGGCTCCTGGCTGGCCGATAGCGGGCAAACTCCTCATCCGAGAGAAGGTCCGGGTGGTCCTTGTCCCTCCACACACTCCTGTATCGGAGCTTCTTCAAAGCATCGACCATGGCTCTACGATCGAATTCCCGCCTGAGGGCCTCCGCCACCAGCAGGCTTCGTTTGCCGGCAGGGACCTTCTCCAATTTCCGCACGAGTTCATCGGGGAGGGTAAACGTGGCTTTTTCAGCAGGCATGGCGTTCCTCCGCATCTTCGTATTGGTTGGTATAAGTATACCAATACCAATGTTACGGTCAAGATCAAAGTGCGTTCTCGTCGGGAACGCCTCTGAGACGGCGGTTCCGCGGGAATGCTCACAGCGAAGACCTGGCCGCGTTTGACCATTTCGGCTTGACATCGATGAAGTGGTCAAGTAGGCTCCACCGCAACCCCTCATCTGGTCGCTGTCCGCGCACGGAGAGCGGGGGTGGCTGAATGGGTTTAGGGCAAGGCGGCCCGTTGTCAGCAGAGGCCGGTGTCGGCACTAGACATTGGTGGACATCATGCAATCGGATGCGATGACGGAGCGGGTTCGGCGGCTCGGCGAGCGGGTCCTGGCCGGCGGGTCGATCGACTTTGATGAAGCGGTCGAGCTGTTCGAGCGGTCCGACTATGACGTCCACGAGCTGTTTCACGTCGCGAACCGCCTTCGCTTGAACCGGTTCGGCAATCGGATTCATCTCTGTAGCATCGTCAATGCCAAGAGCGGCAACTGTCCGGAGGACTGCGGTTTTTGCAGCCAGTCGGCCCGCCACGCCACCGAGATCCAGAAGTACGGCCTGATCTCAACCGAGGAGATGGTGAGTGCCGCGAGGAAGGCGGGCGAGCAGGGCGCCTTTGCCCTCGGCGTGGTGACGGCGGTCCGGGGCTACACGGCCGCGTCCAAGGACTTTCAACAGATCGTGGAAGGGATCCGTGCGATCGCGCAGGATGGCCGCGTAGAAGGACACGCATCCCTCGGGATCATGGGCGAGGAGGAGTTCCGGCAATTGAAGGCCGCCGGTCTGACCGAGTTCAATCACAACCTCGAGACCGGTCGCTCCTATTTTCCGAAGATCTGCACGACCCACACCTACAAGGAGCGGATCGACACGATCAGGGCCGCGAAAGCCGTGGGGATCCGCGTCTGTAGCGGCGGGATCATCGGAATGGGGGAGGAGCCGGCTCACCGCGCCGAACTGGCCTTTGCCCTCAAGGAGCTGGATGTCGATGAGGTTCCCCTGAACTTCCTGGTCTCGGTTGACGGGACGCGCCTGGAGGGCATCACGCCTCTGCCGCCCCTCGAGATGCTGAAGGCGATCGCGCTGTTTCGCTGGATCCTCCCGACCACGAACATCTTCATCTGCGCCGGCCGCCAGCACCTGGGCGATCTGCAATCGATGATCTTCTTCGCGGGCGCCAGCGGCGTGATGGTCGGTGACTTCCTCACGACGAAGAACCGGAGCGTGAGCGACGATCTCAAGATGCTGCGGGATCTGGGGCTCAGCTTCGATGGCCCCCTTCCCACCCTCGAACGCCACTCACTCACCGCCACCTCCTGACCCACGTAATGGCCTCCCGCGGCCATCGGCTCCGGAAGGACGATACACGGTATGTCTGGCACCCGTTCACCCAGATGCAGGACTGGCTCCGCGAGCGCCACCCGATCATCGAGCGGGGCCAAGGGAGCACCCTCATCGACGTCGATGGGCGTCGTTATCTGGACGGTGTCTCCTCGCTCTGGGTGACCGTCCACGGCCACCGAAACCGACTGATCGACCAAGCCGTTCGAACTCAACTCCATCACATCGCCCATAGCACGTTCCTCGGCCTCTCTCACCCCGCGGCCATAGATCTCGCCAGACAACTCGTGCGAATCGCCCCGCGAGGGCTCACCAAGGTCTTCTATTCTGATAATGGCTCGACTGCCGTCGAGATCGCCCTGAAGATGGCGTTCCAGTATTGGCAACAGCGCGGCGGGCGATTCCGCCGAAAGACGCGGTTCGTCGCGTTCGAAGAGTCGTATCACGGCGACACGCTGGGCGCGGTCAGCGTCGGCGGGATCGATCTCTTTCACCGGATCTACCGCCCGCTCCTCTTCCCGACCTGGAAGCTCCCGTCCCCGTATCGGCCGCCGTGGGCGCGCTCGCGCCGGGCTGACCCCTTGGAACGATTGGAGTCGATCCTCAGGCGACGGCACGACCGGGTCGCCGCCCTGATCATGGAGCCGCTCGTGCAAGCGGCGGCCGGGATGCTCCCGTCGCCGCCAGGTTTCTTGAAGGCCGTCCGCTCGCTCTGCTCTCGGTATGACGTCCTCCTCATCCTGGATGAGGTCGCCACCGGCTTCGGTCGGACAGGGACGATGTTTGCCTGCGAGCAGGAAGGGGTGGCGCCGGACTTGCTCTGTCTGGCCAAAGGGATCACCGGTGGCTACCTGCCGCTCGCGGCCACGCTGACGACTCAGCGGGTCTTCGACGGCTTCTGCGCGCCGTATGGCGAGAAGCAGACCTTCTTTCACGGTCACACCTATACCGCCAATCCCTTGGCCTGCGCCGCCGCGCTGGCCAACCTTCGCTGTTTTGAGCGGCAACGGACGCTCGCGCGACTGCGGCCAAAGATCGCCTTGCTTCGTCGAGAGCTGGAATCGCTCCGCGACTTGCCGCATGTCGGCGATATCAGGCAGGTCGGGTTCATGGTCGGTATCGAGCTGATGCTGGAGCCGGCCCGGGCCCAGCCGTACCCGTACGAGGCGAAGGTCGGGATCCGGACCATCCTGGAGGCGAGGCGCCGCGGGCTGATCATTCGCCCGCTCGGCAATGTCATCGTCCTGATGCCCCCCCTGTCGGTCTCCGAGAGAGACCTGTCCCGAATGGTCCGAATCGTCCGTGACTCCATCGCAGCCGCGACGGAAAAATGAGGGCCGCCCCGAGGTTTCGCGGCGAGCTTGTCATGAATCTCGCCTGCAACGATGGTTTGGCCGACCATACCAAGGCCCCACCGACAGACAATGTGTCTGTCCAGGTGGATGAAGGTTACGAGGTTAGCGAGCCCGCTGGCGTGAAAGCCGCTTGAGAAACTGAGCAACCGACACAACGCGTAGGCCTTGCGTGCGGGCGATGCGGACCATCTCGAGGTCGCGTTTCAGGTCATCGTCTCTTGTCACCAGGTATTCTGCCTTGCCAACGATGGCAGCTTCCAGAATGGCATTGTCATCCGGGTCACGGCAGACGTGCAATGTGCGGGGGATAGAGACGAGCAAGGCTCTCGCTGCGATCAAACCCAGGAAGGCTTCAACATCGTGTCGGGGAAAGGCGAAGCGACGCCGCAGTCTAGGGCGGCTGAGTACGTCGGCAATTTCGATGATCTGGACAGGTGAACTGACGACGGCGAGATCACCTCGAAGAAATGCTCTGACAACTCGTCCCGGAGGGCCATCGGGTTTCAGGAAGGCAGAGACCCAAACGTTCGTATCAAGCAGGGCGCGGGGCCGCACGGCGTCTTGACTTTACCTCGGCGCGCGCACGGGTGACTTCGGCCTCGACCTCGCCCTGAGGGATCCCCTTTGCGCGGGTTCGCATCCGACGACGCAATTGCTCGAACTCCCTTCGCCATTGCGGCTCTGGGTACAATGTAACCAGAAAATGAGACCGCTCCCGCAGACGGAGCGGCGTAAGCGGTTTCAATACGCCCTTTTCAAACACCACGCGGACGATGCGTTCCATGCTCAATGCTCCCAGGTTGCAACGTCGTGAACGATAACACCCGACGGGAACGAAGTCAAGGCGGGCCCGGAGGAAAGGGAGCGATCGTCGGATGCTGAAGCCACTGAAGAGTGTTCACGTCAATCGCCCCAGCGGGCTGTTCATCACCGGGACCGACACCGGGGTCGGTAAGACGCTCATTACGGCGGGGCTCGCCGCTGTACTGCGCGGTCGCGGGATCGATGTCGGAGTGATGAAGCCGATCGAGACCGGGTGTCCCAGACGGCTTGGTCGCCTGGTGCCGTCTGACTCGCTGGTTCTCCGTGAGGCTTCGCGATCTCGCGACAGCATGGACCTCGTCAATCCCTACCGCTTTCGGGAACCGCTGGCGCCGATGGTCGCGGCCGAGCGGGCCGGGCAGGTCATCGAGATCGGCAAGGTACGCACGCGCTTCAGTGCTCTGGCCCGTCGGCACCGGGTCGTCCTGGTCGAGGGGGCTGGTGGCTTGATGGTCCCGCTCACGGAAAAAGCCGCATTGCTCGATCTTGCCGCCCTCCTTCGGCTCCCCCTCGTCGTGGTCGTGGGCTCGAGATTGGGGGCCATCAACCATGCCAGGCTCACCGTCGATGCGGCCCTTCGTGCGGGCGTGCCGCTGGCCGGGGCGATCCTGAATCGCACAAAGAAGGACCGGTCGCTTGCAGAAAGGACCAACCTTTCGGCCCTCAGGCGGTTCTTGCCGATCCCGGTCGTCACCGAAATCCCGCATCTCCCCCGGGTCAGGGGGCGAGCCCTCTGGCGCGATTCGCGTCTTCAGCGGCTTCTGTCCCGCGCGCTGCCGCAGCTCCTGCCTGGTCTCTCCGACTCGGGTCACCTCCGCTGATGGGAAGGCGTCGTCGGCTGGCTGGCGTCATCCTGCTCCTGGCGGCGGCCTGCGCCACGCCCCAGCTTCGCCCCCGACCCTGGGAGGACCTCTCGGGGGAGGTCGGCTTGGCCTCGTGGTATGGTGTGCCGTACCACGGGCGCCGCACCAGCAGCGGGGAGGTCTACGACATGTACCAACTGACGGCCGCACACCGGGAGATCCCGCTCGGGAGCTGGGTGGAGGTCACCAATCTGACGAATGGCCGGTCCCTCGCGGTCAGGATCAACGATCGCGGGCCCTTCGTGGAGGGGCGGATCATCGATCTGTCGTACGCCTCGGCCTCGCTCCTCGGGGTGACAGGCCCGGGGCTCGCTCGGGTCAGGGTGAGACTCTCCCAGCCGCCGCCCGGTGGCCCCGGTCCGGCCCGATACTCCATCCAGGTGGCCTCATTTGCGACAGAGCCGAGTGCCCAGGCCCTGAAGGCGGAACTGGAGCGGAGGGTGTCGGGTGTCCAGATCGTGAAAGCGCTCATCGGAGGCGAGACCTATTACCGCGTTCGACTCGGGAGTTTCGCCTCCCGCGCCGAGGCCCGGAGCACGGCGGAACGACTTGCCGCTCTTGGATATCGTGTCCTCATCATGGAGGCCAGTGAGCGTCCGTAACCGAATAATCCCCCAACGAAACTATCCTCCCCATGCTGACACGTTTTCCGATTCAAATTCAGCCGATCTGATAGTATTCATCATTATCAGACATAAGATACTAAGAAAATAGTTGACAGAGTAACTCATGGCACCCTAGAATTGGGCCGCATTTTCGATCCCATCAGGCCAGCGCGCAGTCCTCCCAGCACCCAGATGGGAGAGACAGGTGGCGGAAGGGATGGCCGTGATCTCCGAGGCGCGATGTAGGTGTCCTCGCGGGCGTGTGGGGCGCTCAACGAAATCGGTCGGACGCGTGAGCGCTCCCGTGCGGCATGACCTCGACCGCTCCTCGGATCTCCCTCCCCGGAAGAGCGGATATCGACGTTTCTGCCTGCACAGACCTTCGAGCGCTGTACGCTCCCCGACGCCGCGGGCTCCTGCGCGAGCGTCACATCCTGGTTCTCCTCGAAACGTTCACTCTCACGCCTTCCGGTTCCTTCTCGTCCGTGACATCAGGCAAGTTCCGCCACGACCGGTGTGCCTGGCTCCGAAGAGGCGACGGCGGAGGTGCCCTGACTTCTGTCGCTGAGAGCGCCGTGTGATGTGCTCATGAACCGAGCGGTCACAAGCATCGTGAGGGCGCAGTCGAATACGCGTCTCTGTGCAGTCCTCGGGTCCTGTGCGAGTGCTGCAAGCGCGGCTGCGATGGCGGTCGGCTTGCTTGTCCTGATCGGCTGGATGCTCGACGTCGCAGCGCTCACGAGCATCTCACCCGCCTGGGTCACGATGAAGCCCAACACGGCGCTCGCTTTCGTCTTGGCTGGCGTGGCGTTGTGGATCGTGCATGCGACGCCTGCTCGCTCTACCGTCGAAACGCCGCAATCCAACCCGTCGAAGGTCCGGATCGCGCACGCCAGCGCAGCGATCGTTGCCCTGATAGGCTTGCTCACGCTCAGTCAATATCTGTTCGGCTGGAGCCTCGGGATCGACCAACTGCTCTTTGAGGAACCGTCTGGAGCGGTTGGAACGTTTGTCCCCGGCCGAATGGCGCCAACCACCGCGCTAGGCTTTCTTATGATCGGACTGGCCTTGCTGCTCTTCGATACGCCGCGTCACCTCAAAACCGTCCACTGTTTCATCCTCGCGGCAGGCTTGATCGGACTGTTGAACGTCGTCGGCTACGCGTACGGCGCGAGAGGCCTCTACGGCGTTGCCCCGTACACGCAGATGGCCGTGCACACGGCGGTCGGCTTCATCATCCTGAGCGTTGGCATGCTGTGTGCGCGCCCTGACCGAGGGTTGATGGCGATCGTCACCAGTGATAGCGTGGCCGGCCTGGTTGCGCGGCGTCTACTCCCCGCCGCGATCGCGCTTCCAATTCTGCTGGGGTATTTAAGCGTGATCGGGCAGAGAGGGGGCCTCTACAGCACTGAGTACGGGTTGGCGCTCTTTGCATTGTCCAGCGTGATGGTTCTGGCGGCATTGGTCTGGCGCAACGCCGGCTTGCTCTACCGGATGGACGCCGAGCGAAAGCGCGCGGAGGAAAGGTTATACAAGGTAGACGTTGAATTGGAGGAGCGCGTCGAAGATCGGACCGCACGGTGGCGCCTGTTGAATGAATCTCTCCAGGCAGAGATCACCGAGCGCAAGCAGGCCGAACGACGGCTGGCCGCCCAGCATGCCATCACACGCGTTTTGGCAGAGTCCGCGACCCTTGCCGTCGCCAAGCCAAAAATCCTTGAAGCCATCTGTGTAGGGTTGGGATGGGACCTGGGCGAGATCTGGAGCGTGGACTGGGATGCCAATGTATTGCGGTGTGCCGAGATCTGGCGCACACCGTCCGACGATCTCTCAGCATTTGCGGCGCTCACCCGGGAGATGACCTTTGCCCCGGGCATAGGCCTGCCCGGCCGCGTCTGGGCCAGCGGGAAATCCGCGTGGGTGGCGGACGTTGTCGAGGATCCCAACTTCCTCCGCACGGCCATCGCGGCCAAGGAGGGATTGCACGGCGCCTTTGCATTTCCGATCCTGCTTGGGACTGACATCCTTGGCGTCGTCGCGTTTTTTAGCCGCAGGATCTGCCAGCCTGATAACAATCTGCTCCAGATGCTCGGCGACATCGCCAATCAGGTCGGCCAGTTCATTGCCAGGAAGCGGGCGGAGCAATCCCTCGACCAGAGCCGCACTCTTTTGCAGTCCTTCGTCGAGCATACCCCAGCAGCCGTCGCAATGTTTGACAAGAGCCTGCGGTACGTGGCTGTCAGTAGGAGGTGGCTCCACGACTACCGGCTGGGCGATCAGAACGTCATCGGGCGGCACCACTACGATGTCTTTCCGGAGATCAGGGAGCGGATGGAGTGGCAGGAGGTCCACCAGCGGTGCCTGGCTGGCGCGGTCGAGCGCCGCGAGGAAGACCGCTTCGTGCGCCAGGACGGCAGCGAAGACTGGCTGCGGTGGGAGGTGCGGCCGTGGTACGGTGTAGGCGGAGAGATTGGCGGGATCATCATGTTCACCGAGGTCATCACCGAGCGCAAGCGGGCCGAGAAGGCGCTGGCGGATCGTGAAAGACGTGAGCGCATCGAGAACAGGATCCGGGGCCTGTTGCTCACGAGTCCGGGCGATGGCATGTTCGCCGATGTCCTGGATCTGCTTCTGGAGACCTTCGAGAGCCGGTTCGGGTTCTTCGGGTACATCAGGGAGGAGGACGGCGCCCTCGTCTGTCCTTCCATGACCCGAGACATCTGGGAGCAGTGCGATGTTGCAGGCAAGAGCGTCGTTTTCCCCCGCGCGTCGTGGGGCGGCCTGTGGGGACAGATCCTGTTGGAAAAGCGGGCTCTATACAAAAACGAATCCCACCGGGTGCCCAAAGGGCACCTTCCATTGTTCAGGTCGTTGGGCGCACCCATTCTGAATGACGGCAAATTGATTGGTTCGATTTGTAGTGCCCCCCTGAAAGTCAACAGGACTTATGCAGCCTGGGGGAGTTGATAGAAGCGTTCACGCCAGGCACGAGGGGTGCAATACCCCAGGGCCGAGTGTTGCCGTTCCGTGTTGTAGCG
>Ga0187892_10002962_pt1 | contig 32203 bp, 27 predicted proteins | sample MA1701073metaG_FD_139345 | JGI IMG/M metagenome (GOLD analysis project Ga0187892, IMG submission 139345) | Bio-ooze microbial communities from a basaltic lava cave in the Kipuka Kanohina Cave System on the Island of Hawaii, USA - MA170107-3 metaG ...
CACTTTGTCGCAGCGGACTGGCTCATGATGGTCTCTCCAAACGTGTCTGACAGCCTGTTTGGAGCAAACCGCGGGCCATTCCGCTCTTTTCGTTCTCACGGCGCGTGAATAGGCCAGGCTAGGTACTCCTTGATCTCGTCCTCGCTCATGGCCATCAGGCTTTGGAAAGTGGTTTCAATGCACCAACTGGCGAATGGTGCGGACGATATCCGGCAAGTTCCAAGCGACACGCGGTTTACCTTCAAGCGGGGCCGGATAGAAGCGCACCCGACCGTCGCCGTACAGACACACCCCCATAATTGGCTTGCCCAGTTCAAGGCTCTTCCGAAGCTCCCACTCCACCCACTTGCTTGTGTAGGTGGTAGGGCCATACAGACAAATCGTCACGCTCGAGAGCTTGAGCTGCGCGGCTATGCGCCCGCCGATGTACTCAGCGTTGGTACTATCGAAGGGCTCCTTGATCGAGAAGTCGGCAAACTCCAACTCCGAGTCCTCATTCTTGGCTTGGCCACGGAACAGGTTCACCAGGTTGAGGTCCTCTTCAACGAAGCTTAGGAACGACCGAATCATGATGTCCTCTGTGTCTTGAACGACCCCCAGAACCGCCCGGTGTACCACTCCCGGGGCCAGCGTGTCAACAATCCAACCCAATTCACCCAACTCAGCCCAGTTGTCCCAATTGTCGGGGGTGTCCGTGATCCTCATTCATGCACTCCGCAGGTATGCGTGTCGAAGCTCGCGCCGGTCGCGGCCATGCCCCAGACCCTCCAGCGTGTCGGCGAGCGCCCGCCGGAGTGCCTCTGCCGGCGCCAGTCCCTGTGAGAGGTAGTGGTGATACCCGTCGTTCTTGAAGGTCTCGGCCCACATGCGACGCCGCGCATGGGTACCGGTGGCGCGGCCCCCGACGGTCTTGACGGCTCGGCGGACGGCGGCTTCGTAGGCGCGTAGAGGGGCAAGGGACTTCGCGCCCGTCGTCACGAAGAAGAGATGCAGACGGTCGAGGAGATCTTGCGGGATCTCGAGCTGGCGTTCCTTACCGCCCTTGCCGACGACGTCCACTGCGGACAGGCGCTCCGGCGTCATGCGTTCCGTCGCCTCGAACGCGCGCAGGCCGCAGCGGGACTGAAGCTCGGCGGTGAGGTAGTAGCCGCGCGGAAGCCCCGTCTTGACCTCGAACCGCTCGTCCAGCTCGCGCAGCCGATCCATGGCGCGTTGTGCGACCTCGGGGGTGACCCGCTGGTGCTCAGGCGCGGCAGTTGTCCCGGCCACAACTCGCTGACGCACCAACCATGCGATCTTCCGTCCTGTCGACTCGAAGCTCTCGTACTTGTGGTAGACCGCCGCAAATTTCACGATGGCGCTCGTGATCTTGGCGACGTAGGACGCGCTCGCGCCACGTTCGATCATCCGCATGAGATAGTCGCGCATGTCGCGCTTGTCGATGTCGGCGTTGCGCTCCCGCCCGCGCTCATGGCAGAACTCGACGAAGCGCTTGAGGACGTGCTCGTAGTCGAGGCGCGTCTTGCCCCAGAAGAGCAGGTCGCGCGTCTCGCCTGCGATCTTCAGCTCGTGCTTCGTCGCGCCGGTCTCGCGAAGCGCGAACCACTTCTCCTGCGCAGACCACAACCGCTGATGTAACTCCTCCTTCATTGCCGCAAGCGAACTCATCGGCTCCCTCCTCTCTGCCTACACTGTCCCCCCCGTCACCACCGGACGCGTGCGCTGTTTCTCGCGCGATTTCGCTGATGTTCAGAGCCGAATTCGGTGCCCGCGCACCGAATTCTCGTCGAGACGGCGCTTTCGACTGGGGAAGCGCCGCAAAACCCCGTGCAGGAGACGGCAGTCCCTGCCGTTTCCTGCACGCGCGTCGTCCTCGGGACCGCGCGCGATCCCGCTTCGTTGCGGAGCCCGGACGAGGGGACTCCGGGTGACCCTGGCGCGTCCACTCGGGCCACCATTCGAGCGATCAAACCATCGCTCTCCGACCCGTGCAGCATCGCGCAGTGTGGTGGGGGTGCGCGACTTGGGAGTCGGTGGGGTGGGTAGGAGAAGGGAAAGGGGAAAGGGATAGGGATAGGATTACGATTAGGACGTGGCGCGACGAGGTCCTGCGGTAGGGGCCGCGCTTCCTAGCCGCGCCGAGGCTCCCGCCCACCCCGGGGCGGTTCGATCACTCTCCCGATTTTCAAAGAGCAGCCGACTCGAGTTCTGGTTGTCCGCGTACAGGCGGTCCGTATAATCGATGTTGGCGATTTACGGGCCCCCGTAGCTCAGTTGGATAGAGCAGCCGGTTCCTAACCGGCAGGTCGGCCGTTCGAACCGGCCCGGGGGTACCAATTTTTCGCGGCCGCACGGGTGTGTAGTGATTTGTGTAGTTCCTGGTGCCCAAACGTGCCCGGCACTGACCCGTGACGACCTGAACTGCTACTTTCTGAAAACGGCCCCAGGAGGGGGTTTGGACCCCTCCTGGAGCGTTTTCGATCCGCAGTGACCCGTGGTGACCGGAACGGGGTGGCGCAATTCCTAAACCGCAGGCCGGCAGTTCGAACCTGCCCCGGGGTACCAACGTCCAGCAGTTTGGAACTATCCCGCCTCAGTGAATCGAGCCACGGGGACCTTGACCGTCCGGCTCGCACGCCTCCGATGGAGCGCTTCCGCCTGCTTCAGGACGGAGACGTGATAGTACCTTGCCTTGCACCGATCACAGACGCCGATCGGCACATGTTCGAGCGCAACATATCCTGACTTGCTGACGCGGATCATCTCGCGGGCCCGAATCTCTCGCCGAACCCGGCCTCCGCCGCAGTAGTCACAGGGATGGTGTACGATCCGTTACTTCTCTTTGATTTCATACCCCGTGATGATAGCACACAGCTCTTTCGACTTGAACCGTACGACGACGCCGACGCTCCGTTCCAAGTCCGCCGCCCTTCCCGCGATCACGTACTTCGGCCCGCGCCTCTCGCCGCGCTCGACCCGCCGCACCTCCCCGGTGAGGATAGCGGATTCAATGTCCACTCGGTGCAAGTCGTCTTCCAGCGCCTCGTCGAGTGCGTGGTCTCAGCTCGCTGAGCGCAGCGAGGCGGGAGCGCAGGCTGTCACGCCGAAGTACAGGCCCCGACAGTCATTAGCAGCGCTCACACAGCCCCGTCGTCGTACCACTTGTCGCTCAGCAGCGCCCCCGGGTGGCCGCCGCTCGCCAGCCTCGCCCCACAGTGCTCCGCGTACGCCCGCACGAACTCGTCGAAGAACGGGTCCAGCGCCAGCCCGTGGCGGTTCGTGTACGTCCGGAACTGCACGATGCCCTCCGGTATCAGCGCGAGCAGCCGCCGCCCCACCACGTTCCCGCCCGGCTCCCTCGCCCATACGATCGCCTTGTCGATGTCGATCGCGTTGGACACCGAGCTCCACGCGTTCGACCCGCGCAGCGACAGGCACGACGCGAACCCGTACTCGCCCATGAACAGCATCTCGAACGGGTCCGTCTCCACCGTGAGCGCGATCCGCCCCTCGAAGTCCGACTCCGGCGTCTGCTCGATCAGCCGCACGCGCTCGAGGTTCATCGTGATCTCCTCGATCACCCCCGGATCGACGGACGCCGGCGGCGGCTTGCCCTCCTCGGGCTTCTCCGGGAGGTTCGTGCGCAGCTCGTCGAGCCCCGCCTGCAATGCCTCGTACGCCTCGGACGCCGGCTTGGCGCCCGCCTTCTCCAGCAGCGCCCGCGCCTGCGCCAGGTCGGCCTTGATGCGGCGCCGCTTCTCCGCGTGCGCGTCCTTCGGACGGTACTGGAACTCCCTCGAGAACGGCGCGCGCCAGCGGTCGAGCTCGATCGCGGGCTGCGCCGCGCGGACGCGCTCGGCCCACCGGGCCGCCGGCGGCTCCGTCCGCAGCCAGTCGTGCGCCCGCCCCGCGATCCGGTCCTCGATCAGCCGCTTCAGGTGCTTCGTGTTCTCGGGGAAGCCCGCGATCGCCTGGAACCAGAGGAACGACGGCAGGATCCGCGGCTCGACCGTCGAGATGTCCACGTCGCGCCCGAGCACGTCGCGCAGCCGGCCGCGGTAGAGCTCCAGACGCGACTGCTCCACCGCCGCCACCGCGATGCGGATCGCCTCCGCCCTCAGCCCGTCCCGCACGTCCTTCGCCAGGTCCTTCCTCTCGCGCCGGAGCAGCGACCGGGCCCCAGCGTCGAGGAGCTCCTCCGCATCCGCGTCCGTGAACGCGCGCGCGTACTCGGGGTCCCGCCAGCACGCGATCCGCAAGTCGAGCGAGCGAAGACGGGCCTGCAGTCGCTCGTCCGCCGGCTTCGCCGCCACCACCGCGCGCTCCCTTTCCGCCGCCTCCGACCGGCGCGCGAACGCGTCGAGCGCCCCGAGCCGCGGCGTCGTTTCGAAACGGCGCCCCAGCTCCCGCACGAGACGATGGAGCGCCGCGAGCTCCGCGTCGGCCTCGAGAAACTCCGTCCCCGGCGGGAACGGCGCGGGCGGCGGATCGACCGTGTCGAGCTTGCGCAGGAACGCCTCGTGCTCGGCCGCCGTGCGGCAGAGATAGTTGAGCTGGAACGCGCCCTCCAGGAAGCGCTCGGCGGCGGCGGTCGAGACCGCGTCGTCGCCCGCGTGGTCGATGATCCACATCACGAAGTCCCAGACAGGCGAAAACTTCTCCGACTCGCCGTCCGCCTTCTTGTGCCAGAGCACGATCCCGCCCGCGTGTCGCAGCGCCTCGAGCAGCACGTGCCGGCGCGCCCGCATCGTCTGGCGGAACATGATTGCCATGAGCGCCCGGCCGCGGCGCGATCCGACGCGCGACGGCTCGCGGAGCGCGCTCTCCAGGCCGGTGCGGATGTGCGCAGCCTCCGAGATCGCCACGAGCGAGCTGATGAAGTCGGCGCGGTTGAACGCGCGGTGGACCGGCTCCTGCGCGAGACACTCGAAGAGCGCGAGCGTGCATTCGCGGGTGAATTCCGGACGCCGCTTCAGCAGCTCGCGGAAGAACCCGAAGGCGCGGTTCGTCGCGTGCGGGATGCCGTCGAGCGCCGCCTCGACCTCCCGGCGGCCGACGAGCTCCGGACGGTCCTCGAGGCACTGCCAGAGGAGCTCGTACGCCGCGTAGGGCGCCGCCTGGAAGCCCGCGCAGACCGCCTGGATGAGGTCGGGACGCAGCAGCTTGACGTCGTCGCGCTGGAACGCGTAGTGCGACGCCTCGATCCCCTTCTGCGGATGGCGGCGGAGGAGCGCGACGAAGCGGTCGAGCAGCCGCGGCGCGCGATCCGGGAACCGTTCGACGAGATGGCGCAGGATCGTGAAGAGCGTGCCGGCCTCCCGGGCGGCGCGGGCGTCGAGGGCGTCGAGGAGCGCGTCGTCGAACGTGTCCGGCTTCGCGCGGCACGCCCCCTCGAAGAACTCCCACGCCTTCTCGGCGTTCGCGTCGAAGTGGCGCAGCGCCGCCTCGATGAGTTCGGGCGTGTGGAGGGACGCCTCGTCGCGCGCGGCGAAGGACGTGGCTTCGATCGCGGCGGCCGGATGCTCGGCGAACGCGCGGAGCGCGCGCGCGAGAAGATCCGGGTTCTGCGGCGCGAGGCTGAGCATGACGACGAAGTAGTCGCGCGGGAGCGCGGCGCGGCGCGCCTCGAACCAGTCCACGTCCGCGGCCGTGAGGCACTGCGGCTGGTACATCGCGGCCGACTCGGCGATGCCCCACGCCCCCTCGGGGTTGGCGTCGAAGTGGGCGCGCGCGGTCGCGATCCACTCCGCGTCGAGCAGGAAGTTGTACTCGTGCAGGTTGTAGCCCGCGGCGCCGAGGGCCGGGCCGGCGTGCTCGTTCATGTGCAGGCGGAAGAGTGCGATCATCGCGGTGCGGCGCGGCACGTCGTGCGCCGCCACGTCCAGGAGGAGCGCGAAGAAGGCCCCCGGCGACTCGGCCCGCCGGCGCAGGGCGAACTGGATCGCGGCGTCGTCGACGACGGGAGCGTTGGTCCGGGCGGTCTGGCGCAGCCGGCTCCATGCCTCGTGCGGGGCCTTGTCGAAAAACTCGTCGAGCGTGCCGGCCTCCGGCCCGCGGGCGCCGCGCAGGTAATGCATGAGGTGGTTGGACATCGTCCGGCATCATAGTAAGAGGAGGGGGAGCGCGGCGGTTACGCGGTCGCTCACGATCGGGCCCGACTGAGCCGATAGACTCTGCGGTTGCCCAAAAGGGGGTAGAATAAAGGTACGCTAGGGCAGGCGGCTCCATGACCTCCAGTGCCACATTCCTGGCCGTCTCCGACATTCGCGGCGACCTGCAGTTCCTCGCCCGCGTCTTGGAGCTTGCGGTCCGCAGGGACGTCGCCGCGCAGGCCATCTTCATCAACGGCAACATCGTCGGGCAGGTCGTCACGGCCGAGGAGCGCGCCGAATACGAGGCGGCCCGCACGATCCTCCTCAAGGAACTCGACTACCGCCGCGACTACTACCGCGAGCAGCACATCTACGATGTGGCGATGCTCGGGCAGCATATGTCGGCCAATCCGGTCAACTACCGCCGGACCGCGGAGAATCAGGCGTTGCGAACTCTGCGGGTCATGCTGGGGCTCAAGGACGCGACGGGCCGGTTCGTCGAGGTCGGCCGGGCCGGCATGCGCGCGCGCCGCACGTACTCCGACGCCGAGAAGCTCTTCAAGAAGTGCCCGGTCCCCGTGTACGTGGTCGCGGACACCGTGTTCGCGGAGGACGCCTTCGACGCCTCGCGCTGGCTGCACTTCGCGTGGTTCAGCTTCGCCGGCTACTCCATCCGCGGGCTCACGTCGCTCGACGGCGACGACTCGACGGGCGTTCCGGAGCTGGCCATCGGCGTCAGGCGGGGAGGGAAGTCGGTGGCGCTCGACGAGTACCCGCTCGCCAGCGGCGACCTCATCTTCGCGCCGACGCTCAACCCGATGCTCCATGAGACGCTGACCGCCGTGCCCGGCAAGCTCGTGGTCCTGTGCGGCGACGGCAGCGTCGATCTGGGCTATCCCAACACCATCGTCTCCGCGCAGCGCCCGCAGACGGCCTACCTGTACCGCTCCGAGGGCGCGCGCTTCGTGCGCCGCACCTACCGGTACAACACGGGGACGTGGGGCGAGCCGTCGCCGGACGACATCGCGGCGGCCCGGCTGGCGCAGCCGCGCGACACGGCCACGCGCCGGCGCGAGCTGGACGACCAGGCGAAGCTCGCGGGCTTCGGGCACGAGCTCATCAAGTTCGTCGACCTCGTGCGCGCCGAGAACCCGACGCTGGCGGACGAGATCGAGCAGTCCCGCAGCCGCGTCGACGCGATCATGACGTATGTGCGCGACCTCGAGGCGCAGCGCGCGGGCCTCGTCGACCTGATCAGCACGCAGCGGGCGGGGCTGGAACGGCTGGTGCGCGCGCTGGAGCCGGCGGTCGGCGCCGAGCGGATGCGCCGCCTCCTCGAGATCATGAACCTCCCCCCGGAGGCGCAGCTCGACGTGGCGTCCATCGACCGCTGCCTCGCCGAGGTCGCCCGCATCATCGGGGAGGCGACCGCCCCGGCCAGGACCCCGCAGCAATAGCTTGACGGGCGGGGCGGCGACCTGTTATATGGACAGTACAGACTGTCCATATTGACGAGGGGGGCATCATGCTTTACGGCTTGGAGCAGCCGGCGCAGACCGCGGGCGTGGATGTCCACGCGATCGTCCAGCTCGCGCTGCGGTGGATCCACATCCTGGCGGGCATCATCTGGATCGGCCACCTGTACTTCTTCAACCTCGTGCAGGGGGCGTTCGAGGGGAAGCTCGACGGGGACACGAAGAAGAAGGTGATCCCGGAACTGCGCCCGCGCGCGCTCTTCTGGTTCCGGTGGATGGCGATGATCACGATGCTCTCGGGCGTCGCGCTCATCGGCTACAAGTGGTCGCAGACGGCGCCGAAGTTCGACGAAGGCGGCATCGGGCCGAACCTCTGGATCATCTTCGGGATGCTGCTCGGCCTCATCATGTGGTTCAACGTGTGGTTCATCATCTGGCCCAATCAGAAGGTGATCATCGAAGGCGTCAAGACGGGCAACAAGGCGCCCGACCACGATGCACGCATCCGGAAGGCCTTCCTGGCGTCGCGCTTCAACGTCTATGTGTCGGCGCCGATGCTTGCGGGGATGATCTTCGGCTCGCACGTCGGCACGGTCGGCCTCACGTCGACGCTCATCGGCATCGGGATCTCGCTGGTGGTCGGACTGGGCTTGGTGCACCACCTGATCGGAGCGGCGGGAAAGGTCGGGACGGAGTGGTCGGCGCCGCCCGCGCCGCCGCCGCCTCCTCCTCCCGCGAAGTAGCCGTCGCTACTTCTTGAAGGTCAGCGTCGCAGTCGCCGAGCCCTTGGGCTCGAGCTTGACCGTCGCGCTCTGCGTCCCGAGCGTCTCGTGCCACGCCTCGAGCGTGTAGTCGCCGGGCGGCACGTCCTTGATCTCGAACGCGCCGTCCTCGCCCGTCACGCCGAAGTACGGATGATCCATGATCCAGAGGTGCCCGAGCATCCAGTTGTGCAGGTCGCAGCGCAGCGCCGCCAGCTGCGGCTTGTCGTACCAGATCGTCACGGACTGGCCCTGCGAGGAGAGGGTGCGGCTCCACGGGTCGGAGCGGAAATTGTGCTGCGTCGCGTCCTGGTTGAGGAACTTGACCTTCTGCCACGTGCGCGCGCCGGAGACGCGCGGGTTGTAGAGGCACTTCTGGTTGGAGACGACGTGCTCCTCGGTCGGGATCGCCCACTTGTACTTGGGGTCGAGCCCCTGCTTGATGTGGACGAAGGCGTTCCGGAGTCGTCCGTCCTTGACGAGAAGCTCCTGCTTGGGGGTCTTCCCGCCCGCGAGCGTGGTGCACTCGGGGCTTCCCCCCATCGGCTCGAACTTGGCCTCCGGGAGGGGCGCGTCGTATCGCACCTCGCCGCGGATCGTGCCGGTCGTCGCCGCGTCGGGGAGGACGGGCGTGACCGGCGGGGGACTGTAGGAGGAGGCCGCGCCGTCGCACCCGGCCGCCAGCGCCAGCGCCGCGATCGCCAGTCTCTTCATGATGGGACTATAGCATCGGGGTCCCGTGGGGAGAAGGGTTTCTGTCACGTTGAGACAGTCTGTACTGTCTAAATAACATGTACACTCCGCTCGCCTTCCCCCGCGCCCGCGGCCTGCGCGGGCTGCCCGATGCGCTCATCGAGGCGCACCTGCGCCTGTACGCCGGATACGTCCGCGCCGCGAACGCGCTCGTGGACGCCCCGCCGGAGGCGCGGCGGCGGCTCGCGTTCGAGATCGACGGCATGCGGCTCCACGAGCTCTACTTCGAGCAGCTCTCTCCGGCCGGCGACGCGCCCGCTCCTTACGACGGCTGGCGCGAGGAGTTCGCCGCGATGGGCCGCCTGCGCGGCGTCGGCTGGGTCCTCACGTCCCAGGACCCCGAAACTGGGCGGCTTGTCACCCACTGGGTCGACCAGCATCACGACGGCCACCTGGCCGGCTTCGCCCCCATCGTCGTCATGGACCTGTGGGAGCACGCGTACACCGGCATGGAGCGCGCGGCCTACGTCGACGCCTTCCTCGCCAACCTCGACGGCGCCGTGATCGCGCGGCGGATCACCGCGGCGGGGGCGGGCGGCGGCCGCCGCCCTGCGTGACCTCGACGAAGGCAAGCCTCAGCTCGTGCAGCACGAGCTTCAGCGTCCGGTCCTCCTCGGGCGTCAGGTTTCCCCGCGTCTTCTCTTCCAGCATGCCGATCACGTCGATCAAGTAGCGCGCCTGCTCCGGGTTCGCCCTCCGCGCGCCGGTCATCGGGTCCGGCTCCAGCCCCAGGTACATCGCCGCCTGGGCCGCCAGCGACGACAGGAAGCTCGCGAAGAGCGAGCCCCCTCCCTCCGCCATTCCGTCTTCCGCGTCCTCGGCCTGCCCGGCCGGCTCCGGCCCCTTCCGCCCCCGGGACTGCGCGTCGAGCTGCGCCTTCTCCGCCTGCGCGCGCCGCTTCCAGTCGCTGTCGATCTTCTTGTCGATCGGATCGGTCATGCCACCGTCTCAAGCGAAGCGGGCGCGCCCTGCCGAGGGCGCGATGCCTCCACGCATGCGCGGATGAACTCGCGGAACAGCGGATGCGGAGCCGTCGGCTTGCTCTTGAACTCCGGATGGGACTGCACGCCCACGAACCAAGGGTGCTCCGCGACCTCGAACACTTCCACGAGGTCTCCCTCGGGCCAGACGCCGGAGCAGACGCCGCCCCGGGCGGCGAACTGCTGTCGGTAGGCGTTGTTGAACTCGAAGCGGTGCCGGTGCCGTTCGTGCACCAGCTCCGAGCCGTACGCCTGATGCGCCCGCGTGCCCGGCGTAATCCGGCACGGATACGACCCGAGTCGCATCGTCGCGCCCATCTTGGTCACCCGCTTCTGCTCCTCCATCAGCGCGATGACCGGATGCGGCGTCTTCTCCTCGAACTCGATGCTGTGCGCCCCCGCCAGCCCCAGCACGTTCCGCGCGAACTCGATCACCGCCGTCTGCATGCCCAGGCAGAGCCCGAAGTAGGGGACGCCGTTCTCGCGCGCGAACTTCGCAGCCCGGATCTTCCCCTCGATGCCCCGCTTTCCGAAGCCTCCCGGCACGAGGATGCCGCTCACGCCGGCCATGAACCGCTCCATGCCGACCTTCTCGACATCCTCCGCGGGCACCTTCTTGACGTGCACCTTGCACTTGTTGGCGATCCCGGCGTGCGCCAGGGATTCGTAGATCGACTTGTAGGCGTCCTGCAGCTCGAGGTACTTGCCGACGATCGCGATGCTCACCTCGCGTTCAGGATGCTTGATCTGCTCCAGCATCTGCTTCCAGAGCGAGAGATCCGGCCGCTTGCACGCCAGGTTGAGCCGGCGCACGATCAGCTCGTCCATCTTCTGCGCGGCCAGCATGACAGGGATCTCGTAGATCGAGAAGTCGACATCCTTCTCCTCCAGCACCGCCTCCTTGGGGACGTTGCAGAAGAGGGACAGCTTGGAGCGGATATCGTCGGACAGCGGCAGTTCCGTCCGGCAGATGAGCACGTCCGGCACGATGCCGATCTCGCGCAGCTTGGCGACGCTCTGCTGGGTCGGCTTCGTCTTGATCTCGTGGCTGGCCCGGAGGTACGGGATGAGCGAGAGGTGGATGTACATGACCTGCTCGCGCCCCACGTCGAGCTGGAACTGCCGCGCGGCCTCGATGTAGGGCAGGCTCTCGATGTCTCCGACCGTGCCGCCGACCTCCGTAATGACCACGTCCACGTCCGGCGCCTCCATCCGTCGCGCCGCTTCCTTGATCTCGTTGGTGATGTGCGGGATGACCTGCACGGTCTGGCCCAGGTAGTCCCCGCGGCGCTCTTTCGCGATGACCTCGCTGTAGATCTTGCCGGTCGTGTAGTTCGAATGGCGGTTGATGAGCGCGTTGGTGAAGCGCTCGTAGTGGCCGAGGTCCAGGTCGGCCTCAAGGCCGTCCTCGGTCACGTACACCTCGCCGTGCTGGTACGGGTTCATCGTGCCGGGATCGACGTTGATGTACGGGTCGAATTTCTGCATCGCGACCCGCAGCCCCATGCTTTCCAGCAGGAACCCGATCGACGCGCTCGTAAGCCCCTTGCCGAGCGAGCTCACGACGCCGCCCGTGATAAAGATGTGCTTCGTCATGCCCCTCTCCACGAACGAAGACCTGTTTCCCTCTCGGCGGCACGCTTTCCGCGCTCTCCACACGCGGACGCGACCTTACTGCCTACAGCCATGCCGTTACTCACATCATGCACCATTCCGTCGTCGGGGTCAACCCCTCCTTCCGTTGCCGACTGTCGCACTCGCGCTTTCCTTCGTTCGGCGGACGAATGCCGCATAGTCCTCCGGCGTGTCGATTCCGCCGAATCCTGCCGTCTTCATGACCCCCACGCGGATGCGGAAGCCGTGGTACAGCGCCCGGAGTTGCTCGAGCCGCTCCGCGCTTTCCAGGGGGGAGGGCCGCAGCTTGACGTACCGGGCCAGGAAACGCCGGCTGTACCCGTATATCCCGAGGTGGAGATACGCGCCCGCCAGCGGGGCGCGCGAGAAGTAGAGCGCGTTTGACAGGCGGTCAACCACAACCTTCACGCGGGACGGCCCCTCGAGATCGTCGGACGGCGTCGCGATTGTCGCCATGTCCTCCTCGTCCAGCAGGTCCACCACCTTGTCGACGAGCGCCGGTTCCATGTCCGGCTCGTCGCCCTGGACGTTGAGGACCTTCGCGTAGCGAAGCCGGCGGGCCACTTCGGCCACGCGGGACGTGCCGGTGGGGTGGTCGGGGGACGTCATCATCACGTCGCCCCCGAAGGACTCCACAGCCTTGCGGATGCGGTCGTCATCGGTGGCCACGATGACGCGTGCCACTTTCCGCGCCTCCCGGACGCGCTCCCAGACGTGCTGGACGAGGTACTTTCCAGTCTCGCGGAGCAGGGCCTTCGCGGCGAGGCGGGTGGATCCATACCGGGCGGGAATGACCGCAAGCGCGGCCTTCGGCATGGGCGCGCAGTATAGGGACGGCTCCACGGCAAGTCAATGCGGTATCTGAACTATTTCGCCGGAAAAAACATTTTCGTGACGAATTTTTCGCGCGACGGGAACAGCAGGGTGAGATTTCGGAGATCCGGTCATGAGAGACTGGGTGAAAATCCTGAGGGGCATTGCGGGTCGCAAGATGCCGATCCATGTCGAGACGATGGTGGGCATGCTTGGCCAGATCGCCCAGTTCGTCGAGGATCGCGTGAACGATCCGGCGAAAGTGGGACGCGAGATCCGCAGTCGAGTGGAGGAGATTGCGGAGCTGCAGGCCGAGAACCGCGGGCGCGCGGCCGACGCGGTCTGTGCGATGGGGCGGGTGCTGTTCCAGATCAAGGCCATCGCGGACCGCCAGACGTGGCGCGACGTGCTGCGCGAGCTCGGCATCTGCGATCGGACAGCTCGAAACTACATCGCCCTGGCCCAGATGTCGGCTCGCTGGGCGGACCTGTACGCCCGCCTCAGAGTATTGGGGCCAACGAAACTCTATCGCGTGGCCTATCTTGACGATCCAGGCGTGAAGGGGATGGACCCGGAGAGGGTGTTCACGCTGCCGCGCGGGCAGGTGAAGCTGCGTTACATGACCGACCGGGAGCTGATCCAGAAGCTGCGGGAGCTCTTCCCGCCTCTCCGGCGACGCTACTGGGATGTCGTGTGCGCAGGCGTCCGGCGGATGGACCGCATGCTGTCGAACGGCACGCCGCCGGACCTGCCGACCGACCGGGAGAAGCTCCTGCTGCGGAACCACTTCACGTTCTACGGGCCACGCGTGCTCGACCGATACGGCTAGGCCGGCGGCGCCAGTTGCCGGTAGAGGCGGATCGTGTCATCAACGTACTTGTCGATCGGGTGCCGTTCGGCCAGCGCGCGGGCGGCCCGGCCGAGGCGCTCTCGGTCGCCGGAACGCAGCCGGCCGATTCGATCGATGATCGCCTGCGCGGAGCCTGGATCGTCGATGACGAACGAATCGACGCCGTCGGTGATGATCTCGGACACGCCGGCGACCCGGGTTACGATCACCGGAACGCCCGCGGCCAGCGCCTCCATGCACGCGTTCGGGAAGGGATCGTAGAGCGTGGGGAAGACGAACGCATCGGCGGCGCCGTAGAACCGCTCGACATCGGGGCGCACGCCGGCGAAGTGCACGCGTCCCCGCTGCTTGCCGGATCCGGCGTCTCCGACGACGATCAGGTGGGCATCTCCGTCTGCGAACGCCGCGACTGCCGTTGAGAGCCCTTTCCGGCGCGCTCCGGATCCAACGAAGACAGCGACGAAAGCGTCCTTCGGGATGTGGAACTCGGAAAGCACGGAGTTGCGGTGCCGGCGGAGGTCCGGGTGGAAGCGGGCGACGTCAACGCCGTTGTGCATGACGACGATGCGGCGCGCGTCGACGCCATAGTGCTCCATGGCCTCGCGCTTCACCCGCTCGGAGACGGCCTGCACGAGCCTGGCTGCCCGGAGTCCGTCCCGCTCCAGCTGGAGGATCCGCCGCTCCTTCGGGTTCACGCGCGACCACAGCCGGTCGACCATGTTCCGGGCCGGCTCAAGGCGTCGGAGGTACTCCGCATGGATGCCGCCGCCCAGCCGGAGGATGTCGTGAGCGAGGGTGCGGGTGAAGCTGTGCACGACGTCGAACTGCTGGTCTCTTGTCGCGTCCCGGCAGCGTCGAGCGAACTGGAGGTGGCCGCCCTTGGGGATGGCGTGCTTGACGACGGAGTCGTCGTCGAAGACGGAGGCGAAGACGTGGACTTCGTGTCCGCGGGCGCGCAGTCCTGCCGCGACGGAGGATGCCATCCGCTCGGCGCCGCCCCGGGCCGCGAACTTCACGATGAGCAGGGCGACCTTCATCGCATCACGCATCACGCACCGCTCACGGACCGCCCTCGCGCGGCGCGCCCTGCGGGATGCGGGATGCGGCCTTCTCGCGCAGCTTCACCTGCCGGGCGAACGTGTAGAAGGCGCTCGCGGCGGCGATGACGAAGCCGGGCCAGCCGTCGAGGATGCCGAGCTTCCAGATGTAGCACTCGAGGAATTTGGCGGGGGGGTGGAAGAGGGCGTCCAGCAGCGAGAACCGGCGCCCCTGCTTGATCCACTCGTCGGTGATCACGTCGGAGAAGTGGTTGACGATCCGCAGCTGATGGGCGAAGTCGCGGTAGGTATGGTGGATGATGTCGGCGCTGATGCGGGCGACGGGCCCGTCGGCGAGCAGCCGGTCGTGCGGGTCGACGCCGGTCCAGCGTGCGCGGCCGCGACGCACGAGACGGAGCTTCCAGTCCGGATACCAGCCGCCGTGGTTGATCCAGCGGCCCAGATAATAGACGTGGCGCTTCACCTCGAAGCCCGCCAGACCGTCGGCCCGCGGCAGCTCGCGGGCGATCGCCTCGCGCAGCTCCGGGCTGCAGCGCTCGTCGGCATCGAGGGAGAAGATCCAGTCGCCGGCGGCTTGCTCCAGTGCAAACTGCTTCTGGGCGACATAGCCGGTCCACGGGCGCTGGATGATCCGGTCGGTGTGCTTGCGGGCGAGCTCGACCGTGCGGTCAGTGCTCATCGAGTCGACGACTACGATCTCGTCGCACCACTTGACGCTTTCCAGGCAGCCGGAGATGTTCCTCTCTTCGTTGCCGCAGATGACGACCGCGGAGACCTTCACTCCGTCAGGCTCCCTTCTGGGCGGAGAGTCCCGCGCGAGCAGTATGGAATCTGAGGGGGCTCATCGAAGCCACTTGTTGCAGGCTTCAACTACTTCGTCAATGGTCACCCACTTCATGCAGTTGTGGTGGCCCAGCGGGCAGGTGCGCTTGAGGCATGGGGCGCACTCGATTTCGCGCCGCACGATCGTGTGGCGCTTTCCAAACGGCGGCGTCGCGATCCAGTCGGTCGGCCCGAAGATGGCGACGATGGGCGTGCCAACCGCGTCTGCCACGTGCATGGGACCTGTATCGTTGGTCAGGAACAGGCGGCAGCGATCGATGACGGCGGCCAACTGGAGGATGCCGGTGCGCCCCGCCAGATTGACGGCGCCGCGGATGTCGGCCGCGACGCGAGCGCCAAGTTCGGCCTCGGCCGGACCGCCCACGACGGCGACGCGCAGGTCAAGCCGGCGAGCGACGGCCGCGAAGCGCTCGGGCATCCATTGCTTGGCCAGACCGTACGTGGCGCCCGGGTTGAGTCCGAGCCAGTCGTCTCCGGCCATCTGCTCCCTGGCCCACGCCTTGACATCGTCAGGCAGGCGGAGCTCGGGCGGCTTGGGCGCCGGCGGCTTGCCGAGCGCGGTCAGCAGGTGGTGGTAGTAATGGACGCGGTGTGTAGTCAGCAGCGCGCGGTCGCGGGGAAGGGCGTCCGTGAGCATGAAGGAGCGGCCCTCGCCGCCGTAGCCGATGCGGCGAGGGACACGGGCGCTGAACAGCATGAGCGCGGATGAGAAGGAGCGAGGCAGGATGAGCGCCGCGTCGACTCTCGCGCGGCGGGCCAGCTTGACGGCGCCGAGGGCGCCGTCGTAAGGCAACGCTTCGTCCACGTAAGGGGCACCGCCGTAGAGGTCCGCCAGGGTCTTGCGTGTCAGGATGGAAATGTGAGCGCCGGGGTGCATCTGGCGAAGCGACCGGAGGGTGGGCAGGCTCATGACGGCGTCGCCGAGCCAGTTGGTGCCCTTGACGAGCAGCCTCATGACGCGCCTTGGCCCGTCAGCCTCCACCACAGCTGGTGCATCCACAGACTGCGCCCGCACCGCCGCGCCAGCCGGCGCGCTTCCTGCCGATCTCCGGCATAGGCGACGAGGAACCGGAACTTGTCGGATCGGGTGATCGTGCCGTCGGTCGCGAAGAGCTTGACGGCGGAGCGGTTGAGCCGGGACAGGTTGCCCTCCGCCAGTGCTCCACGCCGGGCCGCTTCGAAACGCGAGCCGTCGAAGTCGATGAAATGGATGGACAGCCCGCTGCCGACTCCCTCCTTCGCCGAGCCGCCGTTCTCCCGATTCGCTCGACGGGCTTCGGAGGGCAAGCCGCTGACGAGGATGTTCTTCATCGTCAGGTCGCCGTGGTAGACGGCGGCATCGTGCATGCGCCGGACGGCTTCGCCCAGCTCGCGCGTCACGCGGCGTTTGAGCGAGGAGGGGGCGGACCTGGCGAGGCTGAGCAGGTTGCTGGCGTCGGCGACCTCACGAACGACGATGGTATAGCGGTAGAAGAACGGGCCGGCCCGCGTCAGCCGCGCGGCGACTATCTCGGGGACACACAGGCCCTTACGGTGCGCGGCGTCCGAGGCCTCTATTTCGCGCACGAAGCGGCGCGGACTGACGTAGAGGTCGCCGAGAATGGAGGCCGCGCTGGCGCGGACGGCGCGGCGGACGAGCACACGTCCCGGCGCGCCTTCGGGGGCGTACGCGAAGTGGGGCGTCCGCCCGTCGCCGTGGGCAGTCCGGTCAGCGGCACCGATGGAGGCGAAGGACTCACGCAGGTGGTCGATCAGGAACCGTTTCCACTCGCTGCGAACGTAGTAGACGTGAGGCGGCTCGCAGATGGTTTCGTAGCCGGGGATCACCGGCGGGCGCATGGGGTTAATCCTAACAGCGTCGAAAATCTGATTCAATGCGAGCGACGGGCCCGGTAGGCCACAAAGCCGCGGCGGCCGGGGCGTTCGCGCAGAACGGCCATCGGCACCGCTCCACCATTCAGGACGCCGAGATTGGCCTGCCGCCATGCGTCGAACGCGTCATCGTGGGGCTCGTAGCGGAAGTCGGACGGGCGATCGGCGAGGGCGGAGGCCTGTCCGGCGGTCAGGCCATCGCGGCCGTTTTGCGCCTTGCGGAACCAGCCTTCGTACCGGCCCTGGTCGAAACGGCCGAAGTTGCGGTTTTCGCGCAGGCAGTTCCTGGCGAGGCGGGTTCGGTCGATGTCCGCTTGACGGTCGGCGCACTGCAGCAGCCGTGCGAGGGTGGCCTCGCGGTCCTCGCCGGCGCGGAGGTAGCCGTCGAGGAACGGGCCGAGGCCCTGTCGCCCGATCGTGGGGAGGCGCACCAGCTTTGCTATGAGTCGGAGGCGCGCCGTCTCGCTGACGGATGCGCGTATGGCGAGGCGTTCGAAGTCGATGAGCCGCATGTCATTGCCGTTGAGGAGCACGTTGGACGGGTTGAAGTCGTCCTGGAGGATGCCGGCGTCGTGGACGCGACGGGCGAAGGCCCCGTAGCGGCGGATCAGGGCGTCATCGAGCCGCCCGCGGAGGGCAAGTTCCACCGAGGTCCAGCCCTCGAGCTTCTCGATGACGACCGCGCTGCCGCCGCTCCGCTCTGCGACGGCGTCAACCGGAACGGTCGGCACGCCGCGCTTGAGGACTTCCCTGCACGCGGCCAGCTCGCGGCGGGCCTTGCTGCCTCCCACAGCGGCCGCGATGCGCCGCCAGACGGACGTCGCCTTGTAGAGCTTGATAATCCACGTGACGGCGCCGGACCGCATCTCGAGCGTGCGTTTCGAGCGGAGGTCCTTGACCAGGGTGGCCTCGGCGCAGGCTCGGTCGAAATCGCGGAAGGGGCCGTCGGCGATGAGCGGCCGGAACCGGGGCGACGTCCACCAGCGGACGCCGTTGGCGACCAGGCGTTCGTACATCACGCCGGCGAGTGCAGCAGATCGCGGACGCTGGTGCAGACCTCCTCGACGGTGATCGCCGCCATCGGGGAGCCGTTGCCGTTCGGCTTGTAGACCACGCGGCTCTGCGGGTTGTGCGGCCCATAGACGCGGGGGTCCTTGGGGCCGAAGAGCGCAACGCTGGGAATGCCGACGGCGCTCGAAAGATGGAGCGGCCCGCTGTCGCAGCCGACGAAGAGGCGGGCGTGGCGGAGGATTTCGGCGAGGTCGAGGAGGGAGCGCGTCTGCATCGCGGGGATGGCGAAGCCCGCGCTGCGCCGGGCCACCTGGTCGGCGAGGTCCTGCTCGCCCGGCCCCCATGTCACGACGGAGCGCAGGCCGTAGGAACGGCCGATGCGTTCGGCGAGCTCCGCGAAGCGCTCGGGCATCCAGCGCTTGGCGCGGCCGAAGTCGCTCGTGCCCGGGTGGATGGCGACGAAGCCGCCGGGCTGGAGGCCGGCCGAGGCGAAGAACGCCGAGACCCGAGCGCGGCTGTCCGGGGAGTCGGGCAGCTGGTAGTCGGCGCCCTGCAAGGGGGCTCCGACGGCGGCCGCCATGGAGAGGAACTTGTCGACGCGGTTGAGGATCTCGGAGGGCGGCGTGACGTGGACGTGCGTGAACAGGTGGTTGTATTCCTTCGTGTGGCCGGGCCCGAAGCCGACACGCAAGCGGGCGCCGCTGACGATCGCCTGCACGGCGCCCTTGAGGTTGCTCTGGAGCTCCAACGCCACCTCGTAGCGCTGGGCGCGAAGCTCCCGCACGAAGGCGCCGACCTCGGCCGCAAGGGCCGGCCACTGGTGGGGGCGGAGCAGCATGCGGACCCACCGGCGGCGGGGGAAGAGGTGCACGCGGCTGACGCACGGGTGGTTGACGATGAGGTCGCGCGCGCGATCTTCGACGAGAAACCCGATGAAGGCGTCCGGGTAGCCATGCCGGAGGGCCGAGAGGGCGGGGAGGGTGTTGATGACGTCGCCCACCGCGCTCATGCGGATGAACAGGATCCGATCGAACGTCTTCATCCCGTTCCCGGTCATCTGGCCGACACGCCTCTGACGAGACACGCGTACGGGGTCAGTTCCTGGTGGCGGCAGTTCTCGCGCGGCATCAGGTAGGTGTTGGAGAGCATGTGCTGGCCCGAAATGCACGAGTGCCCGACCATGTCGGTGAACACCATCCAGGAGGTCATCGGGCCGAACTCGATGATGCGGCTGCCGTCCTCGCCGGCTTGGAAATCGCCGCTTTCCTTCATGAAGTTGTGGAAGCGGCGCATGGCGCGGTCGTAAGGAGAGGAGTCGATTGACCGCGCGATCGGTATGAGGGTGGAGACGCCGCGGACGAGGCCCGAGTACATGCGGTCGAACAGGCTCTCCCTGAGGAAGTCGCCCCGGGTCCCGCCGTTGGTCACCCCCGCGGCGTGGCCGTATTCTTCGAGGAGGTCGGGGAACGTGCCCCTGACCCGCCAGACCCGCGCCTCGGCGGGATTGATGTTGGTGAAGAACCGGAAGATGCGGGCGCCGTGGGTCGCGCCGTACGCGCCGGCGTCGATGTGCAGCAGTTCGTTGCTGGCATGCTTGGAGAGATTGCGGCCCCTTTCCTGAAGGGGACGGAAGCTGGTCGTGCCGGGGGTGCAGTGCGGCATAAGCGCCGGGATGCGCGCCCGAAGGAAGGCCTCGACCCTGCGGTGGTGCTCCTTCAAGATCCGTGTCGTGCGTTCCGCCACGGCGCGGTCGGCGGTGAGTCCGTAGACCCGATCCGCCTCCGGGTAGTAGCTGATGTTCTTGAGGCTGATATGGGATGGAAGCTGGGAACGGAGGAAGTCGAGGTCGGCCGCAGAGGGCAGTTCGATCGGCGATGTGGAGAAGAGGACGATCCGTCCGTGTTCGAGGTGATCGGACAGGTCGTGCGGCGCGGCTGCCTGGAGGTCCTGCGCCGACAAGGTGGCGAGGTCCGGGGCCTTCGGCATAGATCGACCCATCGTCCACGGTCCATTGCCCGTAGTCAAGTATCGACTCGCGGACGCCGAAGGCTGGAGGGCTCGGGGGTGCGAGCCAGCAGGCCGCTGAAAAACAGCAGCCTGCCGTCGCAGGTATCAGGCAGCACGTATCACGTCGTTAAGTGTCGCCGGTGGTCGGTCGCGCGGTGTTCCAAGTCGCGCCGCGGCGCGCGAACAGCCGACGGCCGTCGTCCACAGACGGCCCATGTCCATCGACGACTTGATGCGTGAAACGTGATACCTGGGACTCGCCCCCCTAGTCCTGCTGGCCGGGGAGCTTGTCGTCCTTGAGTTCGAAGCGGCCGGTGGCCTCGTTGAAGACGAGGCGCGAGCGGTTGGTCACCCACCACTCGTGAATGCGCCACACCGCCGCCTTGTTCTCGAGGACCATCTTCTCGGTGTCGTAGCCGAAGTCCTTGCCCGAGGCCAGGCGGATCACGCGGGCGCAGATGGCCATGTCGAGCGGCGTGAGCTGCTCCAGCTTCTTCTCGGCGGCGGACTCCTCGGGCTTCTGGTCGCCGCCGCTCCAGCGCTCCTCGAGCTTCAGGCGGTTGAGCAGGGTGTCGATCAGGGTGCCGAGGGTCTCCTTCGAGGCGACCGGCCCGATCGCCTTCACGACCCACTCGCGCTTGGTCTGCGCAAGGACGTCGCGCTCGCGCTCGAACTCGTCGCCCTTGAACTCGTACACGACCTTCAGGACCTTGTTCTCGTAATGGAGCTTGAGGTCCTCGGGCTCGTATCCGTCCACGCGAACGACGTCCCAGAGCCCGGAGACGTGCATCTCCAGGATGCGCGCGCGGGGGTCGACGTTCTTGAAGATCGCGACGGCGTGCAGCTTCTGTCCCGGTTTGATGAAGCGCTGCTGACGGAGTTCGCGAGGGTTGAGGTAGAGGCGGTCGCCGGCCTTCCAGCGGCCCGCGACGTCGGGCGCCTTGGGATCCTCGGCGAAGCCCTTCTTGAGCTCCTCGATCGACTCGCGGACGATGCCGGGCGAGCGGTTGCCGATCTTCGAGTGGTACTCAATGATCTTGTACTCGACGTCCTGCGGCACGACCACGTTGGAGTAAAACCGCCCGAACTTGAGGGATTCGTGCTTCCGGGGATCGTCGAGGGTGGCCTTGGTGGGGTCGGGGTCGACCTTGCGAACGTCGTGCTGGAGGTCCTTGCCCGTCTCCGTGTAGAGCATGATGTCGAGGAGGACGGGGACGACCTGGTCGGTGCGGTTGGTGAGGGTGAAGGTGACGAACCAGAAATTCTCAAGGCGCTCGATGTCGCTGCGATGGGTGTAGATCTGCGGCTTCTCGGCTTCGAATTCGAGCTTCCAGCGCGGCTTGGTCTGAGCCTCGGAGACGGCCGCGATGGAGAGGACAACCGCCGCGGTGAGGAGCGCCTGCTTCATCAGTCCTCCCAGAAGGGTGAGGGGATCGTATAAACCCAAGACGCGGACGGTCAAGCAATCACTGCAATCCAGCTCCATCGGGGTTCTTGACCGCGGGGCGCGACGGCGTATAGTAGGAGCCATGCCGTTTTTGCGCTACCAGCATCCCGCGGCGGGAGTGCTGTTCATCGAGCTGGGAGGCAAGCCGACGACGCTGGGCCGCAGCAAGGAGTGCACGCTGCCCATCGAGGACACGATGCTCTCGCGCAAGCACTGCGAGATCCGCTACTCGAACGGGCATTTCATGCTGGTGGACCTGAAGAGCAAGAACGGGACGTTCGTCAACGGGACGCCCGTGTCGACGTGGCAGCTGAAGGACGGCGATCTCATCTCGCTGGGGAACGCGTCCGTCCTGTTCAAGATGAGCAAGAAGTGACGGACGGAGCGAATCACGAATCGGGCCTGGGGAGCGAATCACGAATCACGGGCCCGTACGAAATCGGCTCCCCCTGCGTTGGGTGAGCATGCGCTGGATGGCGATGCTCCTCCTCTCGACCGCTGCGCTGGCGCAGGACCGGCCGGCGCGGATCTCGGAGCGGTACCGCGAGGTGCTGCGGCAGATCGAGCAGATGCGGCGGGCCAAGGCGCCGAGCGTCTCGGTGGGGGAGCCGAACAGCGCGAAGCTCCTGAACGCCTGCGAGCTGCCGGCGAAGGGGTACGGCGTCCGGCTGCTCAACGCGGGGCGGAAGACGAACTTCGGCACCGACGAGATGGTGTTCGGGCTGATGGAACTCGGCGCGCAGATGGGGGACCGCTGGGGGGACGACGGGACGTTCGGGGTCGGCGACATCAGCGACCAGGACGGCGGAAAGCTCTCGCCGCACATCTCGCACCAGGGGGGCCGCGACGCGGACGTCGGCTACTATATCTGCGACGACAAGGGGCGCCCGCAGGGGAACCGGATGCTGACGTGCGGCAAGGACGGGACGTCGAAGGAGGGGACGCTGCGGTTCGACGTCGCGCGCAACTGGGAGTTCGTGTGCGCGATGATGGACAGCCCGCACTTCGGCGGGGAGATCCGGTTCATCCTGATCGCGGAGTGGCTGAAGAAGCTGCTGGTGGAGCACGGCGAGGAGCGGGCGGCGAAGGCGCGGACGGCGGCGGAGCGGGACTACCACGCGAAGCGCGCGAAGCGGGCGGAGCAGGTGCTGGACGTGAAGAACGACCACGACAACCATTTCCACCTGCGCATCAAGTGCACGCGCGAGGACAACAAGGAAGGCTGACGCGACAACTAGAGCCGCGGTCGCGGCGTCGGGTACAGTATCGCGTATGGCCATCGGCCGTCTCGCTTTGCTGCTGCCGCTGGTCGCGGCGTGCTCGCCGCCGCCGCCGTGGACGTTCACGGGGCAGGGGCAGTACACGGTGCAGCTGCCGGGGACGCACACGCGGGTCGTGACCGAGACGATGTCGAAGCAGTATCCGCTGGGCGCGATCACGGGCGCGGTGCACACGGCGGAGGGGCGCCGGCCGGTCGAGCTGTACGCGACGGCGCACATCGATTTCCCACGGCTCAAGGAGGCGGGCACGAGCCCGCTGCAGCTGCTGGATGCCATGCTGCAGGGGATGATCGGCGGGATGCAGTCGCGCGTGACGGACTCGAGCGACTTCGTCTACGAGGAGTTCGTCGGGAAGGAGTGCCTGTTCTCGGGGACGTGGAAGGGGCAGGCGATCCACGGGAAGGCGCGGCTGTACCTCATCCAGGAGCGCGTGGTGGCGGTCATGGTGGCGGGGCGGGACCGTGCGTGCGTGAAGGACCCGGCGACGTACGCGTTCTTCGACTCGTTCAAGTACAACGGACCTCGCTGAGGTCCGTAGTCACAGGTATCACGTTTCAGGTTTCAAGTCGTCGCCTGTCGACAGGCGCCTGCGACTCTAATCGAGCTCCGCGATCTCGTCGGCGGCGCGGCCGGCGCGGCGGCGGCGCACCTCGCTGAGCTCCTTCTTGCGCATGCGGATCGACTTGGGGGTGACCTCGACGAGCTCGTCCGGGTTGATGTACTCGAGCGCCTCCTCGAGGGCGAAGATGCGCGGCTGGGAGAGGACGACGGTCCAGTCGGCGCTGGCGGCGCGCATGTTCGTGAGGCGGCGCTTCTTGGCGACGTTGACGACGAGGTCTCGGTCCTTGCAGTGCTCGCCGACGATCATGCCGCCGTAGACCTTCGTGCCGGGGACGACGAAGAACGTGCCGCGCGTCTGCAGGTTGTCGAGCGCGTAGGTGCTCGCCTCGCCCGGCTCCTGCGCGATGAGGGTGCCGGCGGTCCGCTCCGGGATGTCCCCCATCCACTCCTCCCAGTCCTCGAACGAGGAGTGGACGATCGCGTTGCCGCGCGTGGCGGAGAGCAGCCGGCTCTGAAGCCCGACGAGGCCGCGCGAGGGGATGCGGAAGATGAAGTGCGTGCGCTCGCGGCGCTGCTCCATCTTCTCGACGAAGCCGCGGCGCGCGCCGACGAGCTCGATGACGCGGCCGGAGTACGCGTTGGGCACGTCGATCATCGCGATCTCGACCGGCTCGAGGATCTGCCCGTTCTCCCGCTTCGTAATGATCTCGGGCCGCGAGACCTGCAGCTCGAAGCCCTCGCGCCGCATGTTCTCGATCAGGATGCCGAGGTGCAGGAGCCCGCGCCCGCAGAGGCGGTGCGTGTCGGGCGAGTCGGTCGTCTCGACGCGCAGCGCGACGTCGGACAGCATCTCGCGCATCAGGCGGTCGTGCAGCTGCCGCGTGGTGACGAACTTGCCCTCCTTGCCGGCGAACGGGGAGTCGTTCGTCATGAACATCATCGAGAGCGTCGGCTCCTCGATCTTCTGGAACGGGAGCGGCTGGGCGTCGGGCGTCGCGGCGATCGTGTCGCCGATGTCGACGTCGGGCATGCCGACGACGCAGACGATCTCGCCGGCGGCGGCCTCGGCGGTCTTCTCGCGGCGCAGGTTGTTGAAGACCAGGAGCTCGGCGATCTGGCCGGGGATCTTCCGCCCGTCGCGCTTGAGGAGGGTGGCGGCCATGCCGTTCTTCGCGGAGCCGCCCTCGATGCGGCCGATGGCCATGCGGCCGACGTAGTCGTTGTAGTCGATGTTGCAGACGCCGATGCGCAGGGGCCCGGTCCGGCTGATGCGCGGGGCGGGCACGTGCTTGAGGATCGTCTCGAAGAGCGGCGTGAAGTCGCTCCACTCGTCTTTCAGGTTGTGCTTGCTGCGGCCCGCGCGGCCGATCGTGTAGACCACCGGGAACTCGATCTGGTGCTCGGCGGCCTCGAGCTCGATGAAGAGGTAGAAGATCTCCTCGAGGACCGGCTCGGGGCGGGCGTCGGGCTTGTCGAGCTTGTTGATGACGACGATGGGATGGAGGTGGTTGGCGAGCGCCTTGCGGAGGACGAAGCGGGTCTGGGGCATGGGGCCGTCGGCGGCGTCGACGAGGAGGAGGCAGCCGTCGGCCATGCGGAGGACGCGCTCGACCTCGCCGCCGAAATCCTGGTGGCCCGGCGTGTCGATGATGTTGATCTTGGTGCCGCGCCAGGAGACGGAGGTGTTCTTGGCGAGGATGGTGATGCCGCGCTCGCGCTCGAGGTCGTTCGAGTCCATCACGCAGTCGGTGACTTCCTGGTTGGAGCGGAAGGCGCCGGTCTGGCGGAGCATGTGGTCGACGAGCGTCGTCTTGCCGTGGTCGACGTGCGCGATGATGGCGATGTTGCGGAGGTGCATGGGGCGCAGATTGTACTACTTTTCCTTCGGGCCGACGTACTCGGTTGCGACAACGACGTCGTCGAAGCGGACGCGGTTCACTTTGCGCGGATCCTTCACCTTGTTCATGCGGGCCGGGTTGGGGGTCATGTAATAGGAGAGGCAGACGCCGTTGACGTTGAGGTCGGCGGACGTGCGCCAGCGGATGCCGCCCCAGCGGCCCACGGGCCTGCCGTCGATCCAGAAGGCCTGCTCGCCGTCCGCCTTGCCGACGGTGTTGCACTTGACCATGATCTCGACGCAGATCCACGTGCCGCGGACGACCGGGACGTCCTTCGCGGGCCGGAAGGAGTTGCCCCAGTATTTGCCGTCAGGCGCCTTCTTCATCTCGCACCAGTACGAGTAGAAGTTCCAGATGCCGGGGGCCGGGTGCTTTCCCCAGTCGCCGTACGGTTCGATGCCGGTGGAGAAGCGCTTGTCGCCGGCGGGGAGCTCGCCGGCGCCGCCCTGGGGCCAGCGGGTGGCGGGGTTGTAGCCCATGAGGTTGACGAAGTGGTGGACGTACTCGTGCTCGGGCTCGAACCAGACGTAGAAGCGGAGGTGGGCGGTCTCGAGGCCGGGCGCCAGCATCTTGTAGAGGTGGCCGCCGGTGTCCTTGTCGAGGTCGGAGGGGATCTCGAGCGACTTGCCGCCGCGGTCGTCGACGAGCTGGAGCTTGGTGGTGGGCTCCTTGACTTCCATCCAGCGCTTGCGGAAGTCGGGGTCTTCGAAGTCCTCGACGAGGACGACGCGTTTGTCGCCGCGGAGTCCGCGGTCTCCCGCGTGCTTCGCGGCGAGGCCTTTCGCTTCGGCTGGAAGGGGGAGAGGGTCCTGGAGGAGCATCGCGATGAGAAGCAGCATGCGGGCAGTATAACGAAAAGGCCGGTCTTGGGGGCCGGCCCTTCGTCGGGCTTGGCTTGCCATCCATAGCCTTCGCCGTCCGCGCGTTCTGTGGGACGGCGAAGGAGGGTCGGGATTGGCTAGCTGATGAGCTCCTTCACGGGCTTGGCGTTGTCGACGATCACGATGCGGTTGCCGAGCGGGGTCGGGAGCTTCTTCGAGTAGTCGACGCCGAGGCAGTGGTAGAGCGTGGCGAAGAGCTCGGGGACCGTCACCGGCCGCTCCTTGACCTCGACGCCGTCCTTGTCGGTCGAGCCGACGACGCGTCCGCCCTGGATGCCGCCGCCCGCCAGGGCGAGGCTCCACGCGCGCGGGTAGTGGTCGCGGCCCGTGTCGTTGTTGATGCGCGGCGTGCGACCGAACTCGCCCATCACGACGACGAGGGTCGAGTCGAGCATGCGGCGGTCGGCAAGGTCCTTGATGAGGGTACCGGCGCCCGGGTCGAGCGAGCCGCAGAGCTGCTTGACGCGCGTGAAGTTGTCCTGGTGCGTGTCCCAGCCGCCGAGGGAGACCTCGACGAAGCGGACGCCGACCTCGACGAGCCGGCGCGCGAGCAGGCAGCCCTTGCCGAAGCGGTTGTCGCCGTACGCCTTGACGAGGTCGGGCTTCTCCTGCGTGAGGTCGAAGGCCTTGAGGAGCGGCGTGTGCATGAGGCGGTCGGCCTTGTCGTACGCCGTCTTGTGCTTCTGCGTCTCCTCGCTCTCGTGCTCCCTGGTGAAGTCCTTCTCCTGCTCTTCGAGGAGCTTCATGCGGTCGCGGAAGCGCTCCTTCGTGACGCCCTGGGCGTAGCCGAGGTTCTGGATGGGGCCGCCCGGGTTGTTCACGACGAACGGGGAGAACTGCGGGTCGAGGAAGCCCGCGCCCTCCGTGGGGCTGCCGACGGCGATGAAGTTCGGGAGGTCGAGGGCCTTGTCGCCGATCTCCTGGGCGACGATGGAGCCGACCGACGGGTGGACGACGGGGCCGGGGACGTAGCCGGTGTGCATGAGGTAGCGGCCGCGCTCGTGGCTGCCCTCGCGCGAGGTCATCCCGCGTACGACCGCCATCTTGTCCATGACCTTCGCCATCGTCGGCAGGTTTTCGCTGAGCTGGATGCCCTGGACGTTGGTGTCGATGCCCTTGGTCGGGCCGCCGGTCTCGCGGCCTTCCTTGGGGTCGAAGGTGTCGATGTGGCTGGGGCCGCCGGCGAGCCAGATGACGATGCACGCCTTGGCGGCGGCGGCCCTCGTGCCGTCCTGCGGCATGAGCCAGTCGAGCCGCGGCGCCCCGAAGACGTCGGTCTGACGCGCGGCCGCGAAGCCGAGGAATCCGCCCGCGCCGGCTCCGAGCAGTTTGCGGCGGCTGATGCCCGGGTTGCAGTCCTTGCAGTCGTGCTTCTTCATCAAGCCCCCCTTTGCGATGGTCATGGGTACAACGCGGGCCCGCTCCCAATGTTGCGGTAGATCTCAGATTTCGGATTCAGATGTCGGATGACGCTCACGGAGCTGAAATCCGACATCCGAGATCTGACATCTGCCTAGTGGACGAAGAAGAACTCACTGGAGTTCAGCAGCGTCCACATGATGTCTTCGTACGTCTCGCGCTTGTTCCCCTTCTGCCCGATGTACGCTCCCAGCCGCGCCGCCTCCTTCGGGTTGGGATGGCGCGACAGCACCGAGAGGAAGATCAGCGCGGCGCGATCCGCGGCCGCGCTCCGCGTCCGCAGGATCAGGTCGAGCCGCCCGTTCTGCTCCACCATGCGGCGGTTGATGAGATCGCCGTTGATCATCGTGAGCGCCTGGGGGATCGTGCCCTGGAACTCAAGGGTGTCCGCCTGTTCGTCGTCGCCGAAGGTGAAGCGGAACTGGCGGATGTAGTTGCGCTTCTCGCCGATGACCCGGTCGCGCTCCTCGCCGCCGCGCCGCTCGGCCGCCTGGTAGCGGTCCGCGACGCCGACCGCCTCGGTGATCGAGTTGAAGAGCTGCTCGGGGGTCATCGCGCGGACGAGCGCGTATCCGAAGAGCTTCTCCTCGCCGGCGCCCTTGGCGGGCCTGCGCGACGAGAGCAGGTAGGGCTTCGACGCGACGAGCGCGCGGATGAGCCACTTCAGGTCGTACTTGTGGCGGATGAAGTCCTGCGCGAGCTCGTTGATGAGCTCCGGGTGCGACGCCTTGTTCTTCAGGTTGAAGTCGTCGATCGGATGGACGAGGCCGCGCCCGAAGAAGTGGCCCCAGTAGCGGTTGACGATCGCGCGCGCGAACTGGAGGTTGTCGGGCCGCGTGAGGATGCGCACGAAGGCGGCGCGGCGCTCCTCGTCCTTCTCGGGGGCCTGGCCGTCGATCGACTTCGGCGGCATCGCCTTGCGGTTGCGGACGGCGGGGTCGAGCGGGAACTGCGCCTCGCCGTTCTTCCGCTCGAAGATCTCGTACTCCTGGTCGCGCTGGTCGTCGGGCTTCGACTTCTTCTGGCCGACGCGGACGAAGAAGGCGAGCGTCGAGACGTAGTCCTCCTGCGTGTAGCGGTCGAACGGATGGTCGTGGCACTGCGCGCAGTGGATCTGGACGCCGAGGAAGATGCGCGAGGTCCGGGACGAGATCTCGGTGATCTGCTCCGCGCGGCGGAAGGGGCTGGTCCAGTAGATCGAGGCGCCGTTGACCTTGTTGGAGCCGCGGGCGTTGATGAGGCGGCGCGCCATCTCGTCGTAGGCGAGGTTCTTTGAGAAGACCTCGTCGCGCAGCCAGATGGAGAGCGTGTGCTCGCTGGTCGGGTTGCGCGGATCGTAGCCGACGAGCATCGCCTCCCAGAGGTCGGCCCAGTTCTGCGCGTAGAGGTCGCCGGAGAGAAGCTCGTCGACGATGCGGACGCGCTTGTCCGCGCGGCGGTCGTTGACGTAGCGGAGGACGACGTCGGCGGGCGGGATGACGCCGGCGATGTCGAGATGGACGCGGCGGAGCCACTCGGCGTCGTCGGCCGGGGCGGCGGGCTTGACGCCTTCCGCCTGCCAGCGGGCCGAGATGTGCTGGTCGATGAGGGCGGCGCCCGACAGCGGATTGCGCACCTGGGACTCCTGCGCCGACACCAGCATCGGCACGAGGAGGAAGAGGGCTGCGGCTCGCATCAGTCTCTCCTCTGTATTTTTCCGCCCCGATCCCGCGATCTTCGGTTATTATACCCTGCAGAGAGAGAGGCAGTTTGCGGGAACCGCCGGGGCGGGCCCGCCCGAGAGGGGGAAGATGGCTCCGCAGCTCGACCACGAGCTGGGAAAGCTCGCGGTCGCGAAGGGACTCGCCACCGAGTCTGAAGTCGTGGACTGCCTGCGGGCGGGGCGCCAGGCGGCGGTTCCGATGAACCTGGCGCAGGTCATGCTGCTCCGGGGGCTGACGACGCAGGAGCAGGTCAACCAGATGCTGCAGCAGATGGGGGAGGGAGCGGACTATCCGCCGGCGACGGCTACGAGGATCGGCGCCAACACGTCGTTCGCGCGCTACCAGGTGCTTTCGGAGCTGGGGCGCGGCGGGATGGGGGCGGTGTACAAAGCGCGCGATCCGCTGCTCGACCGCATCGTCGCGCTCAAGATCCTGTCGGACCGGTTCATCGCGTCGGACGAGGACGTGCACCGGTTCCAGCGGGAGTCGAAGCTGGCGGCGCGGCTGCGGCACGTGAACCTCGTGCAGATCTTCGAGGCGGGGATCCACCAGGGGACGCCCTACTTCACGATGGAGTACATCGAGGGGCAGACGCTGGACGAGGTCCTCATCGACGAGATGGCGTGCGCGGCGCGGCCCGACGGGAAGCCGCGGCTGTCGGTCGAGGACAAGGTGCGGATCCTGATCAAAGTGGCGGAGGCGGTGCACCTGGTGCACCGCGCCGGGATCATCCATCGCGACGTCAAGCCGGGCAACATCATCATCGACGCGTTCAACGAGCCGCACGTGATGGACTTCGGGCTTGCGCGCGAGATCCACTCGCGCACGATGCTGACGTCGACCGGCACGGCGATGGGGACGCCGTACTACATGCCGCCGGAGCAGGCGTCGGGCGACGTGCACCACCTCGACGCGCGGGCGGACGTGTACGCGCTGGGGGCGGTGCTGTACCACGCGCTGACGCTGAAGCTGCCGTTCATGGAGGCGACGGCGGCGGCGGTGCTGCGGCGGGTGATCGACGACGATCCGGTCGCGCCGCGGCAGATCGACCCGTCGATCGACCGCGCGCTCGAGTGCATCGTGATCAAGGCGATGTCGAAGGACCGGGCGGACCGGTACATGAGCGCGGGGGAGTTCGCGCGAGATCTCGAGCGGTACCTCGCGGGGCAGCCGGTCGCGGCGCGGCGGCCGTCGATCGTGCGGCGGGCGCGGCGGTGGATGCGGCGGCATCCGGCGCCGGCGACGGCGGTCGGCGTGGCGGGCGCGCTCATCGCGGTCTTCGCGATGTACCTCTTCTACCGGCCGGGGCGGCTGACGCTGGAGACGACGCCGGCGGGGGCGGAGGCGTTCATCGACGGCAGGCGGGTTGGCCTGACGCCGATCGACGTGCGGCTGACGCGGGGGCGCCACGCGGTGCGCGCGTCGCTCGCGGGGCATCGCGACCTCACGTTCGAGGTGGAGATCGGCGGGGGGCGCAGCGAGCTGCGTCGCGAGCGGCTGGAGCAGCGGCTGGGGCGCGTGACGCTGGAGAGCGAGCCGACGCCCGCGGAGGTGCGGCTCGACGGGCCGAAGCGTGTGACGCTGCAGACGCCGGTGGAGACGCTGACGCTGCCGGCGGGGAAGTATCGCATGGAGGTGTTCCGTCCGCAGCACGAGCTGGCGTCGCTGACGATCGAGGTGGGCGATCGCGCGGACGGCGTGCGGAAGGTGACGCTGCGGGAGGCGGAGCGGTGGAAGTTCCGGGCGCTCGACGGGATCTGGCGGGCGCCGGCGCTGGCGGACCTGAATCGCGACGGGGTGGTCGATGTGATCGTGGTCGCGCGGGACGGGCGGGCGCATGCGCTGTCGGGGAAGGACGGGAAGCCGCTCTGGGTGCACGAGTCGCGGGCTGCGAATCCGACGGATGTGGTGGTGCATGAGGGGGACGTGCTGTTCGGCGTGGGGACGACGGGGTTCGTGTGCCTGCGGGGGTCGGACGGCGCGGTGAAGTACTTCGTGAAGACGGGGAACCGGACGTTCGTGGCGCCGGCGCCGGGGGGCGACGTGGTGAGCGCGACGTGGGATGGGGTGGTGACGCGCTGGAGCGGGTCGGCGCTGGCGGGGCTGAAGCCGGAGAAGCACTGGTCGGTGGATCTCGGTGCGCGCATCGAGGGGATTCGGGGGATCGACTCGATGTGGTTTGTGCGCGGCGAGCAGGGTCGCGGGTGGCTGGTGCCGGACGGGGGCGCGGCGAAGGCGCACGGGATGGGGGCGACGTATCGGGTGGGGGAGGATGGGGTGGTGAGCGGGGACGGGTGGAAGTTCCGGGCGGATCAGGCGGTGCGGAGCGCGCCGCTGGAGGTGGATGTGGATGGGGACGGGGCGCGGGAGGTGGCGTTCGGGGCGGACGACCAGCGGCTGTATGTGCTGGATGCGCGGACGGGTGCGCTGCGGTGGTACTTCAACGCGGGCGGGAACGTGGCGGCGCCGGTGGCGGCGGTCGATGTGACGGGGGACGGGCTGCCGGAGATTGTGTTCGCGACCACCGAGGGGGTGGTCCGGGCGGTGGGCGTGGCGAGCCGGTAGGATTCACCGCCAAGGCACGAAGGCACGAAGGGAGACGCGCGCTGCAGCAAGCGATCGACTACACGTCACTCAGCTTGTCTTCGAACCTCCCAATAGAAGGAGCACAAGGCTCACGACGACCCCCAGCGAAAGCATAAGAACTGTGGCGATGTGAGTCGACTCCTGATGGCGAGCGGCAGCGGTTCCGCAAACCGACCGGAAAGTGCGGGAAACCAAGGAGTTGCGGGATGAGCAGATTCGCGTGGGAGTGCCGGCCGTGCCGCGGGCACGGCGCGCTGGTGCCCGGCGTGCCGCTGAGG
>Ga0187892_10002963_pt1 | contig 32203 bp, 36 predicted proteins | sample MA1701073metaG_FD_139345 | JGI IMG/M metagenome (GOLD analysis project Ga0187892, IMG submission 139345) | Bio-ooze microbial communities from a basaltic lava cave in the Kipuka Kanohina Cave System on the Island of Hawaii, USA - MA170107-3 metaG ...
CTTGAATGCAGCTTCACCGAAGAGCAGTTTCTTGCCGCGGTCCGGCGCAGCAAGGACTACATCTTCGCGGGCGACTGCATGCAGGTGCAGGTTTCGCAGCGCACTTCGCGCCTGTTCGGCGCGCCGCCGCTCGAGCTTTACCGCGCGCTGCGCGGCGTCAATCCCTCGCCCTACATGTACTACTTCGATTTTGGCGATCACCAGGTGGTTGGAGCGTCGCCCGAAATCATGGTGCGGCTCTCCGGCGGCAGCGTGACGCTGCGCCCGATCGCGGGCACCCGGCCGCGCGGCGGGACGCCGGAGGAGGACGAGAAGATTGCGCAGGAACTGCTCGCCGACCCCAAGGAACGGGCCGAGCACGTGATGCTGATCGACCTTGGCCGCAACGATGTCGGCCGCGTCGCCGCGACCGGCACGGTCCGGGTGACCGAGAAGATGGTGATCGAGCGTTACTCGCACGTCATGCACATCGTCTCGAACGTCGAAGGGCGCATTGCCCCGGGGCTGGACGCAATCGACGTATTCAGGGCCGCCTTTCCGGCCGGGACCGTGACGGGCGCTCCGAAAGTTCGCGCGATGGAGATCATCGACGAGCTGGAGCCGATTCGCCGCGGCGTCTACAGCGGCGCGGTGGGCTATCTCGGGTTCAATGGCGACATGGACGTGGCGATCGCGATCCGCACCGCCGTTCTCAAGGACGGCAAGCTGCACGTGCAGGCGGCTGCCGGCATCGTGGCGGATTCCGAACCGCAGGCGGAATGGCGGGAAACCCAGCATAAAACGCGGGCGATCCTTCGAGCGGCGGAGGTTGCATGCTCCTCATGATCGACAATTTCGACTCTTTTACCTACAACCTGGTGCAGTATTTCGGCGAGCTGGGCGCCGAAGTGAAGGTCTACCGCAACAACCGCATTTCGCTTGCCGACATAGAACGGATAAAGCCCGCGCAGATCGTCATTTCCCCCGGCCCCGGCAACCCGGACCAGGCCGGTATTTCGCTCGCCGCGATCCACCGGTTCGCCGGCATTGTGCCGATTCTTGGCGTTTGCCTCGGCCACCAGGCGATTGGCCAGGCGTTCGGCGGTAAAGTGGTGAAAGCAAAGCGCGTCATGCACGGCAAAGTCTCCAGCTTGCACCACGACCGAAAGGGGGTCTTTACGGGCTTGCCCGTGCCCCTGGCTGCAACCCGCTACCACTCGCTCGCGGTCGAGCGCGAAACACTGCCCGAGTGCCTCGAGGTGACCGCGGAGTCGGAAGACGGCGAGATCATGGGCTTGCGCCATCGGGCATTGCCGCTCGAGGGCGTGCAGTTCCACCCGGAGGCCCTGCTCACCGAGCACGGCCACGCGATGCTGAAAAATTTCATGGAAAGATTCACCCAGGGGAGGAAGCAATGAAAATCGGAATCGCCGAAGCGATCCAGCGCACCGTCGAGCACCGCGAGGTGTTCCACGACGAGATGCTGCACGTGATGCGCCAGATCATGCGCGGGGAACTGACCCAGGCGCAGATCGCGGGTTTCATCATCGGCCTGCGCGTGAAGAAAGAAACCGTGGGCGAAATTGCAGCCGCCGCGCAGGTGATGCGCGAGTTCGCGACCGCAGTGTCCCTCAAGGACCACCAGCACGTGGTCGACGTGGTCGGCACGGGCGGGGACGGCGCGCACACCTTCAACATCTCGACCGCGGCGACCTTCGTTGCCGCGGCGGCGGGCGCGAAGGTGGCAAAGCACGGCAACCGCTCGGTGTCCTCGCGAAGCGGCAGCGCCGACGTGCTGGAAGCGCTCGGCGCGAAGCTGGACCTCGCGCCCGGCGAAATCGCGCGCTCCATCGAAACCATCGGCGTGGGCTTCATGTTCGCGCCCAGCCACCACCCGGCGATGAAGCACGCGGCGCCGGTGCGCAAGGAACTGGGGGTGCGCACAATTTTCAACATCCTCGGTCCGCTCACCAACCCGGCCGGCGCGCAAAGCCAGTTGCTTGGCGTGTTCCACCCGGACCTGGTGGGCATCCAGACCCGCGTCCTGCAGCGCCTGGGCGCGCGGCACGTGATGGTGGTGTACGGTAAAGACGGGCTCGACGAAATCTCGATCTCCGGCGAGACCCTGGTGGGAGAACTGGCGAAGGGCGAGATCCGTGAATACGAGCTGCACCCTTCGCAGTTCGGCCTCGAGGTCTACGACCGGCGCGCGATCCAGGTCGATTCGGTCGACGAATCCAGGCAGATGATCCTGGCGGTGCTGGAAAACCAGCCCGGACCCGCGCTCAACATCGTGGTGCTGAACGCGGGAGCGGCGCTCTATGTCGCTGGCGTCGCCAAATCGCTCGAAACCGGGATCGAACGCGCGCGCAAGGCGATCGCCAAGGGCGAGGCGCGGCAAAAGCTGGACGACTTCGTCGCCTTCACGAAGAAGCACGCCAAGGCCGGATGACCACGGCCCGGGCGGATATCCTCGAGCGCATCCTCGCGCGCAAGCGCGAGGAACTGGAGGCGGCGAGGGCGGCAGTACCGCTCGCCGAGATGCAGCGGCGCGCCGCGGCGGCCCCTCCGCCGCGCGATTTCGTCGGTGCCATGCGCGCAAAGCTTGCGACTGGGGAATCGGCGGTCATAGCCGAAATCAAGAAGGCGAGCCCCTCCAAGGGGGTGCTGCGAGCCGATTTCGACCCGGCGGCAATCGCCCGAAGTTACGAGGCGGGCGGGGCGGCCTGCCTGTCGGTCCTGACCGACCGCGATTTCTTCCAGGGCGCGCATGAGCACCTTTCGGCCGCGCGCGCGGCCTGCGCCCTTCCGGTGCTGCGCAAGGATTTCATCACCGAGCCCTATCAGGTCCATGAATCTCGGGCGATGGGTGCGGACTGCATTCTCCTGATCGCCGCTGCCGTCGCCCGCCAGGACATGCAAGGGTTGGAAGCCAGCGCTCGCTTACATGGGATGGCAGTGCTGGTGGAGGTGCACGACTCGGCCGAGCTCGAATCGGCCCTGTCGCTTCAGACCCCGCTGCTCGGGATCAATAACCGCGATCTGCGCAACTTCGAGACCCGGCTCGAAACCACCCTCGAGTTGCTACCCCGGATCCCTCCTGGGCGGATCGTCGTCACCGAGAGCGGAATCCGCGCTCCAGCTGATGTGAGCCGGATGCGGGGAGCGGGCGTACACGCGTTCCTAGTGGGCGAGTCGCTGATGCGGGCCGCAGACCCGGGAGAAACTTTGAAAACCGTCTTCAACCCGTTGAAAGTATTATAGTTTATTGTCTTTTGTTGCGGCCCGACAACAAATCGGCGGATGCAGGGGTGAAAACGGCCGTAAACATTGCCCCCAAAACGTGATGCTTGGCACAATTCTCCCCAGCCGCTCTCGCTCATATGGGGAGGTGGTGGGAGTGCAGAAGATTTCTCACACCACCGGGCGCATTTAACACTCACAGGAGAATCAGGATGCAAAAGAAAATTCTTTCGGCGGCAGTCGCAGCGGCGCTGGTAGCGCCGGCCGCGGTCTGGGCCCAGTCGACGACGGTGCTGTACGGCCTCGTTGACGTCGGCTACCAGAACGTCAGCAAGTACGGTCCGGGCGCGACCAACAAGTCGGCCTTTGGTAACAGCGGCGCCAGAAGCTCGCGTTTGGGCGTACGCGCCAACGAAGATCTCGGCGGCGGCCTGTCGGCCCGTGCCGTGATCGAATTCGACATCTCGGGTGATTCGGGCGCGGAAGGCGCCAACCAGATGACCGGTCGCCAGACCTTCGTCAGCCTGGACAGCAAGAGCTGGGGCGAACTGTCCCTCGGCCGCCAGCTGACCCACTCGTTCGGCAACGTGGCGATTGCCGAAGGTATTGCCGGCGCGAACTCCTTCCAGTCGTTCTACACGATGGAAGACCAGATCACGCGTTCGAGCAACTACCTGAAGTATTCGAGCCCGAAGATCGGCGGCGGCTTCACGTTCGGCGCCGGCTGGGCCCCGGGTGAAGATGCGACCCTGTCCACCGCGACCGGCAGCAACAAGAACAACCGCAACTACTTCGACTGGCACGTGCGTTGGGAGCAAGGGCCGTTCGGTATCGGCCTCGCACAAGCTCGGTTTACGTCGAACACGCTGGGCGCGGCGGTGGCAGGACAAGGCGTGGTCGGCGCGACCGGCACGCTGGTTCTGGGCACCAACAACTTCGCCGCGCAGGCAATCGGCACCGACTTCAAAGAGAAGGACACCAGCCTGGCGGCGTACTACAAGTTCTCGATGGCGCGCATCTACGGTGTGCACTCGCGCAGCCGGCAGTCGGGCGCGACCGCGGCTGAGAACCTCCGCCTGAACGGCGCCCGGGTCGAGTTCGACATCGGCAAGGGCACCATCGCCATCTCGGCGGCCAAGCGCAAGAACAAGCTCACGGCAGCTTCCGACTCGAGCTTCTTCGGCTTGGGTTACTACTACGCGTGGACGCCGCGGACGCAGATGTACGCGACCTATGGCCGTATGAAGAACGATCCGCTTGCAACGCTTAACCTGAATGGCGCGTGGACTGGCACGGCGACAGCCGGCTTCGATCCGCGTGGTCTGCAGGTTGGCATGGGCCACTCGTTCTAAGAAATAGTTAAGCAGTGATGCAACGGGCGCCTTCGGGCGCCCGTTTTTTTTACCTTGCCCGGTCGCGGGTCTCGCAAATCAGGGCTTCCGCTGCGACCTCCAGCGCGCCGAATTGGGCCGCAAAATCGAGACCGTTGGCTTGCTCGATCATGCGGCCCATGTCCGAGGATATGAGCCAGGCGTCGCCGCGCGGGTTGCATTCAATGAGGTGCAGGGAGCCCGTCTCGACGTCGCGCACGATGTCGGTTCCGAGCAGCGGCTGGTCCGGAAAGGCGGCGTGCGCCCTCTCTGCCAGCGCGATTACGTCGGCGTCGCGCGCCAGCACGTAGCTCGAGTCCTTCTTGTTGGAAACCACGGTGATGCCGCCCTTCGCCTTGAAGTCCCAACGCGAACGCAACGGCACATAGCGGTGCGCGGCGTCGCAGCGCCAGCACAATAGCGCCCGCCCGAACAGGGTCACCACGCGGTAGTTCGACGGCCACTTGCCGGTATAGATGAAGCGCTGCGCGAGCATCGGCGCGCGCCGCGCCGGGTGATCCTCGGCAAAGCTCTCAGGCGCCCGGTAGCGCACGCGCCCGGCGCGCTTGATGAAAATTTCCGCCCCCTTGCGGCCAAGCGCCGGCTTGACCACCACGTAGGGCCCCCAGTGGGCCGGGTCGAGCGCCGTCTCCGGCCCAATCGCCGTCCACTCCGGCACCGGCAAGCCGAGCAGGGCCAGCCGCCGGTATTGCTCGTCCTTGGGGTATTCGAACCCCTGGCAGATAGTCCCCGGTGGTGGTGAAAACCGCTTGATCGGCATCGGCGAAACCGTCAGCGTGGGTGAACTCGCGTCGAACCCAGGGTCCGCCCAGCTTTGCTCCTTGGTGTCGACGATGAAAACGCGAATGTCCGCGGCGCGCTCGCCGATCATCCGCGTAATCGCCTCAAAATCGGCGCGGTCCTGCTTGGACTTCTGATGCACCAGGATGAGGTTCAAGGTGCGGCGATTCTAAGGCTCCGGCTGGGGTCGCCGGCAGGGCGCGATAAACTAGGCAGCAACCACAGACCAACGATGCCCGGACTCGACTCGCTGATCCTTGAATTCGACCGTGCGCTGCGCACGGTAGCGGGCGTGCGGCGCGCGCAGCGCGCCTCTCCTGCGCAGGGGGTGGCTGAGGGTGACCTGGATGCAGATGCCCGTGCAGATGCCGCGGCGTTGATGAGGGTCAACCATGTAGGCGAGGTTTGCGCGCAAGCCCTCTACCAGGGGCAGGCGCTGACTGCCCGGGAACCTGAAAACCGGCGCGCGCTGGCGCAGGCGGCGCGCGAAGAGCAGGACCATCTCGCCTGGAGCGCCGAGCGCATCGGCGAGCTGGGCGGGCGCACGAGCCTGCTCAATCCACTCTGGTACGCCGGGGCGTTCGCGCTGGGCGCGGCCGCGGGTGTGCTCGGCGATCGCTGGAACCTCGCCTTCGTTGCCGAAACCGAGCGCCAGGTCGAAGCACATCTGTCCGGTCATCTGCAACGCCTTTCGCCCGGGGATCGCCGCACGCGCGCAGTGGTCGAGGCGATGCGCGCAGACGAGGCCCGCCACCGCGAGACTGCCCTTGCCCTGGGCGCTGCCGAGCTGCCTGTGCAGGTCAAGCGCGGCATGCGCGTGCTGGCGAAAGTCATGACCACCGCCGCATACCGGATTTGAGCATGTTGCGCATTTTCATCGGCTACGACTCCAAGGAATCGGTTGCCTACCACGTACTGGCGCACTCGATACTGAGTCGATCGTCGATTCCGGTGGCCATCGCGCCGGTCATGCGCTCCCAGCTCAAGGGGCTCTACACACGGCAGCGCGGCCCCACCGAATCCACGGATTTCAGCCTGACCCGGTTTCTGGTTCCGGCGCTCTCGGATTTTCGTGGCTGGTCGCTCTATATGGATTGCGACATGCTGTGCCGCGCCGATATCGCCGGCCTCGTCTCGCTCACCGACGGGGCGGCGCACTGCGCGGTACTGGTATGCAAGCACGACTATGCGCCGAACCCGGCGCGCAAGTTCCTGAACCAGGTTCAGACGGTCTATCCGCGCAAGAACTGGTCGAGCTTGGTGCTGTTCAACAACCAGCGATGTGCAGCGCTGTCACCGTCCTACGTAAACAGCGCGAGTGCCGCGGATCTACATCGCTTCACATGGATCGAGGACGCCCTGATCGGCGAACTGCCGCTGGAATGGAACTGGCTGGTCGGCGAGTACCGGCACAATCCAGACGCCAAGAACGTGCATTTCACGCGCGGCGGGCCCTACTTCGAGGAGTACCGCGCCTGCGACTACTCCGAGGAATGGCGCGCGGAGCTTCTCGGCATGACGCACGCCGCCAGCGCGGTCGCGGTCTGATCAGTCTTCGATCAGCTCGAAATCCTTGCTGATCTCGGCGGTCTTGGCGAGCATGGCGGTCGCCGAACAGTATTTTTCGTGGGTCAGGCGAACCGCCTGCTCGACGAGATTGCGCTTGAGGTTCCTGCCGCGCACCACGAAGTGGTAGTGGATCTTGGTGAATACCTTCGGATCGGTGGCGGCGCGCTCGGCTGCAAGCTTCACTTCGCAGCCGCGCACCTCCTGGCCGTTCTTTTTCAGGATCACCACCACGTCGTAGGCGGTGCAGCCGCCGGCGCCGGCGAGCAGCACTTCCATCGGGCGCGGTGCAAGGTTGCGGCCGCCGCCTTCCGGGGCCCCGTCCATGGTCACCAGGTGGTTGCTTCCAGTCTCGGCGATGAAGGTCATGCCCTCGCCCCAGCGCACTGTGCATTGCATGCCGCGTCCTTTCTCTAATGCCATGATTCTAAATCGGTTTAACCCCACTCGATCTGTGCTATTATTCGCGCCTTTTCTCAAGCAGCAATTCGATGAAGACCTACACCGCCAAGGCTGAAGACGTCGTGCACGGCTGGTACGTCGTAGACGCCCAGAACAAGGTGCTCGGCCGGCTCGCCTCGCAGATCGCGAAGCGCCTGCGCGGCAAGCATAAGCCCGAGTACACCCCGCACGTCGATACCGGCGACTACATCGTGGTGCTGAACGCGGCCAAAATCCGTGTCACCGGCCGCAAGCAGCTCGGCAAGAAATACTTCCATCACACCACTTTTGCGGGCGGCATCAAGGAAACCGATTTCGCCAAGCTGCACGCGAAGTTTCCCGACCGGGCGCTGCAGCGCGCGGTGAAGGGCATGCTGCCCAAGGGGCCGCTCGGCTACGCGATGCTGCGCAAGCTGAAGATATACGCCGACGCCAAGCACCCGCACACGGCGCAGCAACCGAAAGCACTGGAGATCTGACATGGTGGGCGATTACTACTACGGCACGGGTCGGCGCAAGAGCGCAACCGCGCGCGTGTTTCTCAAGCCGGGCAAAGGCCTGTTCGTGGTCAACGGCAAGCCGGTGGACGAATTCTTCGCCCGCGAAACGGGCCGCATGATCGTGCGCCAGCCGCTCGAGATCACCAAGAACCTTGCCAGTTTCGACATCAGGGTGAACGTGCAGGGCGGGGGCGAGAACGGCCAGGCCGGCGCGGTCCGGCACGGGCTGGCGCGCGCCCTGATCGAGTATGATGCGGCGCTTAAGCCGGCGCTCAGCGCCGCGCGTCTGGTGACGCGCGATGCGCGCGAAGTGGAGCGAAAAAAGGTCGGCTTGCACAAGGCGCGGCGGCGCAAGCAGTACTCCAAACGTTGAGCGTTGGGACAGAGGTCCCGGGAATCGAAAAGCCGCCTCCGGGCGGCTTTTTCATTTTTAGAGGAAGCGATGGCGAAGATAAGGGCAGGAATAGTTGGCGGTACCGGCTATAGCGGCGTGGACCTGCTGCGGTTGCTCACCCAGCATCCGCAGGTGGAAATCGCGGTGGCGACCTCGCGCCAGGACGCGGGCAAGGAGGTGAGCGCGGCGTACCCGAGTCTGCGCGGCCGAGTCGGGCTCACCTTCACGCGGCCCGACGATCCGGCGCTGAAGAAATGCGACGTGGTCTTCTTCTGCACGCCGAACGGGGTCGCCATGGGCGAGGCGCGCGCTTTGCTCGACGCCGGCGCACGCATCGTCGACATTTCGGCCGACTTCCGATTGAAGGACGTGGCCGAATGGGAGCGCTGGTACAAGATGAAGCACGCGGCGCCCGATCTTGTCGCCGAAGCGGTCTACGGTCTTTGCGAGGTGAATCGCGACAAGATTCGCGGAGCGCGGCTGGTGGCCAATCCGGGCTGCTATCCGACCTCCGTCCTGCTCGGCTTCCTGCCGCTGCTCGAGGCGGGTGCGGTGGACCCGGCCCATCTAATTGCCGATGCGAAGTCGGGCGTCTCGGGCGCAGGGCGCAAGCTCGAGCTTCATCTGATGCATGGCGAGGTGTCCGAGAATTTTGCCGCCTACGGCGTGACCGGTCATCGCCACTGGCCCGAGATGCGCCAGGGGCTAGCCCAGCTCGCCGGGAGTGAAGTGGGACTCCTCTTCACGCCGCACCTCGTTCCCATGGTGCGCGGGATCCTTGCGACGCTTTATGCACGCGTGACCAAGGAGATGGATTTCCAGGCTCTCTACGAAAAGCGCTTCGCGAAAGAGCCGTTCGTAGATGTAATGCCCGCGGGCAGCCACCCGGATACGCGCTCGACGCGTGCCGCGAATGTCTGCCGGATTGCGGTGCACCGGCCGCGCGAGACGGGCGAGCGTGGCGACACGCTCGCGGTACTGTCGGTGATTGACAACCTGATGAAGGGTGCGTCGGGACAGGCGGTACAGAACATGAACCTGATGTTCGGCTTTCCCGAGACCGCGGGCCTCGAGCAGGTGGCGGTGGTTCCTTAGCGCCGCGCGATGACCGGCCGCTTTTGGAAGTGGCGCCAGCGCTTCGGCATCGCCGCACCGAAGGTGTCGGTGCGCACGCATGTTCCCTGGTACCTGCGCTGGCTCGGGGTGGCGGTGATGCTCGCGTTTTCCGCGGCGCTCGCGCTCTGGATGTACGATGCCGGCCGGCGCTTCGCGGGTTTCGACCGCAGCGAAGTCGAGCAGGAACTCAACGCCGCGCGCAGTGAGCTTGCCGAGCTGCGCGCCGATCTCAAGCGCCTGCGCGCGACCGCCAACGCCGCCGACAGCAAGGTCTCGATCGAGCGCTCCGCGCAGCAAAAGCTCGCGCAGCAGATCCGCAGCCTCGAGCAGGACAACGCGCGCCTGCGCGAGGAACTGGCGATCTTCGAAAGCATGCTGTCCGAAACCGCGAGCGCGGCGCCGCTCTCCATCCTGCGCTTCAAAGTAGAACCCGATGTGCTGCCAGGGGAATTCCGCTACCGCGTGCTGCTGCTCGCCTCGGGGCCGCGGCGCGGGCGGGAGTTCCAGGGCCGGCTGGAGATGGTGGTCAGCCTGACGGAAGACGGTCGCAGTGCTATGATCACAGTACCCGGACCTGGGGAAGCTGAATCCCCCGCGATGTCAGCGTTCCGTTTGACATTCAAGCACTTCCAGCGGGTCGACGGCATCTTGCGGGTGAGCCCCAAGGCCAAGGTGGGAGGCGTGCAGTTGCGTGTTTACGAAGCCGGGTCGGCCGAGCCGAAGGTGACTCGGAACGTGACGCTGGGATGAAGGAGAGATGACGATGTTTCGTAGAGAGAGCAAACCGCAGAACCGGATCGACAGCCTGATCGGCGCCACCACGCGCATCGAGGGCAACGTCTTCTTCAGCGGCGGCCTGCGAGTCGATGGCTCGGTGCGCGGCAACGTCGCGGCACTGCCCGACCAGCCGGGCACGCTGGTGGTTTCCGAACACGCCCGTATCGATGGCGAGGTCCAGGCCGCCCACGTGGTGGTGAACGGCAGCATTAACGGAGCGGTCAACGCGCGCGAGTCGCTCGAACTTCAAACCCATTCCCGTGTCAAAGGGGACGTGCATTACAAGAGCATCGAAATCCAGCAGGGCGCGGTGATCGAGGGGCGCCTGGTGCACTACGCCGCCGAGGTGAAATCGGTCGAACTGAAGGTCGCGAAGTAGCCCGGATAGGGCGAAGGAGCAAACGATGGATGCCGTAACCGAAATGCCGGATCCGCTGATTTTTTCCGACAATGCCGCCAACAAGGTCAAGCAGCTGATCGAGGAAGAGGGCAATCCGGGCCTCAAGCTGCGGGTGTTTGTCACCGGCGGCGGCTGCTCGGGGTTCCAGTACGGTTTCACCTTCGACGAAGTGCAGAACGAAGACGACTCCGTAATGGAGAAAAACGGCGTGCAACTGCTCATCGACCCGATGAGCTATCAGTACTTGACCGGCGCCGAGATCGACTACGCCGAGGGACTGGAAGGCGCGCAGTTCGTGATCAAGAACCCCAACGCGCAGAGCACCTGCGGCTGCGGCTCGTCGTTCTCGGTCTAGGGTAGATAGACCGCTCCGAGCACGCGCGGTCCGCGTGCGCCGGTAACCGAAGGCAGATTCCCCGGCCGTCCGTCCAGCGTTTGCTTCGCCAGCCAGGCGAAGGCAGTGGCTTCCACCTGCTGCGGATCGATCCCGTGGCGGTCACTCGGTTCGAGTACGGCGGGTGCGGTCAGCTCAGCCAGGCGCCGCATCAGCACATCGTTCTTAGTCCCACCGCCACAGACAATCACGCGCCGCACAGCGGGGCAATGCAATAAGGCCGCAGTAGCGACGCTGCGGGCGGTCAATTCGAGCAACGTAGCCTGTACCGCCTGCGGCTCCTCTCCGCCTGCCAGTGTCTTGCGCAACCAGGCTTCGTTGAACAGGTCCCGGCCGGTGCTCTTGGGCGGCGCGATCGCGAAATACGGTTCCTGCAGCATGCGAGAGAGCAGATCGGGAATCGCACGGCCGTCCCCGGCCCAGCTGCCTCCCGCATCATGGGCTTTGCCCAAATGCCGCTCCGACCACAGGTCGAGCAGGCAATTACCCGGCCCACTGTCGAAGCCGAGCGGATTTCCCGCTCTCGGCAAATAGGTCAGGTTGGCGATGCCGCCGAGATTGAGCACCGCGCGACCTTCGGCAGGATCGGCGAAGACCGCGGCATGAAACGCGGGCGCCAGGGGCGCACCCTGGCCGCCCGCAGCAAGGTCGCGGCTGCGAAAATCGGCAACGACGCGGATTCCCGTCAACTCGGCCAGCAGCGCCGCGTTGCCGATCTGCAGGGTGTAGCCGCGCTCGGGCCGGTGGCGGATGGTCTGGCCATGACAGCCGATCGCGCGCACCTGCGCCGCGGGCAAAGCCGTCATCTTGAGTAATGCATTGATGGCCGAGGCATAGCAATGCGAGAGCTGATTTGCGGCGAGAGCGGCGCGCTCGATCTCGTTATCGCCGGGCGCGTTGAGGGCCATCAGCTCGCGCCGCAGCGGGGCGTCGAAAGGATTCCCGCCGGCGCCAAGCAGGCGCGGCTTCTCACCCGCAAATTCGACCAGCACCGCATCGACCCCGTCGAGGCTGGTGCCCGACATCAGGCCGACGTAAATTTCCCGGGTCACTCCAGCGCTGCCACCACGTCCGCTGGACTATGGGCGAGCAGGTTGAGCTGCGCGGTCAACGTCTGCGCTCTCAGGCGGAAGGCGTCCAGGTCGTGACGCGCGACGGGCGTACCGGCTGGCAGCGGGACGGAAAGAGGGTTGCGCGCGGCACCGGCAATCCTGAACTCGTAATGCAGGTGCGGTCCGGTCGCCCAGCCTGTTTGGCCGACGTAACCAAGCGTTTCCCCCTGAGACAGTCGGGCGCCGCGGCGGATGCCGCGCGCGAACGCATTCAGGTGTGCGTAATAAGTCGAATGGCGGCCATCGTGCCGCACGATGACAAGATTGCCATAGCCGCCCTGCCGGCCGGCGAACTCGACGATGCCGTCGCCGACCGCCCGAACCCGCGTACCGGTAGGCGCAGCATAGTCGACGCCCTGGTGCGCACGCCAGGACTTCAGGAACGGGTGCTTGCGCATGCCGAACCCGGAACTGACGCGCGACAGTTCGAGCGGCGAGCGCAGCAGCGCCTTACGCATGTTCTTTCCGTCGGGAGCGTAATAGCCGTCGGAAAATGACACCGCGCGATAGCTGTGGCCCTGGTTGATGAATTCAGCCGCCAGCACTCGCCCCGCGCGCAGCGGTCTGCCCTCGACGGATTGCATCTCGTAGAGCACCGTAAATCGGTCCCCTTTGCGCAAATCCTTGTGGAAATCGATGTCGCTGCCGAACACATCCGCCAGCTGGATGGAAACGGCATCCGGAATGCCGACCTCGTCTGCCGCCGCGAACAGCGACGACTTGATGAGCGCGGTCTTCAGTACCGTGCGCGAGGTGAACGGCGCCGGCTGCTCGCTCGCGATCAGGCGATCACCGACGCGCTCGATGCGTACCATGAGGTCGTGCGGCGCGACGAAACTCAGCCAGAGCAATTCTCCCTCGCTCGCCCCGCCGGCGCGCACCTCGGCAGTGACGATGGTTGCTGGCCGCAGTGAGCGCAATGCGCGCTGAAGCAGCAGCTGCTGAGTGTCGGCTGCGTTCACTTCGAGGCGCGCGAGCAATCCGGCGAGCGTATCGCCCCGCTGCAGGTGATCTTCGCGCACGTAGCTCGCCGGCGCGGGCAGCAGCGATTCGCCGGTGCGGATCGGCACCGGCTCGAGCACCGGGGCCGAGGCGAGGAGCAGAGCGGTATCGGTGGATGGCACGATGGCGGCGACTGCGGCAACCACGCCCGAGACTGCGAAAGCGGCGAGCGCCAGCGCGCGTATCAACTGCCTGCGGCGCAGCGGCGGCTCGAGTCTCATAGTTCGGCTAGAATCCCTTGTTATTCAGATACCTGGGAAGTGTAGCACGCATGGGGAGTTCGACCGAGGACGTGACCGAGAGTTTGGCGCGCATCAAGCGCGGCTGCGACGAGCTGATCGTCGAAGACGAAATGCTGCGAAAACTGAAGACCGGGCGCACCCTCAGGATCAAGCTCGGCCTGGATCCGACCGCGCCGGACCTGCATCTCGGGCACACCGTGGTGATCAACAAGCTGCGCCACTTCCAAGACCTCGGCCACCAGGTGCAGTTCCTGATCGGCGATTTCACCGGCATGATCGGCGACCCTACCGGCAAGAACCAGACGCGGCCACCGCTGTCGCGCGAGCAGATCCTGGCCAATGCCCAAACCTACCGCGCGCAGATGTCCAAGATCCTCGACGCGGACAAGACCCAGGTGATGTTCAACTCGGAATGGTCGGACAAGCTCGGTGCCGAAGGCATGATCCGGCTGGCTTCGCGCTATACCCTGGCGAGGTTGCTGGAGCGCGATGATTTCTCCAAGCGCTATAAAGCCGGGCAGCCGATTTCGGTGCACGAACTGCTCTACCCGCTGATGCAGGGCTACGACTCGGTGGCGATGAAGGCCGACGTCGAGCTTGGCGGTACCGACCAGAAGTTCAACCTGCTGGTCGGACGCGAGCTGCAAAAGGATTTCGGCCAGGAACCGCAGTGCATCCTGACCATGCCGTTGCTGGAGGGCCTGGATGGTGTGGAGAAAATGTCCAAGTCGCTTGGCAATTACATTGGCATCACCGAGCCGCCGCAGGAAATGTTCGGCAAGGTGATGCGAATCTCGGACGAGCTGATGTGGCGCTACCTAGAGTTGCTCTCGTTCGAGCCGATGGAGAAAATCCAGGCCAAGCGCAAGACCGTTGCAGCCGGGGCCAACCCGCGCGACGTGAAATTCCAGTTCGCCTCGGAAATCGTCGAGCGCTTTCACGGCCGCAGCGCTGCGGCTGCCGCCGCCAGCGAATTCAACGCGCGCTTTCGCGACGGCGCGCTGCCCGAGGACCTGCCCGAGCTGACCCTGCACGTGCCGGCAGGCGGGCTGGCGATCACGCAGTTATTGAAACAGGCAGGACTCGTGCCCAGCGCCTCGGAAGCGAATCGCGTCATCGAGCAGGGCGGGGTCCGGGTGGATGGCGACCGGGTATCGGAGCGCACCCTCACGCTCGCCAAAGGAAAGGCATACGTAGTCCAGGTGGGAAAGCGCAAGGTCGCCCGGATCACTCTCGCATGACCGTCCCGCCGCACGATTTTGACGAGGCGATCGGGCGGCGCGGCACCTGGAGCACGCGCTGGGAGCGCTATCCGGAAGATGTGATCCCGCTGTGGGTTGCCGACACGGATTTCCGCGCGCCGCCGGCGGTACTGGCGGCGATCTCGCGCCGCGTCGCGCACGGCGTCTTCGGCTATAGCGTGCCGCCGGAGGCGTTGCGCACGACGCTGGTCGAACGCATGCAGCGACTGTATGGCTGGCAGGTCGAGCCGGATTGGATCGTGTTCGTGTCGGGCGTGGTGCCGGGTTTGCACCTTGCGGCGCGCCACCTTACGCGGCCAGACCAGCATGCGCTGGTGCCGGTCCCGGTCTACCACCACCTCAAGCGCTCTCTGCAGCTCGCCGAGCGTGCGCACACCGACGTGCCGCTGGTGCTGGCGGCGGGACGCTGGGTGTTTGACGAGGATGTTCTCGCCTCTGCGGTCCGGCCGCAGTCGCGACTGCTGATGCTATGCAACCCGCAGAACCCCGGCGGAACCATCTTTACGCGCGCCGAACTCGCGCGGCTCGCCAGCTTCGCCGAGAAGCACGATCTCCTCATTTGCTCGGACGAGATCCATGCCGACATCCTGCTCGATGAAGGCAAGCCGCATGTGCCGATCGCCAGCGTGTCGGAGGACGCTTCGCGGCGAACGGTCACGCTGGTGTCGCCTAACAAAGCCTTCGGCTTCCCCGGCACTGGCTGCGCGTTCGCGATCATCGAGGATCCGGAGCTGCGGCGGGCGTTCTCCTCTGACCATCACGCTACGGTGCACGATCCCGCGGTGTTCGCTTATGAGGCAGCGCTCGCCGCCTATCGCGAATGCGATGACTGGCTGGCCTCGCAGATGGCGTACCTGCGCGGCAACCGCGACCTCGTCGAGCGCGAAATCGGCGCCATGCACGGGCTCAAGATGGCGCACGTGGAAGCGACCTATCTGGCGTGGATCGACGTTTCCGGCCTCGGTGTCGCCGATCCGCACCAGCATTTCATGAAGCTCGGCGTCGCGTTGTCGCCCGGATCGCAGTTCGGTTCGCCTGGATTTGTGCGATTGAATTTTGGAACGCGGCGCGCCTTGCTCGAACAAGCCTTGAAACGAATGCGGGCAGGCCGCTAACTGCGCATCCAGGCCGAACCCCAGAGGTTCAGCGTGCGCTGCTCATGGGGCCAGGTGCGGAAGGGCGCCTCCTGCGCCATGCGCTCGAGTTCGGCCGAGAATTCCACCTTGTGGCCGTCGGGGTCCTCGATCATGAAGAACAGGTTGTTGCCCGGGCCGTGGCGCCCGGGTCCCCACCACAAGGGAATCCGCAGGCTCGCCATGCGGTCGCCCCAGTCGCGGATGTCCATCCAGCCGCGCGTCTCGTAGCAATGATGGTCGGGCCGCGATTCCGGTGCCCGGAAGGCCGCGAAGCTGTGGTGCTCGGGGTCGGTGCGCAGGAATATCGCGGCGATGTCTTCGCCCTCGAGGACGCGGTCCGATTCGCGCGCGCCGAGTCTTTCCCGATAATAGGCGAGAATTTCCGGCAAGCGCGTCGTGGCGCAGACGAAGTGCTGCAGGCGCGCGGTTGATTCGCTTTCGCCGTCAGCGTTGGGGGCCGGCACACCAAATACGACCCGCCGGCCATCCGGATCAGTGACGGCGAACGCCCCGGCTCCAAACAGCGGCGTCGGTGACGCTTCGGGCCGCACGCCCAGCCGGTCGAGCACCGCTGCATAACCTTCCAGCTGCTGCGGGTCCTGCATCGCCAGCGCAAACCAGGGTACTGCGCCCGGCGTGCCGCGGCCGACGATCAGGCGCCGCCCAGGCCCTTGCACCAACCACTCGCCCTTGGCGAGGGCGTCGACCCGGTCACCGAGCAGCTCGCCGTAGTAGCGCGCGAGGCGCTCGGGTTCGGAACTGTCGCGCCGCAGGTGATGCAGCTTCGCGGGCCAGAGGGCCGGCGTCACGTCTTTTTGCCCCCCGGCGGCAAACTCAACGCCGCATCGAGGATGCGTGCCAGGTGCGGATCGTTGACGCCAAGCTGCAGCATGTGTTCCAGCGTGTTGCGGATGTAGTCGACGCAGTGGCCGCGCTGGCCGATGCCTTGCGCGACCAGGCGCGCGCGGCCGTGCAGGTCGAGTTCGCGCACGAATTGGCGGTGCGTGGTGTCGGCGACGAAGGCGAGCGCGCGGATGCGCCGTCCCGGCGACACCGTGACTGGAATCAGCGTCGGCTTGTAGACCTTGTTCAGCATTTCGCGCCGCCAGAGCGCGGCCAGGACGCGCCGCACGCGCGCCGCAGGCACGCGGAACGCCATGCCCCAGCAGGATCCGCCGCGGCACAAGCCCATCACCAGGCCGGGTCGCTCGGGCGTGCCGCGGTAACGGCTCGACAGGATGCACAGCGCGCGGTGATAGCCGCGCACCAGCGCGGTCGCTTTCTCGCGGTAACGGAAACCGGGCGACCACATGAGCGAGCCATAGCCGAAAATCCAGAGATCGCGGCGCGGCAGGCGTTCGAGAAACTGTGCGATCTCCATCGAGGCACATTCTATAATCGGCGCCGGATGGCCGAGAAGCGCAGAGTGCCGGTGGTCGGGCGTTACACGCGCGAGGAGGTCGCGCTCTCCTCGCGCAACAGCGGCATGCCGCTGGAAGCGCTGCGCTACGACCTCACGCCCGCCGGCCTGCACTACCTGCTGACTCACTTCGACATTCCGGCGGCGGATGCCGCGCGCTGGCGATTGCAGATCGGCGGACTGGTTTCCCGGCCGCGGTCCTTCGGCCTGGCCGAACTGCAGCGCCTGCCGGCCAGGACGGTGCGCGTCACCCTGGAATGCGCCGGCAACGGTCGCGGCCAACTGTCGCCGCGCTACCCTTCGATGCCCTGGCTGGAGGAGGGCGTCTCGACAGCCGAGTGGACGGGCGTTCCGCTAGCGGCTGTACTGCAGGACGCGCAGCCGGCGGCGTGCGCGCAGGAGATCGTTTTCCACGGCGCCGACCGCGGAATCGATCGCGGCATCGAGCACAGCTTTTCCCGCAGCCTGGTGACGGCAGAGGCGATGCGCGAGGAGGTCCTGCTCGCCTACGCGATGAACGGTGCGCCACTCCTGCCGCAGCATGGCGCGCCGCTGCGGCTGGTGGTCCCCGACTGGTATGGCATGGCGAGCGTGAAATGGCTCGAGCGGATCGAAGTGCTCGACCATCCTTTCGATGGAGCCCAGCAAGCGCGCAGCTACCATTTTCGCAGCGTGCCGAGCGAGCAGGGCGTGCCCTGCACCCGCATGCGCGTCAATTCCCTGATGGCGCCGCCCGGAATCCCGGATTACTACAGCCGCCGGCGCACGGTCGATGCGGGCCGCGTGGAGGTTTTCGGGCGGGCTTGGTCCGGAGAAGGCGGCATCGCGCGGGTCGAATTTGCCGTGGATGGCGAATGGCAGGACGCGGCGCTCGATGCGCCTGCCGCGGCGCACGCCTGGCGGCGCTGGAGCGTGCAATGGGCGGCCGCACCAGGCGACCACGAACTGATGTGCCGCGCCACCGATGCGAGCGGCGCGATGCAACCTCTTGAGCCGCCCTGGGATGTGACCGGTTTCGGCAACAATGCCGTGCAACGAGTGGAGGTAACCGTACGATGAACCGCAAGGAAATTCCCTGGCCCGAGGCGTTGTACCGGACGCTGAAGAGCGCCCATGTGCGTCAGGTCGGCTATGTGCCTGACGCGGGCCACAAGCGGTTGATCGAGCTGTGCCGCGCGGACAAAGGCATCAAGTCGGTGGTGCTCAGCACCGAGGAGGAGGGCATTGGCCTGGCTACCGGTGCATGGCTGGGGGGCGCGCGCAGCGCGCTGCTGATGCAATCGAGCGGCGTCGGCAACTGCATCAACGCCCTGGGCATGACGCGCGAGTGCCGGATTCCGCTGCTGATGCTGATCACCATGCGCGGGCAGGTGGGCGAATTCAATCCCTGGCAGGTGCCGATGGGGCAGGCAACGCCCGGCGTGCTCTCCGCCATGGGAGTCGTGGTGCACGAAGCCAATCGGGCCGAAGTCCTCGCGCCGATGGTGGATGCTGCTGCCCGCCTGGCTTACGGCAGTTACCAGGCGGTGGCGGTCCTGATATCGCAGGCGGTCATCGGCATCAAGAGCTTTCAAGAACAGGCGGCGCAATGAGCACCGTGCTGCATCGGCGGGATGTGGTAAACGCACTGCTGCAGGACCGGAACAAGCTGCTGGTGGTGGCGGGGCTTGGTTCCACGGCCTGGGATGTCACCGCAGCGGGCGACACGCCCCTCAATTTTCCGCTCTGGGGCGCGATGGGCAACGCGGCCATGGTGGGGCTTGGCCTCGCGCTGGCGCAGCCCACCCGGCGCGTGCTCGTGATCACTGGCGACGGCGAAATGCTGATGGGGCTGGGCTCGCTTGCGACCGTCGGAGTGCAGCGGCCGCGCAATCTCTCGGTGGTGATCGTCGACAACGAGCGCTACGGCGAGACCGGCATGCAGGCGACGCACACCGCCAGCGGCGTGGACCTGGCGAAGGTCGCCAAGGCCTGCGGTTTCCGGTCCGCGAGAATGATCCGCAACCGCACCGGCCTGGCGGCGCTGCGCAGGGCCATCCATGCCGGGCAGGGACCGTTGTTCGCGCAGGTCAAAGTGCGGCCAGAAAAGCTGCCGCTGGTGCTGCCGCCGCGCGACGGGGGGCTCCTCAAGTCCCGGTTTCGCCGGGCATTGTTGGGAGAGGACGCGGACCAAACTTGAGCCCGCGGTCCGTCGGGGCGGGTGCTACTCGGCTTCGAGCGGAACTCTCGGCGTCGTTCCCTTGACCCTAATGCCGCCGCGCTCGCCGGGCGTCACGCCGCCGTAGCGCGAGGCGAAGACTTCGGGCAAAGGCCGCGCCGCTGCTGGCGCAAGCCACAGGCGCAGCAGGTGCCGGTGGCGTTGCGGCTCCGGCCAATTCACGAAGTCGTTCCTCGAGTGCAGGATCTGGTGGTTGTGCAGGAATTGCATGTCGCCCGGCAGGAAGTCCATCGAGAGGTGGATCTGCGGGTCGTTCACCAGCTGGTCCAGCAGGTCCATCGCCTCGACCTGCGCGGGCGTCAGGCGCTTCGCCTCGGGGAAATGCGCCTGCGCCGATTCGATGTTCTGGCGCACGTAGATGCAGCTGAGGCGTCCCTGGTGCCGGTGGTATACCGGCATGTCGAACCAGGGCTGCATGCCCTCGGGGACTTCGCCGCGCCGGTCGGTTGGGAACGGCTCGAACAGCGCCGGCAGCAGGTCCGGACGGCGCGCCAGCATCTCGTTGTACAGCGTCATCGAGCTGGCGATGAAGCTCTGGCCGCCCGACTTGGCGCTCCTCAGGCACAGCAGCCCGACCACGTCCACCGAATCGGTGTGGAATTCCAGCTTTCGGTTGGTCTGGTAGTAGCGCACGTTCGGATCGCCGATATCCAGGCCGAGGTCCTTGACGTGCCCCAGCAGGTGGCCCTTGGCGTTCTGCGTGCGCGCGCGGCCGAACCAGGCGCCGAAGCCGAGGTAGGCGATGGCTTGCTCTTCGCGCGAATAGCGATCCACCGGGAAGCCGCGCAGCATGGCAAAGCCGCGGCCTTCCAGCAGCTCAGCCAGGATCGCCGCGAGCGCGGCGCCGAGCGTCGGCAGCGGAAAGCTTGCCGGTGCGATCCCAGCCAGCGGCGCGCCGCTCGCCTTGAAGGCGCGCAGCGCGGCGTCCAACTCCGCCAGCTCGGCGGCGCTGAAATTACGGATCCAGTCGCTGCGCTGCTGCAAATCGCGGCCGTACCAGACCCCGGGGCCCGAAACGGGGTCGAAGGCCATGCTAGGCTTCCCCATCCGTTGAAGAATAACCTGAGGACTGTCATGAAGCCGCGCGGGGCAGACATAGTCGCGCGCGCGCTCGAGCGCGCCGGGACGCGCTACCTGTTCGCGCTTTCGGGCAACCACGTCATGCCGGTGTTCGACGCCGCGCTGGACGTGAAATTGCCGATCCTGCACGTGCGCCACGAAGCGGCCGCCGTTAATATGGCGGATGCCTGGGGCAGGCTGACGGGCGAGGCAGGCATCGCGCTGGTGACGGGCGGGCCGGGCCACGCCAATGCCGTTTCCGCGCTGTATACCGCGCTTGCGGCCGAATCCCCGGTGGTCCTGCTTTCGGGACATGCCCCGACCCATGAGCTGGGCAAGGGCGCGTTCCAGGAAATGGCGCAAGCCGAGATGGCGGCCCCGGCCTGCAAAGGCTCGTGGACCGTGCGCTCAGTACGGACGCTGGGCGAGGATCTCGCCCGCGCCATGCGCCTGGCGACGGCCGGCCGGCCCGGGCCGGTGCATCTGTCTCTGCCCTCCGATGTGCTCGATGCCAAGGGGAGTGCAGACCTGCCGGCCAAGGAGCGCTTCTTTCCCGAACCGTTTTCCCCGCAAGCCGGCGTGGTCGAGGCAATGCTAGCGGCACTGAGAAAGGCAAAGCGCCCCCTGCTCATTGCTGGACCAGCATCAGGCAATGCGCGCGGCCGCGCCCTGCTGCGCGCATTCGAGCAGGCGACGCGCGTTCCGGCGATCGCGATGGAAAGTCCGCGCGGGGTGAATGACCCGAGCCTGGGCATGCTCGCTGAAGTGCTGGCGGCCGCCGATACGGTGGTGCTCGCTGGCAAGCGCCGGGATTTCACGCTCAGGTTCGGCGCCGCCTTTGCTGCGGGATGCCGCGTGATCGAAACCGAACCCGAGCTCGCGCACTGGACGGCGGCGGCAGCGCAAGAAAGCTGGCCAAAAAGCGGCTGGATCGACGAAGTGCGCGCGGCACTGGCATTCCGGCCGGCGCAGTGGCAGGCCCTTGGTTCAGCGCCGGCCGGGCCGCTCCACCCGGTCGAGGTTGGGCGCGCGGTGCAGCAGTTGCTCGAAGGGCCTGAGTCCGTGCTGGTCGCCGATGGCGGCGAATTCGGCCAGTGGGCACAGGCCACTGTGAGCGCGCCGCACCGGGTGATCAACGGTGTCGCGGGTTCGATCGGTGCCGCGCTGCCGTTCGCAGCGGCGGCCAAGCTCGCGCTTCCCGGCGCGACGGTGGTGGCGATGCTGGGCGATGGCACCTTCGGTTTCCACGCTGCGGAGATCGATACCGCGGTACGCGGCGATCTTGCCTACATTGCGGTGGTCGGCAACGACGCTTGCTGGAATGCGGAGTATCAGATCCAGCTGCGCAGCTACGGCGCACCGCGCGCCCGGGGATTGGATCTGCTGCCCACCCGCTATGACCGGGTGGCGGCGGGATTCGGCGCGCACGGCGAGCACGTCGCGCAGCCCCCCGAACTCGCGCCCGCGCTGGCGCGCGCGGCAAAGGCCGGGCGCGTGGCCTGCGTCAATGTGCTGATCGAGCGTCTGCCGGCCCCGGTTTACCGGCGCGAGGCCGCATGAGACACTTCGTTCCGGCCTTGAAGGAAAAGCCATGAGCGACCTGGACTTCTCCAACACCGCGCCCATCAAGCCGCCCGCCCAGCCGGCCGCGCCGCCCCCGCCCCCTGTCTACAACGCTGCGATGGCGATGGAGTTTTTCAAATCCGCCGGCAAACCGGAAAGCTTTCCCGCGGGCGCGATCGTGTTCGCCGAGGATGAGAAGGGCGGGCTGCTCAAACGCGCCAAGATGTACGTGCTGATCCTTGGCGAAATCGAGATGATTGCGCAGAATCAGGTGATCGGCACCGTCCGGGCCGGCGAGACCTTCGGCGAGATGGCGGTAATTGCGCAAGCGGCGCGCACCGCGACCGCGAAAGCAAAGACCCAGTGCACCGTGATCGGGCTGGACGAGAAGCAGTTCCAGAGCGCCTTGCAGCAGAAACCGGAATTCGCGCTGATGCTGATGAGCATCATGAACCACCGGCTGCGCAGCACCATCTCGCGGCTGCGCGCGAGCGGTTCGCTGCACGCCGGGGAAGCCAAGGAAGCGCCGGTGTTCGACAAGAAGCTGCTCACCGGCCTGGTCAACCTGATGGGTGGCCAGGAACCGGTGCGCTACGCTCCGGGCAAGATGATCATGCAGGAGGGCACCGGCGGCGCCTTCATGTACGTGGTGCTCGAAGGCAGGGTGGCGATCACCATCAAGGGCGGGCTGGTCGGCCGCGCCGGCCCGGGCGGCGTGTTCGGCGAAATGGCGCTGGTCGATCAGTCGACGCGCGCCGCCACCGCGGTGGCCGAAACCGATTGCCGGCTGCTCGCGATCAACCGCGCCGCGTTCCTGCAGCTGGTGAAGACCAGCCCCGCGTTCGGCTCTTCGCTGCTCGCCGGACTGGCGGAACGCGCCAAGGACATGGCGGTCCGCAACAAGTAACGCTAGATCACCTTGCCCGGGTTCATCAGGCCGCGCGGGTCGAGCGCGCGCTTGACCGCGCGCATCAGCTCTAGTTCGAGCGGTTCCTTGTGGCGCACGATCTCCTCGCGCTTCAATTGCCCGAGACCGTGCTCGGCCGAAATCGAGCCGCCCAACGCATCCACCTCGGCATAGACGATGCGGTTGACCTCTTCGCGGCGCGCGACGAGCGCCGCGTCGCCGACGTTGTAGTGCAGGTTGCCGTCGCCGACATGGCCAAAGCAGTAGATGGGCGCTCCCGGAAACGCTTTCGCGAGCGCCGCATTGGCGCGCGAAATCAGCTCCGGCACCTTCGACACGGCGACGGAGATGTCGTGCTTGACGTTGGCGAACTGCGCCTCGGGCAGGGTTTCGCGGATCTGCCAGAGCGCATTCGCTTCCGCCGTGTTCTTGGCCAGTACCGCGTCGAGCACCAGCTCGCCATCGAGCGCCTGCTGCGCCATCTCGCCTAGAGCCTCGGTGGATCCACCGTCGGCCAGTTCCAGGAGCACGCACCAGTCCGCGCCGGGAAGCGGATCGCGAATTTCCTTGCGGTGGCCGAGCACGGCATTGACGCAGGTCCTTGAAAGCAGTTCGAAGGCCGACAGGCGCTCGCCGCAGGTTTTCCGCAGATGGCTCAATAGTTCCACCGTGTGCTGCGGGCTCGCCACCGCAACCCAGGCGGTCACAGAGGCAGTCGGTTTCGGATGCAGCTTCAGCACCGCAGCGGTGATGATGCCAAGCGTGCCCTCCGCGCCGATGAACAGCTGCTTCAGGTCGTAACCGGTGTTGTCCTTGCGCAGTCCCCGCAGTCCGTTCCAGATGCGCCCGTCGGGCAGCACCGCTTCCAACCCCAGCACCTGGTCGCGCGCGTTGCCATAGCGCAGGACGTTGACGCCGCCCGCATTGGTCGACAAGTTGCCGCCGATCTGGCAGCTGCCTTCGGCGGCGAGCGACAGCGCAAACAGGCGCTCCGCCTGCAGTGCGGCGCGCTGCACGTCGGCGAGCACGCATCCGGCCTCGACGGTGATGGTGCTATTGAGCGCGTCGAGTTCGCGAATGCGGTTCAGCCGCGACAGCGAGATCACCACTTGCTTTTGCGTACCCGCCGGTACCGACCCGCCGCAGAGGCCGGTGTTGCCGCCCTGGGGCACGATGGCGACGGACGCTTCGGCACAGTGGCGCACCACTTGCGCAACCTCGGCCGTGCTGCCAGGGCGCACCACGCACTGCGCCGCGCCGCGGTACTGCCGGCGCCAGTCGGTGAGGTAAGGCGCCGTATCGCTTTCGCCGGTGAGGACGTTCCTCCCGCCGACGATCGCGGCCAGCGCCCCGAGGAAGTCGTGTTGCATGATCCTTGACGCGAATTTTCCCACAGCTTAACTTGCAAAACGAATGAAACGCCTGTTCCTCTGCGCTTTGCTGATCGCTGCGCCGGCGTTCGCGCAGCCTTCCCTGGTGGTCGGAGCGGCGATGCCGCAGTCGGGAATTCTCGCCGACCTCGCTGCGGACCTGCGCAAGGCGCTGCTGCTTTGGCAGGAGGAGGTGAATACGGCGGGCGGCCTGCTCGGCCGGCGGGTCGAATTGCAGCTGCTCGACGATCAAAGCCAGGCCAGCGACGCCGGCAAGCGCTACCAGCAGCTCATCACCGAGCACCAGGCGGATCTGCTGATCGGGCCGTTCGGCTCTGCGGCTTCCCTCGGCGCGGCGGCGGTGGCGGAGCGCAACCGCCGCGTCATGGTCAACGCGACCGGCGCTGCGCGCGCGGTGCACCGCTCGGGATTCCGCTACGTGTTCCAGTCGGCCTCGCCGCTCGCGTCCTACGGCAGCGGCGCACTCGAGATCGCGCGCGCGCAGGGCTTGAAACGCATCCTGCTGCTTGCGCGCTCGGACCCCACCTCGCGGGAAATCGCGGACCGCGCGCGCGAAGCGGCGGCGGCGCTGGGTCTGGTGGCCGGAGATATCGAGCTCTACGCCCAAGGCGCCGAGGATTTCGCGCCGCAGGTGGCGCGCGCGCGTGCTGCCGGCATCGAAGCCTGGATCGCGTTCGGCCTGCCGCGGGATGCCGCAGAGATGGTGAAGACCTTCCGCAAGCTGGCCTACGCGCCGCGCCTGTTCGTCGCGCAAGGCGCGGCCGACCCGGAATTCATCAAGCGCGTCCGCCAGGACGCCGAATACGCGGTCGGCATTGCGGCTTACGACCGCCATGCACGCACGGCGGGCAACGCGCAGTTCGCGCAGGCCTACGCCCAGAAGTGGTCGGCGGAACCCGGTTATCTTGCGGCCGAGGGCTATGCCGCGGCGAAGATCCTCGAGCAGGGGGTGCGGCGCGCCGGCACCCTGGACCAGGAAGCGCTGCGCGAGGCGCTTGCGGCGCTCGAGACCGAAACGCCACTCGGCGCTTACCGGGTGGAACGCTCCGGGGCGCAGGCGGCAGCGCAGCCGCTGCTGGTGCAGATAGTCAAAGGCCGGCGTGAAATCATCTGGCCCGAAACGCTCGCGACGGCGCAGCTGCAGCCCTACGCCCCCTGGGAAGCGCGCAAATTGCTGAAATGAAGGATTCGCAGGGCATCGCCCTGCCGCTGGCCGTTACGGTGGCTGTGCAGACGCTGGTTGCATTTGCCGTCTACTGCGCGCCGGTGATGGCGCCGGTGGCCGGCCCGGCGCTCGGTTTTTCCGCCTCGGCAGTGGGCTACTACGTCGCCGCCGTTTACTTCGGCAGCATGATCAGTTCGGCCGCTGCAGGCGGCTGGGTGGCGCGCTTCGGGCCGATCCGCGCCAGTCAGGCCGGCCTCGCGCTGTGCCTGGCTGGTTTGTGCCTTGCCGCCAGCGCCTCGCCGCCGCTGGTGCTCGCCGGAGGCTTCGTCGTAGGGCTGGGCTACGGACCGGCCACGCCGGCAAGCTCGGCGATCCTGGTGCGCACCGCGCCGCCGTCCGTTTATTCGCTGGTGTTCTCGATCAAGCAGACGGGCGTGCCCGCCGGCGGCGCGCTGGCCGGCGCGCTGGTACCGGTGCTGATCCTCGCCTTCGGCTGGCAATGGGGTGCGGTGGCGATCGGCGCCGCGTGCGCCGCACTCGCGCTCGCCATCGGCCCGGTGCGCTCGCGATACGACCTCGACCTCGACCCGCAGGCGCCAATCTCGCTGCGCAGCGCGGTGGCGCCGCTGCGCATGGTGCTCGGCGAGCCGCGCCTGCGCCAGATGTGCATCACGTCGTTGGTCTACGGCGGGGTGCAGATCACGCTGGTGACCTACCTCGTCACCTTCCTGGTGGAGAGCTTTGCGCTGAGCCTGGTGGTCGCGGGCCTGGTGATGGCGGCGTCGCAGGTGGCGAGCGTCATCGGGCGTGTCCTCTGGGGCCTGCTCGCTGACCGCGTCGTGACGCGGCGCGCGATGCTCGGACTGCTCGGCATCGGCATGGGCCTGTCGGCGCTGGCGGCGCTCGCGGCGGGGCCCGACTGGCCGGCGTGGCTGCTGTTCGGCTACGCCGCGGCATTCGGCGCCACCGCGGTCGGCTGGAACGGCGTGTTTCTCGCCGAAGTGGCGCGCCTCGCGCCCGCCGGCCGTACCAGCGAAGCGACCGGCGGCTGCCTGTTCTTCACCTTTCTCGGCGTGGTGGTGACGCCGCCCAGCTTCAATGCGGTGCTCGCGCTGGCTGGAAGCTACTCGGGCGCTTACGCGGTACTCGCGATTCCGGCGCTGGTGGTCGGCACCTGGATGCTGGTTAGAATTCCGCGACCATGAGTCCGAAATAAATGCAGGACGTCATCCTCGCCCACGGATTGTGGGTGCCGGGCGTGGTGATGCGGCCGCTCGCTGCGCGCCTCGCGCGCGCCGGCTTTCGCTGCCACATGTTTTCCTATCCGGGCACGGCACGGCCGCTGGAGGCGCACATCGAACGCCTGGCGCGGGCGGCGCGCAGCATCGGCCCGGCGCATTTCGTCGGCCACAGCCTGGGCGGGCTGGTGATGATGGAAGCGCTGAACCGGCACCCCGGGATCGCGGCCGGGCGCGTTGTGCTGCTCGGCACGCCGGTGCGCGGCTGCTACGCCGGCCGGCGCATCGCGCGCCATTCGGCGGGACGCTGGATGCTGGGCCAAAGCGAAATCCTCTGGCGCGAAGGGCGCGCGGCGCGCTGGCTGCGTGCCGAGCCGCTGGGCGTCGTTGCCGGCTCCACGCCGTTCGGGCTCGGCCGGCTGTTTGGCCGGCTGCCGGGGGTGAATGACGGCGTGGTCAGCCTGGAGGAAACCGAGGTCGAGGGCATGGCCGCGCGCGTGGTGCTGCCGGTTGGCCACAGCGCGATGCTGGTGTCCTCGCGCGTCGCGCTGCAGGTCGCCGCATTTCTTTCGCGGGGAATGTTTGCGCCAACTGCTGCTTAGCCTGCTCGCGCCGCTGCTGCTCTCGGGCTGCGAGACGCTCGCCTATTACGCGCAGGCGGTGAGCGGGCAGATGGCGCTGCTTGCGCGCACCCGGCCGGTCGCGGAGGTGCTGGCCGATCCGGCAACGCCGCAGCCCCTGCGCGAGCGGCTGGAGCGCGCGCGCGCGATCCGGGACTACGCGGTGAGCGGGCTCAAGTTGCCCGACAGCGGCAGTTACCGCGGCTACGCCGACCTTGGCCGTCCCTACGCGGTCTGGAACGTGGTCGCGGCGCCCGAATTTTCGCTCGAACCGCTGCAATCCTGCTTCCCGGTGGCGGGCTGCGTTTCCTACCGCGGCTTTTTCGCGCGGGACGACGCAGAGCGCCATGCCGCCGGGCTGCGGGGCGGCGGCAGCGACGTCCATGTCTACGGCGTGCCGGCGTATTCGACGCTCGGCCGCTTCGATGATCCGCTGCTTTCCACCTTCATCAACTATGCCGAAACGGACCTCGCGCGGCTGATTTTCCACGAGCTCGCGCACCAGGTGGTCTATGTCAAGGACGACTCGACGTTCAACGAGTCTTTCGCAGTGGCGGTCGAGCGCGAAGGGCTGCGGCGCTGGCTCACTGCCAGCGGTCGCAGCGCCGAACTGAAGAATTATTTCTCCGCCCAGGAGAGAAACAGGGTGTTCGAGGATGCCATCGATCAAACGCGGGCGCGGCTGGCCGTGCTGTACCGGCAGCGCATCGCACCAGAGGCGATGCGCGAGAAAAAGAAGGCGGAGCTGGATAGCCTGGCTGCGAAACTGGCGGGCCAGGAACGCTACCGGGGGCTGATGCCGAACAACGCGTTTCTCGCCTCGTACGCAACCTACACGCAGCTCGTCGCCACTTTCGAGCACCTGCTGCAAGAGGAGGGCGGAGACCTCGAGCGGTTCTACGCGCGGGTGAAGTCGCTCGCGGCTAACGCGCCGTCCAACCGAGGTCCTTTGTCGGCCCCGAGCCGCTAGCGATCGCAATTCCGGTCACGAAAGGGGAAGGTCGACCAGCTTCTTGTAGGGCAGCCGCGCGCACAGGCGCTCGAACCAGGCCGCCAGGTTCGGCTGCCTGGGCCGCTCGATCGGCAGCCGCATCCAGACCTGCACATGGCAGCCGATCGGAATGTCGCCCATGGAAAACGGGCCGGCGACGTAGTGCCGCTCGGCAAGCGCGGCATCGAGAATGCCCATCATCTCGGCGCACTTCTTGCGCCCGTCTTCGATCGCGGCCGCATCGCGTTTCTCGGCCGGCGTGCGCACCAGGCCCCAGAACACCGGCCGCAGGCAGGCCTGAAAGCTGGACGCCCAGTCCATCCACTGGTTCGCCACGGCGCGCGTTCGCTCATCCATCGGCCAGAGCACGCCCTTGCCGTATTTCGCCGCCAGATAGCGGACGATGGAGTGGGACTCCCACAGGAGTATTGACCACGCCGTAGGCCATGCCGGCGTCGGTGCGATCGTAGGGCAGGCCGAGTTCTTCCAGGCACCACAGCGCTTTCTTGACGTTGACGGAGTTGGTGCGGCCCCAGATCTTCAGCATCTGCGTTCCTCAGAATCCCGCAGCCTGGCCATCGCGGCGCGGGTCGCTCGCCGCGACGTAGCCGTCGTCCAGCTTCCAGATCAACTGGCCGCTGCCGAACTGGTTGTAATCGTTCACCGTGACGATGCGGTGGCCGCGGCGGCGCAACTCTTCCAGCGCCGCGGGCGGAAAATTGTCTTCGACGCTCACGTCGAGGCCCTGCACCCAGCGGAAACGCGGGCCGTCGCAGGCGGCCTGCGGGTTCTGGCCGTAGTCGGCGATGCGCACCATGACCTGGGTGTGGCCCTGCGGCTGCATGGTGCCGCCCATCACGCCGAAGCTCATCACCGGCTTGCCCTCCTTGGTGACGAAACCGGGAATGATGGTCTGGTAGGGGCGCTTGCCCGGCCCGACCCGGTTGGGATGGCCTTCCTGCATGACGAAGGTGGCGCCGCGGTTCTGCAGCGAAATGCCGGTGCCCGGCACCACCACGCCCGAGCCGAAGCCCATGTAGTTCGACTGGATCATCGACACCATCATTCCCGAGGCGTCGGCGGCCGTGAGGTAGACGGTGCCGCCCTGCGGCGGCTTGCCGGCAGCGAAGGGCTGGGCTTTTTTTCTGTCGATGAGATTTGCTCTTGCCTTCAGGTATTCCGGGCTCAGCAGCTGCTGCGGCGGGAACGGCATGTGGTCGATGTCGGCGACATAGGCGAGCGCATCGGCAAAGCCGAGCTTCACGGCTTCGATCTGCAGGTGAAAACTGTCTGCCGAATCCACCGGGTGCGACGCCATGTCGAAGTGCTCGAGGATGCCAAGCGCGATCAGCGCCACGATGCCCTGGCCGTTGGGCGGGATCTCGTGGAGGGTGTAGCCGCGGTAGTCCTGCTGCAGCGTGCCGACCCAGTCGCAGCGGTGCGCCGCGAGATCCGACACGCGAAGGGCGCCGCCATGCTGCTTGGCGAAGCTTTCCATCTTTTCCGCCAGTTCGCCGCGGTAATAGGCCTCGCCCTTGGAAGCGGCGATTTTCTCCAGCGTCGCCGCGTGCCCGGGCAGTTTAAACACTTCGCCCGTGGCGGGGGGCCGCCCGCCCGGCAGGAAGGCCTCGGCGAACCCCGGCTGCGCCTTGAGCTCGGGCACCTGCGCCGCCCACTGCCCCGAAATGACGGGCGAAACGAGAAAGCCCTCGCGGCCGTAGCGGATCGCCGGCTCGAACAGGCGCTCGAAAGGCAGCTTGCCGAACTTCTTGTGCAATTCGACCCAGGCCGAAACGCAACCCGGCACGCTCACCGAATTCCAGCCCCGTTCGGGCATCGTGCTTACGCCGCCAAAGAACTCCGGCTTCCATCCCGCCGGCGAGCGGCCCGAGGCGTTGAGCCCGTGCAGTTGCTCGCCGTCCCAGACGATGGCGTAGGCGTCGGATCCCAGGCCATTGGACACGGGTTCCACCAGCGTCAGCGTGATCGCGGTGGTGAGAATCGCGTCCACCGCGCTGCCGCCCGCCGCCAGCATCTGCGAGCCGGCCTGCGCGGCCAGCGGCTGCGAGGTAGACACGACGTTGCGCGCGAACACCGGCTTGCGTGGCCAAGCGTAGGGAAATTTCCAGGAGAAGGGAGCGCTCATGGCGCTATTGTAAGTGGCCCGTGCGGGCGCCGTGCGGCCGGCTCAGGAACGCCCTGACTTCTTCGACGCCCAACTGCTACGAATTGCGCGTGCCGTTGCAGCGAATGAACCAGCGAAATTTCAATCTATAAGCGCTCGGAACACGGCCGGAGGCGACCGGCCCCGCCACCGGCGCTACCTCGCCGCCACCCTTCGGTGCGGCCTGGAACAGCGCGACTTCCAGAACCTCGAAGGACGCGAGGTCGATTTCGTCGTTGCAAAAGGCGGCACGCGGAACTAGCCCGGCACACTCATTCGATCACCCGCGTCGCCTGGATGAGCAGCGACTCGGGGATCCGGAGGCCGAGCTGCTTTGCGGTGCGCAGGTTGATGACGAAGTCGTACTTGTCGGCCATCTCGACCGGCAGCTCCGCCGGCTTTGCGCCGCGCAGGATCCTGTCGGCCTGGCGCGCGGCATTGCGGAAGAAGCTCTCCACGCTCACGGCGTAGGCAAGCATGCCGCCGGCGTCGGCGTAGTACGAGAACATGAACACCGTGGGCAGGCGGCGCTTGAGCGCGAGCGCGGCGATGCGCTCGCGGTTGGCGTTGAACAGGACGTCGCCCGGCGTGACCAGTCCGTCCACGCCTTCGCGCTTTGCGGTATCGAAGGCGGGCTCCAGGTCCTTTTCATCGTGGATATTGAGCACGACGGCGCCCAGGCCGAGGCTCTTCGCGAACTCCTTGGCGCGCTCGGCGAAGCCCACGTGCATGGCGTTCGCCGGCGCGAGGAGGATGCCGACGCGCGAAGTGCGCGGCGCGGCCTCCTTCAGCAACTGCATGAGCTTGCCCGGCAGGCCCGGATTCGCGACCGTCTGGAATCCGGTGAGGTTGCCGCCCGGATGCGTCAGGCTCTTCACGACGCCGAGCTTCACCGGGTCGCCCACCGCGATGAACACGATCGGGATCTCGCTCGTTTCTTTCGCCACCGCGAGCGTGACGCGCGGCCCGCCGGTGATGACGACATGGGGCCTTTGGCGCACGACGTCCGCGGCGAGCGCCGGGATCTCCTCCAGTTTCGTCGGGCGCCAGTCGATCACGAGGTTCTTGCCCTCGACCCAGCCGAGCGCGCGCAGCGCCTGCGCGAAAGGCTCGCGGAAGACGAGGTCGCCCGGACCTGCCAGCACGCCGATGCGGGCCTGCTTTGGCGGTGTGCCCTGCGCGCGCAGCAGCGGCGCGGAAAAAAGCGCAGTCGCTGCAAGAAGCAGCTGCCGCCGATTGAAAATGAGAGCCTCCCCTACTGCGACTACTATAGCCGGACGCAGGGATAAGCGGGGGCTATTTGCGCAGCGCGGCTTTGTCCACGCCGTACTTGATCACCGTGTCGCCCGGCTTGTAGTCCTTGAGCGCGAGCTTGTGGCCGATCGGAATGTCGCTCTTCGCGGTCATCCGGATCTCCTTGTCGTCCTCCATGATCCAGCCGACCAGCTCCTGGCCCGCCTTCACGCCCTCGACGACGACCACGCCGACGCCGTCGCCTTCCTCGTGCACGACGAAATGAACCATTCACCTCTCCATCGAATTTTTCTTCCCGGAAGCCGCTATTCTAGTCCGATGCTCGACCGTAGAAAGTTCCTGCAGGCGCTCGCCGCCTGCGGTTTCACTGCCGGCCCGCCGGCGCGGGCGCAGACCCTCCGGCTCTCGGGAAACCCGTTCAAGCTCGGCGTGGCGTCGGGTTATCCCCGGCCCGACGGCATGGTGCTGTGGACGCGGC
>Ga0187892_10002964_pt1 | contig 32198 bp, 31 predicted proteins | sample MA1701073metaG_FD_139345 | JGI IMG/M metagenome (GOLD analysis project Ga0187892, IMG submission 139345) | Bio-ooze microbial communities from a basaltic lava cave in the Kipuka Kanohina Cave System on the Island of Hawaii, USA - MA170107-3 metaG ...
GCGAGCAGGGCACCAACACCATGTGCCACCTCCGCGCCCTACTCCTCTGCCACCCCGACCAATGGAACCATGCCTGGGCTGGTACCCGATCCAATGCTCACCTACAAAATTGACGCCTGCCCGTGGTGCCGTTCACCCCGCGCCGAGGGCGTTGGCGCAAATATGCCGAGCCGTGGGCGTTAGCCCACGGAGTGGAGCGGCGTTGGGTGCCAGCGACGACGGCGATTACGCAACTCCGAGGGCTAACACCCCCCGGATTGCCGTCAGTGGCTGCTCAAATCGTGCGCCGTCGCCATGTCGCGGTTCATGGAGCGCGATAGGCGGAGCAGTAAAATGTGGGCGTAATGAGCACGCAAGATAAGGGTGTGGCCGAGCGCTTGGCCACGCCCGTGCAGTTTCTCAAAGGGGTAGGCCCGGATCGTGCCGAGTTGCTGGCGCGGCTTGGCGTGCGCACGGTACGGGACCTGATCTTTCTTTTCCCTCGCGATTACCAGGATTTGACGGATGTGCGGCTCATCCGGGACCTCGAGCCGGGCCGCCTGGTCAGCGTGATTGGAAAGGTCGTTGACGTCGACGCCAAGAGCCTCGGTTGGGGACGCACCATGGTCGTGGTGCTCGTACACCAGGGCAGCGACGCACTGCGCGGCGTGTGGTTCAACCAGCCGTTCATGCGCAACAAATTCGCTCTCGGCCAGGAAGTGATGTTCTCGGGCAAGGCCAAACGGCACGACGAGCTTTGGGAGATGGCGCACCCGCGAGTGGCCTGGCTGGAAGAGGACGAATCGGCCGGCGCCGGCGGCGTGCTGCCTTTGTACCCCTTGACAGAAGGGCTGAAGCAATGGCACCTGCGCCGGCTGGTCCGCGCGGCGCTCGAAGCGCATGGCGACCTGTTGGAAGAGGTTTTTCCAGAGTCGTTTCTTGAGTCGCACGCTCTTTTGCCGATCGGCCGAGCGCTGGCGGAAATCCATTTTCCCGCCAACAAGCCCAGGCTGGAACAAGCGCGGCGGCGGTTCATCTACCAAGAGCTGTTCGTGCTGCAACTGGCATTGGCCCTCCGGCACCGCATTCGACAGGACCGTGCCGGGGCCCCGGTGCTTGAGCGCACGGCGAAGATCGACGCGCGCATTCGCCGTCTGTTTCCCTTTCCGCTCACGGCCGCCCAGAACGCGGCCATTGACGAAATCGCACGCGATCTGGCGCGCTCCTTTCCCATGAATCGGCTGTTGCAAGGTGATGTCGGCAGCGGCAAGACCGTGGTGGCCGTGTATGCGATGCTCTTGGCGGTCGCGCACGGTTACCAAACGGTGCTCATGGCGCCTACGGAAATCCTTGCTCGACAACATGCGGCGACCCTGGAGCGACTCCTTTCGGCCAGCCATGTGCGTCGGGTGCTGCTCACCAGCGCATTGGGCACGCGGCGCAAGGAAACGCTGGAAAAGATTGCCGATGGGCAGATCGACCTGGTCGTCGGCACCCAGGCGGTCGTCCAGGACGACGTGCGGTTCGCGCGGCTGGGTCTGGTGGTCATCGACGAGCAGCACAAGTTCAGCGTCGTGCAGCGTGCCGCGCTCAAGCGCTCTGCGCTCGATCCTCACTACCTGGTGATGACGGCCACTCCGATCCCGCGCACCGTAACCATCGCCAATTTCGGCGACCTGGACGTCTCGACGCTGCGCGAGAGCCCTCCCGGGCGGCAACCCGTGCGGACCTATCTGGCCACGCCCGAGCAACGCGAGAAGTGGTGGACGTTCTTTCGACGAAAGTTGACCGAGGGGCGTCAAGGATACGTTGTGACACCGCTGGTGGACGATTCAGATGAGATCGCGGCGGCGAGTCTCGAAGCGACCTTTGAAGAATTGGCCAATGGCCCGCTCGAGGCATTTCGGCTGGATCTCGTCCATGGACGCATGGAGGCGGCGGAAAAGGACCGCGCGATGGACGCCTTCCGCCGCGGCCAGACCCAGGTGCTCGTGTCCACCACCGTCATCGAAGTTGGCGTCGACGTTCCCAACGCCACGCTGATGACGATCGAAGGGGGTGAACGGTACGGACTGGCGCAATTGCATCAGTTGCGTGGACGGATCAGCCGCGGAACAGCCGCGGGCTTTTGCTGCGTCTTTGCCAATCCACAAACCGACGAGGCACGTCAACGGCTGGAGGCCTTCGTCTCGACGAACGACGGCTTTCAACTGGCCGAAGTGGACCTGGCGCTGCGCGGACCAGGTGAGTTTTTCGGCACGCGGCAGCACGGCATGTCGCCGTTTCGCGTGGCCGATCTGCTGCAAGACGCGGCCGTTCTGGAAGAGGCACGCGCCGACGCGCTGCAAATGGTCGAGAGCGATCCCGGCCTGTCGCTGCCGCAACACGTGCGACTACGCCGCATGGTGCTCGCGCGTTACGGGAAAGCGCTCGATCTGGGCGACGTGGGTTGACGCTATCGGTAGCGCGGCTGATCCCATCCCAAACCGAACGCCTGCTTCCACTTCGAACCGGCTCTGGGTGCCCAAAACCACTCTCCGTGCGCGCCCCAAACACGCGACATCACGCACCAATATTTGCGGGCTGGTCGGGAAGCGCGGGCGTCTGTTTTTTCGGCATCGAAGGAATGCTCGTTCGAGAGGAAGTCGGGTGGAAGGCAGGTGCTGGTTTTCCCGATTCATATACTGCGCGGATATCTCATATTTCCGAGGCATTATTTACCTTCCAAGTTCACTATTCGACGGAAATTGTGTATAATCCCAGGAGATCATGATGGTCGATGCGGGATTACCGATCTGGAACCCGGCTGAACTTCCCAAATCAGCCAGCATGTTCGAGTTTGCTCACACCAACAGTTTGCCTATCTTATCGGCGCCCATGCGTCGACTGGAGCAAGACCCATTGCGGGAATTGCTTGCGCTGGAACGCCAGTTTGGGGAGGTTTGCTGTTGGGACGACGACCCATACCGCCTCTGGTTTGTCTTCGGCCCGAAACTGAACCGCGTGGTCCTATCGGAGACCGAGACATACCATTCCTGTTTCTGCCCCATTCGAGGCCCGCGAAACTCTTCCCAGCGCCGTTTGACCGGCGGGTTGCTGAACATGAACGGCGACGAGCACCGCCGCCACCGGCGACTGCTCAGCGCGCCCTTCCAGCGGCCGGCCATAGCTGGCTATTACGCGGCGGTGGTCGCGCTGGCCCAGGAGATGCTCGACGGCTGGTCGGTCGGCCAGGTGCGCGATGTGCGCGAGGACATGGATCAGTTCATGCTCAAGATCACCAGCGCCATGCTATTCGGAGTGGAAGACTCCGAGCTGGCGAACCGCACCGGGACGCTTTTGGATGAGTTCCTGACGCGGAACAATGAGGTGGGCCTGGCAGCCGTCGGCGCACAGTCGCAGCGAGGCGAGTCGTACTCGGAACTACTGACCTCGGCCGAACTGGTCGAGGAGCAGGTGCGGCGCGTGATCGACTGGCGCCGGCGAAGCGGTTCGCGCGGCAACGATCTGTTGTCACTGCTGCTGGAGGCGAACGACGCGGAAGGGAGCATCAGCGATGCGGATCTGGTCGGCCACACGGCGCTATTGTTCGGGGCAGCCAAATCGACGACGTCGTTTACGTTGACATGGACGCTGCTGCTGGTCGCGCTGCATGCGGCGGTGTCGCGCGAACTAGAGCGCGAATCGAGGGCCGTGCTGGATGGCCGGACTCCCACGCTCGACGATCCCGATCGCTTGCCCTATTTGGATTGCGTGATCAAGGAGAGCATGCGGATTCTGCCGGCCTCGGCCTACGTGCAGCGCGTCACCAGCCGACCCACGTCATTAGGGCCGTTCTCCTTGGATCGAGGCGCTACGGTCGTGTTCAGCCAGTTCGTCTCGCACCGCATACCGCAACAGTTTCCCGAGCCCGATCGCTTTCAGCCCGAGCGCTGGCAGAACTGGAAGCCGGCTGCGTATGCCTACATCCCCTTTGGCATGGGTGCGCGGCTTTGCTTAGGCACGACGCTGGCGATGACGATCCTGAAGTTCGTGCTGCCGATGATCTGGCAGCGGTTTTCGCTAGAGGTGGAAGACAATTCGCAGATCGACATGCAGGTGGTCGCTACGATGCTGTCGCCGGCCGGTCCCGTACCGATGCGACTTCATCCGCCCAACCGCGCGCCGAGCGCAAGTCGCGTTCGTGGGGCCTTCCCGGAGTATGTCGCCCTCGCCTAGAGGCGATCGTCACGGCGGCGATTGGGGCGGTGCTTCGGGCAGTGGCACGATCTGGCCGAGATCGACATACAGATCCGACTTCGCTTGCTTCAAGCGATCAATGCCTTCGGGCGTAGCCTTCGTATCGCGCAAGCCGACGCTGCGAAGTTGCTTCATATCGGCCAGGTGATCGAGCCCCGCGTCGCCCACCTGGGTGCGCGCGAGGCCGATTTGCTTCAATCCGCCGAGCAGCTTTAGATGCGCGAGACCCGCGTCGGTGACAAGCGTACCGGCCAGGTCGAGCGACATGAGTAGCTTGAGACGCTCGAGGTGGGCAAATCCCTCGTCGGCAACGTTCGTGTCGCGCAACGACAAGCCCTTGAGGTTTGTCAGCTCGCCGACTTGCACCAGCGCGGCATCGCCGATCTGAGTCCCCGAGAGATTAAGCTGCGTCAGGCCGTGCAGTTTAGCCAGATGCACGGCCCCCTCGTCGGTGACGCCGGTCTTTTCAAGATTGAGACCATTCAAGTGCGAAAGGGTCGCCAAATGCGCCAGGCCGGCCGAGGAGACCCCGGTGCGAGGGAGCGACAACTCGCTGAGCTTGTGCAGATGTCCGAGATGGGAGAGCGCCTCGTCGCCGATGTGGGTCCCGCCAAGGCTCAACTGCGAAAGCTGAGGTAAATCGCCGATGTGAGCAATACCGGCGTCGGTGATGGGCGTCCGATCGAGGTCGAGCACCTGCAGTTGAGCCAGCCCCGCCAAATGGCGCAAACCCTCGTCGCCCACCTGCGTGTCCTGCAAGAACAAACTCGTCAGCGCCGGCAGGCGCGCGAGATGGGCCATGCCGGCATCGGTCACGTGCATGCCCGCAAGACTCACGGCGATCAATTGTGGCAGGCCCTGGAGATTCGCCAAGCCGTCGTCGGTGACCTTGGTTCCCGAAAGATTTAGCACCACCAGCCGTTTTAGCGGTGCAAGGTGCGCGAGTCCCGAATCGGTGACCTGTGTGTTGGTAAGGTTCAGGGCACGCAGCTCCGGAAGCTGCGCCAAATAGGTAACCGCTTGGCTCAGGCGCGCATCGTCGAAACTCGGTTGAACAAAACTCACGACAGCGCCATCGCGCGCGAACTGCCCGCCAAGCTGCGTGACAGCGGTGGTCGCCAGTTGTCGGGCTGCTTCCGGATCGCTGACCGAGCTGCCGCAACCCAGGCCGCACAACGACGTCAGCATGGCAAGAAGTGCGCTCGCACGGATTGCTGGGTTCATGCTGGATCTCGTAACGCACGTTTGCGGCGTGGCAAGAATTGAATCAAGGAAGGGCGATTATACCATCGCGGCGCGAATCATTGCGGACGTACACCTCGACGCGACTTCCACGATGCAGATACAGTTGCGCGCGCAAGCCCCACACGTACCGCGTTTCGGTGGTCGAGATGATGTCGGCGATCCCCACGAGCGTGTAGTCGGCACGGCGTTCGCGCTTGAACCACACCGGGAACAATAGCGAGGATCCCTGGCGAGGCAGCCATGAGACAAGCTCGTTGACAAACACGACAAACTTGGGGCGCGCCTGCTCGAATTCGGCGATCGCCTGAAGGTGCATTTCAGTGGCCAATGGGTGCGGCTCCATGAGTGGATACATGTAGATGTGCCGCGTCGCCGAGCGGCGCGCGGCGTAGAAAAAGATCTCGGGCTCGGAGCCGAGTATCGCCACCGTCTCATCGGGCCGGGTGTTCTTGGCCAGAAAATCAGCGATCACGATGGCCTCGGGAAACGGATTGATCCCATAGAGCGTGCGCGAAATCTGCAGGCTCGAATGACGCAAGAAGAAGGCGGCGCCGGTGACCGCTGGCCAGATGAGCATGGCCAGTGCGATCACCGTGGCCATGGCGAGTGCGTAGGCGCGCGGTGCCGTACGGCGAGCGGCCGATGCCGCCGCGTGCCAGGCAATGGCCGCCAGGAGCGCCACGGCCGGGTAAAACAAGAGAAAGTAGTGCGATCGAAAGTAGAGACCGGGACAGACTGCCGCGAAGGCGAACACACTAAACAGCGTCACGAATGCCAGTGGGCGCCGACTACGTGGGTCGACAAAAGCCGCCAGGCCCAAGGCGGCCGCGACCCATAAGGACGCGGTCGGCCAGAATTGCTCGATCGTGGCGTCCGCCAATCGCTCCATGCCCATTCGCAGCGGCTGCAACAACACGTACGTGCGAGAATAGGTCATCGTCCAGAACCAGAACTCGTCGAAGGCGCCAAGCCGCCAGATCACGAGCACCGTGGCCGCGATCGGACTGGCGGCGGCCAATGAATACAGCGCGCACCCGGCGGCGCGGCGGCCGAGTGTAATCGTGCGGCCCGACCAGCGATCGGTTGCCGTGGCGAGGAGCCAGACGACGACGCCAAAGAGGGCGAACGCGGCGCCGTGTTGCTTCATCCAGGCGGCGAGCCCCATTGCCAGGCCGCTGGCAGCCGCGTAGGTCAAGCGACCCGAATCGACGGCCATGGCCAAGAGCCACGTACCATAAACCGCGAAAAGCACCACAAAGTGTTCCGATTGAGCGGCTGTCGGCGTTACAGCGGGACTGAGCGTGAGAACCGCATACGCCGCGGCGGCGATCAACCCCGCCCAGGCGTCGAGCAGCCGGCGCGCGAGCAGGAAGATGCCCACCACCGTGGCCGCATTCACGCCCACGAGCCCAAGATGAATCGCCTCGCGCGACTGCCCCAATAACACCTCGATCAGTGCATAGGCCACGTAAATGCCTGGGAACTTCATCGCGTAAAAGGACTGATAGGGCAGCTCCCCATCGAGAAGAAGCTGACCGCCGTAGGCGAACTCGCCTTCGTCTCGCTCCAGCGGGATACCGAGGTGCGGCAGGCGCACCGCCGCATTGGCCGCCAGCAGAAGTACGAGCATGGCGCTCGTCAGGTAAGCCTGGAATCGCCAACGGTGGGAAGACTCGCACGAAGTGCTCACGCCGGATGAGGTTTTAATCGTTGATTCTTCGAAGCCGATGCCCGACATCATCGCAATGGTGAAACTCGGGAGACCACCCGACGTGGCCAGCGCGAGGACGCACTGTTTGAAGTGTTGATACCATCGGGCAGCTTGATTCTGTGACCGGTTTGCCGCCCACCAATCATGAGCTTCTTGGATCTCGCGTTCCGCCCGCTCCGTGATCGCGACCTTCACGACGAGGAGCCCTGCAGATCATCATCCGAGATACCGTTCCGTGTCCGAAAATCTCGATCAAAATCCTCGACGGGGCGAACTCGTCCCGCATCGACATCTCGGAGACCACCCTCGATGGCCGCGAGGTCAGCGCGAGCACGATCGAACGCATATAGTGCTTCGCGAAGGAGTTCGTCCTCCGACGCAAACTCACCCGACTGCATCGGCTTGCGGATCAGCTCTTCGACATCGGGTGGAAACTCGTAGGCCATTGCACATCGCTCCTAGCCGAAAGATACCACGACGAGGGGCACAGAACCAATTCAACTTCAACTGGGTGGCTTGGGGCCAAGCGAAGCGTGCCCCAGTGAAGCGCCGCACAGTTCTTCACCGCATTGGTGTCCCGCTGGGGCACGGCCTTCGGCCTTAGCCCCAGCCACCGATTGGTCTGGAACATTCAATGCGTCGATGCCTCGCTAGGAGGCGCAATATACGCCACGCGGCAGCTCGAACCGTGAATTTCAATAGCTCGATCGATCGCTGCTTCGACCGATGCGAATGGTTCAAATCCCAAGTGCCGCACGAGGTGCGGGGCTTGCGGCGCAGCCACGAATACTTGCCCGATATGCCGCAGCCGCACCAATGGGTATGTGGCCATGATCGCATGGACCGGGTGGTAGGCATATTCGTTGCGGTATTTTTCGATCAGCTCGCCGCGCGTGGCAAACACCTCGGACCAGCGCGCTTGAATCTCGTCCGCGTCTTGAGTCTGCGACAGCACTTCCTGCCAGACAAACGGGTACGAGGCGTGATGCTGGCGGTCCCAGGTGTCGGGGCACGGTGTCACCATGATGACCGTGCAGCCCGGCTTGCCCACGGCCTGGACCGTGCCCCCCAAGTAACCGAGGCCAGATGAGATCAGCGTGAGCAGCGGGTTCATTGAGGCGTAGATTGCGTACGGACTCCAATTGCCGATCCCGTAGACGACCACATCCGCCTTTTCCTCGACCAGGTCTCGCCGTGCGGCGTAGGCGGTGCGCATCACATTGACCACCGCCTGCCTCGTTTGCCAAATCGTTCCGGCAAACATGTGCGAGACTTCGAGCGGATTTGCGAGGATCGTGTCGACCTTGAAGATCGGACCGCGAACCTGCGCTTCGACCATGCGACCCATTTCGTCGAGCATCGCGTGCATGCGGTTGTTGTCGAGCGACATCGACATGCCGGTGGGCGTGTGGTGTGCACGGATCGAGCGGAAGGTCGACAGCCCGACGCAGATCGACTTCCAACCGCCCGAGAAGCCGCGGTTGTGGGCCGCGTTGACGTAGATCGTCAGGTCGCTGTCGGTCACGACGCGGCTGACCTCCACGTCGTGGCCGCCTGGTGGCGTCTTGCCCAAATAGGCGAGCTGCGCCGGATTCTCGGCGTCGTGGCACACCAGGCGCTGACCGAACTCAAGCACTAGATCGTCACCCAGCGTTAGCGCCAACTCCTCGTGGCGAAACTTGCGATGCAGCGCGTTGGCGCAGACGAGCGTGACATCCTCGCGGCGAACGCCGGCCTCCTCCAGCTCGCCAAGGAGCTGGCGGATCACGACCTCGCGCACTGGTCCGAACGAAAACACCGTCGGATCGTCGAAGGCGATCGTGACGCGCGAACCCTTGCGCGCGAGCGTGCCCACACGCCCGCAGCCGAGCGGGTGAGCAAGTGCGCGCCTCGCCTCGGCCACCAGGTCGTCAACCGGCGTAAACGCGGCTCGGGCGCCGCCGCGAACAATCGTCGTACGCTCGGGCAGCTCGGCCGCGAGCGTCCCCTCGCCATACGGTATGTCAACGTGCATCGGAGCGTTCCTTTTGAGTAACCGCCGCAGACCGGAACCAGACTGCCGGATCTTGATGATAGAACTGCCGGAGGATGTCGTACAACTGGGGGTGTCGCTCTTGCATCGCCAGGGGGCGCTCGAAGAAGCACTCGGTGGAGACGGCGAAGAACTCGGCGCGGCTGCTGGCCCCGTAGGTGTCCAGGAGCGTCGCGCGGTCGTAGCGCGAGGCGCGCTTCAGACGCAAATACTCCTCTTCGGTCACCTGGTACCAGCGGCGGTATTGGGCACGCGATGCCAGCGGTGGAACACCGTCCGGTTCGCCGTCGAGACCATCGAGATGGTGGGCAAATTCGTGCAGCACCAGGTTGCTTCCGTCCGCCGGATCGCGCGCGCCTTCCAGCACATGTGGCCAGGAAAGGACGACCGGTCCGCGGTGCCACGCCTCGCCCTGATAGGCGATGTCGATGCTGGCGCCCGTCTCGTCCACCTGCCACGCGAGCGGATGGGCGTATTCATTGGGGTAGAGCAGGATCGACTTCACGCCGTCGAAGCAATAATCGAGCGGCACACCAAGAAGCAATAAGCTCGCCTGTGCCGCGACCGTGACGCGCATTTCGTCGCTGACGACTAGCCCGCCGCAGCCTTCCCAATTCTTTTCGGCGACGACGATGCGAAGGCGATCTCGCAGGCCTGCCTGCTCATTGGCCGAAAGCAGCGCGTAGTGGCCGATGTTGGCTTGCAGAATGGCCAGCCACTGCTCGCGCAACGGCTCGGCCAGCAGGGCTCGTCGACGGCGTTTGCGGAGCCAGCGAAACATTACTCATCGTGTCCGAGCGCCAGTGCATAAGCCGTGGCGTGACTGCGGCAGTGTGAGATCGTCACCATGATCTGTGCGATACCCAGATTGTCGCACGCGTCTCGCGCGCCGCCATGAAGAATGACCAGTGGTTTTCCGCCCGAGGTGCTCAGCAGCTCGACATCGCGCCAGCCGATGCCTCGGCGCCAGCCGGTTCCCATGGCCTTGAGGACGGCCTCCTTGGCAGCCCAGCGACCGGCGAAGTGCTGCGTGGCAAGCTTGCGGCTTTGGCAGTACTGGATTTCGGCGGTCGTATAGACGCGATTGATGAACTGCTCGCCGTGCCGCTCAATCATCTGAGCGATGCGCAGGCATTCGATGATGTCAGTGCCGATCCCGAGGATATCGGGCATGATTCACCACGGAGACACGGAGACGAAGGCAATATTATAAAACCGCGGAGACACGGAGGCGCAGAGGAGTATTGGATGTGTTGTTTGGACCGCTAACTTCTTCTTTCCGTTTCTCCGCGTCTCCGCGTCTCTGCGGTGATTTCCTTCGTCAACGAATCCCGCAGGCGCGTTCGACGCGTTGGAGGACGGCGGCGGCCTTTTTGCGCGCACGGCTAGCGCCGTCGGCGAGGATTTCGCGGACGCGCTCGGGGTGGTCTGCCCACTCTTGGCGGCGTTCTCGAGCCGCGGCAAAGTAGCTCTCCGCCAGGTCGGCCAGCGCCTGTTTTACTTCGCCGTAACCGAATCCGCCGCGGCGGTACCGCTCGGCCATCGCGGTTCGCTGGGCGTCGTCAGCAAACAGCGAGTAAAGCTGATACAGGTGGTCCTCGTCCGGATCCTTCGGCTGCTCCATCGGGCGCGAGTCGGTCTGGATTCGCATCACTCTTCGGCGCTGTGCCTTGGGGTCCTCAAACACCTCGAGCGTGTTGTTGTAGCTCTTGGACATCTTTTCGCCGTCCGTGCCGGGCACCTTGGCCGAGCTGTCCAGAATTTTCGCCCTGGGAATCACGAACACCTCGCCGAACTGGTGATTGAACGAAATGGCCAGGTCACGGCAGACCTCAATGTGCTGAACCTGGTCGTCCCCCACCGGAACAATGTCCGAATCGTAGGCCAGAATGTCGGCGGCCATCAGCACCGGATAGGTAAAGAGCCCGGCCGAGGCGCTCAGCCCCTTGGCTTTCTTGTCCTTGTAGGCGTGGCAGCGCTCGAGCAGGCCCATCGGCGCGCCGGTCAACAGCAGCCAGCAGAGTTGCGACACCTCGGGCACGTCCGATTGCACGTATAGGATCGCGTGCCGCGGATCGAGCCCTAATGCCAACAGGTCGATCGCCGCCTCGAGCGTCAGCTCGCGCAACAGGGCCGGGTCGCGCAGCGTCGTCAGCGCGTGCAGATTGGCGATGAAGTAATACGCTTCGTTGTCGTGCTGCAGGTCGATGTACTGGCGGATCGCGCCGAAGTAGTTCCCCCAGTGGAACCGGCCGGTTGGTTGAATGCCAGAGAGGACTCGCATTGAATCGTACCGCCGTGATCAACGAGGCGGCTCGCTATGTGGTTTGCGGACTGTCCCGTTGCAGCGTGCCGACTACGTCAGTCAAGCACGAGGCGCCTAGCTCGGCCATTGCCGCCGGCAGCGCGTCGAGCAATGTAATCGAGACCGTGGGCCGGTAAAAGTTCGCCGTCCCGATTTGTACGGCGCTAGCACCGGCGACAAGGAATTCCATCACGTCGTCAATCGTGGCAATGCCGCCTATGCCCACCAGCGGCGTTTGGATTGCCCGAGCCACGCGGCAGACCGCCGCCAAGGCGATGGGCTTGATGGCCGGGCCGCTCAGGCCACCAAACGCGTTGCCCAAGAGCGGCCGGCGTCGCCGCCAGTCGACGGCCGTGCCCAGGCAAGTATTGACCAGCGAGATCGCGTCCGCGCCGCCCTCAGCCGCGGCGCGGGCGATTTGGACGATATCCGTCACGTTTGGCGACAGCTTCGCAAGGATCGGCAGACGGCACGCGCGGCGCGTGCCAGCCACCACGCTCTGGCACATTCGTGGATCGGTTCCAAAGTCGACGCCGCCCGAGACGTTCGGACAGGAGATGTTCAGCTCGATCGCGGCGATGCTCGGCGCATCGTTGAGCCGTGCCGCCAGCTCCGTAAACTCGTCCTGCGTCCGGCCGGCAATGCTCACGATAATCGGCACGCCGAGGCCTTCGAGGTACGGCCAATGGTGCGCAAGAAACGTGTCGATGCCGTCGTTGTCTAGCCCGATCGAATTCAGCATTCCGCCGGTCGTTTCCACGGTGCGCCAGGGCGCGTTTCCGGCGCGAGGCAGCTTGGTGATCGTCTTGGGCAAGATGGCGCCAAGGCGCGCGAGCTCGACCATGCCGGCCATCTCTCGCGCGTATCCAAACGTGCCGGAGGCCACCATGATCGGGTTGGCTAATCGAAGCCGGCCTAGCGTCACACTGAGATCGATAACTTTGGCGAGATTCACGACTGGAGTCGGTCGAATGCCTGGTGGCCGGTCGCGATGCACCGAATTTCGCTCGCCGAGCGCGGCCGACCCATTCTAGCGTTCAATCCGCTCGCGAATCAGATAATGCCGCCGTGCGTGCGATAGGGCGAGGTGTGGTCGGGCTGGTCGAGAAACCAGATACGCTCCCATTCGTCGAGGATCAGCCGCAGCCCCTCGGAGGTGAAGATCAATTGCTGCGTGCGACGGACAGGATCGGCTGAGTACGCCGGGATAATGCAGCCGGTCGTGGTACCCAGGCTCAGTCCGATCAATGCCGTACAGAGCATCCTGCGCATCGCACAACTCCTCCCTGAAAACGACGCTCGACCGTCCTGTGCGCGGACGAATCCGCGCTGGCCGATGCCACTTCCACGTACTTCACGGTGGAAAGCTGGGCACCGCTATCCAAAATAGTCGAATGTGCGAAACGAGTGTTGAGACGTGGTTTCCGTAATCAGCTTGCGCCACTCGAACTGCCATAACCTGATGAGGCGCCAGCGGTTTCCGTCATCGTGGGTGCCGCCGATCGCGGCACTGCCTGTTGCATCTGCTGATTCTGTTGCGCGGCACGCGCGGCGGCCTGCCGCTCCAACTCGCGTACGCGTTCTTCCATCTCCTTGCCCGGCTTGAAAGTTACGACGTACTTCTCCGGGACGAATACTTTGGCGCCCGTCCGCGGGTTGCGCGCCTTGCGGGCCTTACGCTTCTTCACCTCGAAGACGCCAAAATTGCGAAGCTCGATGCGACCGTCCTCGACGAGCGTCTCCACGATCGCATCGAACGTCTTCTGAACGATTTCCTTTGTCTTGAGCTGGGTGAGCCCGATTTCATCCGAGATCGTCTTAACGATTTCTTTCTTGGTCACGACTCGACTCCCCTGTGGATTGGCGTCGGAAGGCGGGCACTCGCGGATCAGTTTGCTGAACCGGATGATGCTCCAAGTGTAGACGCTGTAAGCACTAGAGTCAAGGTCAATCGTTGCAACCAGAAATTATCGTGTGGTCAACTCCTTATAGGATCTTGTACGACCGCTTTCCTACCCCAAAAACGTCAAAACGTTGATAAGTTGTGTTGCGACAAGACGTTAATATCGTGCGTCCGGAACCTGGCAGGGTGTTTGAATCGCAAATTGCAGTTATGTAATGTGTTATGTCACACGGCGGCACTACCAAAGCTGATCTAGCGAAAAAGGGAATTGCGCCGCACTGGTCCCCGCTTTGGCGACGGTAGACTATATCGGCGGCGTTTTCCGCAAACTCCAGCTAAGCGGCAAAATCGGCCAAGAGGTCAAGGCTTGAACCAGTCGGACGAAGCTCACCACGGACGCGCCGGACGTGAGCGCGAATCCTAAAGACGGATAACCGCTAGCTGTTCGAGGATTTTTTCCATGGGAAGGAAGTCGCCCTTGCCGCTGCCGGGACAGACCGAACAGGTCTCGCGCCACGCTTCCTCAGTGCGGACATTCGATTCCCAAAACGGCCAAGTGCGGCATTGGCGCGGCCGCTCGTCGTAAACCGAGCACTGGCGCGATGACGCGTCGAAGAACACGCAGTCTCCGTTGGCGTGCTCCTTGAGACTCTTTCGGCGTCCAATCTTGCGGACAAACTGCTCCTCGAAACGCTCCACGTCGAGATCGAGCCGAGCGGCAAGCGCCTGAATCTCAACCTGGTTAACCCACACGTAACCGGGCGCACCCGTGCAGCAGTTGCCGCATTGCGTGCATTGAAATCGCAATCCATCACGAAACCAGGGGGCGTTTTCCATCGGCGGTCTTTCCGTGGGTGGCGGAGGCGGCCTCGTTCAACTCGCGAAGCGCACCGGTGGCGGCGTCGACATCATCGGCCGACGTAAATGGGCCGAAACTGAAGCGCACCGTGCCACCGGAATCGAGTGTTCCCAGGCTTCGGTGGGCCAATGGTGCACAGTGGATGCCCGAACGGACCTGGATGCCGAAGTGGCTCTCTAATAGAGCGGCCAGCTCCTGTGGCTCGTAGCCTTGAACGTTGAGGCTGATAACTCCGACTTGCCGCGTTTCGTCGCGCGGGCCGAAGAGGTCCAAAGCGCCAAGCCCATCGATGCCGGCAAGAAACCGCTCGATGAGTGAAATCTCATGAGCGCGAATGGACGCGATCCCGCGCGCGGCGAGAAACTCAATACCCGCGCGCAACCCGACAAGGCCGAGTGCGTTATGGTTGCCCGACTCATATTTGTCGGGCAGGCCGTTCGGCTGCCGGTCCTCTTCGCTGCGGCTTCCGGTGCCACCTTGCCGAACGCTTTCCAGTCGATCCTCAACGCTCGGCGCGACGTACAGCACCCCCGTGCCCAAGGGACCAAGCAGTCCCTTGTGGCACGAGGCGGCGAGCAAGTCGACCGGGAGCTGCCCCAGGTCCATCGGCAAATGGCCGGCTGTCTGGGCGGCGTCGACGAGCATCAAGGCACCGTGCGCTCGCGCGATGTCGCCCACCTCGGCGATCGGCTGGATCGCGCCGGTGACGTTCGAGGCGTGCGTCATCACGACAAGCGTTGTCTCGGGTCGTAGCGCGGCACGAATCTCGCCGGGCCGGATGACTCCTGTCTCGTCCGGCCGAACGTACGTGATATGAATCCCCTTTCGCTCCGCGAGCCAGCGCAGCGGCCGCAGCACGGAATTATGCTCGAGCGTCGTCGTGACAACATGATTTCCGTCGCGCAGCACGCCGTGCAGCGCGAGATTAAGCGAATCGGTGGCATTGAACGTAAAGATCATCCGTTGAGCGTCGCTGACGCCCATAAGGAGCGCGATGGCGCGGCGCGTGAACTCGACACCCTCGCCCAACTGAACCGCCTCGCGATAAGCACTGCGTCCGACGGCAGCCCCAACGTGCCGCTGATAGTGATCGACCGCCTGATAAACCGCCTCGGGCTTGGGCCAGCTTGTGGCCGCGTTGTCCAGGTAGATGCGACGGTTGGATTGCATGGTCGAATTGTAGGTGGCGGGTCGAATTGCTCCAAACACCGTCCATTGCGCCGCCGGATCAACCCAAGAGCACCGCTCACCCGCCGATCTGGTACATGGCGCGCTGGGGCTTGATGAACTGGTCGCTGTTGATGCCGTGGCCCGCTTTCTTGGCAGCAACGCAGCCATGCACCAGCTCGGCGATTTCCTCGTCGGAGCCACCGCCGCGCAGCACCCCTCGAATGTCCCACTCGACCGTGGAGAAGAGGCAGTTTCGCAGTTGGCCTTCGGCCGTAATGCGCAGCCTGTTGCATTCATGGCAGAAGGGGTGCGTCACCGGGTTAATGAAACCGATGCGTCCCACGCCGTCGGCAAAGCGGTAGTCGGTCGCCGGCTGACTGGGGTCGATTACCTCCAGCGGCTCGAGCGGACTGATTCCGTCTTCGATGATCCGCCTGATTTCGTCGCCGGACAGGACCTGCTCGGAGCTCCACACTCCGTCGGCATCGAGCGGCATGAACTCGATGAAGCGGACCTCGACGTCGTGGTCGCGCGCGAAGCGTGCCAGCGGCACGGCCTCGTCCTCGGTGATGCCGCGAATGGCGACGGCGTTGATCTTCAGCCGCTCGAAGCCGGCGCGCTGCGCGGCAAAGATGCCTTCCAGCACGCGCTCGAACCCCTCGCGGCGAGTGATGCGGCGGAACGTTTCGGGATTGAGCGTATCGAGGCTGATGTTCAGCCGATGTAGCCCGGCGTTTTTCAGAGGGCGCGCTTGCTCGGCCAGCAGGATGCCATTGGTCGTCAGTGCGATGTCAATGATGCCTGGAATTCGCGTCAACAGCGCGATCAGCCGGTGCAGGTCGTGGCGCACCAGCGGCTCGCCGCCTGTAAGCCGAAGCTTGTCAACGCCCATCCGTGCCATCACGCGCACGAAGCGCTCGGTCTCCTCGAACGAAAGAAGCTCCTCGCGCGGCCTGAAATGCACGTTCTCGGCCGGCATGCAGTAGAAGCAGCGAATATTGCAGCGGTCGGTGACGCTGATCCGCAGGCTGTTGTGGACTCGCCCGAACGAGTCGACCAAGGGGCCGGCGATCGTCATGGCTGGCTCCTGGAGTCGTCACCGCGCAGAGGCACTCGATCGCGAGCGCTCGGAACGGCAGGTCCGTTCGAGCCGAGCTGTGGATGGATCCACTCGGACGTGCCGTCGGCCCAATGCTCTTTCTTCCAGATGGGGACGACCTGCTTGAGCGTATCGATGAGCCAATGGGCGGCCTCGAAGGCATCGTCTCGATGGGGGGCGCTGGTGGCCACGGCGACGCTGGTTTCGCCCAACTGGAGCGCGCCGGTGCGATGCACGATCACACACTCAATGAGCGGCCAACGGGCGCGTGCCTCGGCCTCGAGCTCGACGAGCTTGCGCTCGGCCATGTCGTGATACGATTCATACTCGAGCATTACGGTTCGCCGCCCATCGGTCATCTCGCGCACGGATCCCAGGAACAGCACCACTGCCCCGGCTTGGGGCGAGCCGACTCGAGTGAGAATCGCGTCCGTGCATATGGGCTGGCAGGTGAGCTGGATCATTTTCACCATTCTATCCGCCGCTGACCGGTGGGATACATGCCACGTCGGCATCGGGGGGCACCGGCCATGAATCGTCGGCGTAATCGGCGTTCACGGCAAACATCAACTGGCTGCCCATTGGCGCAAGCGACGGCGCCGCAAGCAGCAGTTGCCGGCGCAACTGGCCCACGGTGGCGCCCGGCGGAAGGTCGAGCACGATCGCGTCGAACCCGGCCAGTTGTTTCGCCGCCGCGAAGAGCTTGAGGGAGATTTTCACGTGACGACCAGCTCTTCGGTGCGTGCGGTCAGCAGCCAGGCGGCCTCGGGCATCATGCCGTAGGCCAGCGCGAGCAACTTCAACGGATGGATGGCGGGCTTGTTGGCGCCTTGTTCAATTTGCATTTTACACGTGCTGCATTCCGTGGTACCCGCCTGCAACGTGGTGTGACGCATGGCCGAGACAAGCCTCCAGCCGGCACGCAGGCTATTGCGGAAGTTCTCGCGCTTCAGCCCAAACGTGCCGGCCATGCCGGAACAACCCATTTCGATCTTTTGCACGCGCATGCCCGGAATCAACCGCAGAAGGTTCTCGCCGGGCGTGCCCACCGAGAGCGCCTTCAGATGACACGGCGCGTGGTAACCCAGCGTGGCGCTGACGGGCTTGAAATCGAGGCGCAGCTTCCCGGCGCGGTGCAGCTTCCACAGATACGCGCAGGCCTCGCTGGTATGCTCCGCGACCAGGCGCGCTTCGTCGTCATCGACCAGCTCGGGGTAATATCGCGTGAGGCACAGCGCGGCGGTCGGCTCGGTCGCCACGATCTCATATCCTTGACGGACCGCTTCGGCCAAGAGCGGCACGTTGTGCCGCGCGACGCGGCGCGCCGCCGCGATCGCGCCGGAAGAAAGCATCGCCATTCCGGAACCCTGCATGCCGGATGGCACATACACGGCCACGCCGTTGTGCTCGAGCACGGCGACCAGCGCTTCGGCCAATTGCGGATCGTGATAGTTGGCGTACGTGTCGACAAAGTAGAGCACCTTGGAACCGCTGCGGCGCGTGGCACGTGTCAGGCGGCGCCGCCGAGCTCGCCGCAGGAACGATTGCGAGGCGAACCGCGGCAGCTTGCGCCCCTGAGCGATGCCCAGCGTCTTTTCCAGAATCCAGCGCGCCGGGCGATTGGCGATGGCCCAATTGGCGATCGGTCCTAGCGTGGAACCAACCGACGACAGTAGATCGACGCGCGACAGAGCCCAGTCGCGGAACCGCTGCCCGTTCGTGGCCACGTAGGCGCCCTTGGCCTCCATCATCAGCTTGGGAATGTCGACTTCGGCGGGACACTCCGAGCGGCACATCTGGCAATTAACGCACAGGTCAGCCACGGCCTTGAGCTCGTCGCGAGCGAGCGCCGAGGCATCGAGCTGCCCAGTCAGAATGCCGCGCATCAAGTTGGCCTTGGCGCGGGGGGAAGCCTCTTCGGCTGGCGCAAAACGAAAAATCGGGCACATGCGCACCTCGGCCGACTGCGAACGACACGAACCGCAGCCGTTGCAACTGCGCACAACATGCGAAATCTGATCCGGGCTCCAATTCAACTGCAGCTTCAACAATTCGCGAGGCGGCGCACCAGCCCCGTTCGTGGCTGCGTCGGCCCCTTCGGCGACCGCCGGGGCATCGGTCAGGAACCTGTTCGTCCGCAGGTTTTGGACCATCAGGTTTGGCGTATCGCCCACGATCTTGCCCGGATTGAGGATATTCCGCGCGTCGAAGATCCGTTTCACCTCGCGAAAGACGTGATAAAGCTCTCCATACTGCCTAGGCACGAAGGGGGTACGGCTGAGCCCGTCGCCGTGCTCGCCGCTGATCGTGCCGCCCACCTCGAAGACCGCTTGATACACGTCGCCGGCCAAGGGTTCGATCTTCGCGACGTCCTCCGAATCGGACAAGTCCAAGAACGGCCGCAGGTGAAGCTGCCCGTGACCGGCGTGCGCATACAGCGAAGCCGTGACCTGGTGGCGCTTGAGGATATTTTGCAATTGAACGACGAAGCCGGGCAGCGACGCGGGCGGAACGGCCACGTCTTCGATAAAGGGCAAGGGGCGCGTCGAGCCTTTGAGTCGATAGAGCGTGGGCACCACCGCGCGAGGAAGATTCCAGAACAACTCGACATCCTCGGGATCAAACGCCAATCGCGCTTCGAAGGCCATTGCCGTCTTGCGGCGCAGCCGGTCGACGAGCTGCTGCAGGCGATCGCGGACCTCGGCGGCGGAGTGGCCGTCCTGTTCCACCAGCAACATGGCTTCGGCTTGCGGGGGAATGAGCAGGTCGTAACGAGGCTGCGTCTCGCGCGCCAGGCTGAGATGCCTGCGATCGAGCAGATCGCACGCGCTGGGCTTGAACGGTAGGATTTCGCCCACCGCGCGCGCGGCGCGTTCAAGTCCGTCGAACAGAAGCATCGCGACGGCGCGGTGATGAGGTAGCGGATCGGTCGAGAGCGTGATCTCGGTGAACAGCGCCAGCGTACCTTCGGAGCCCACCAATAGCTTCGCCAGGTCGAGGTGCTCATTCGACAGAACTCCTGCCAGCCCGTAGCCCGAGCGATTGAGCATGGCTTGGGGTTGTTTGGCGTTGATCAACGTCTGCTCGCGCGCGAGCAGTTCGGCAAGCGGTCGGACAAGGTCGTGAACCTGCGGAGAAGCGGCGTCGCCGCCGGAATCGACGAGCGAAACTCGACCGAGCTCGCAGGCGTGACCGTCGGCGAGCACGACCTGCAGGCTCTCGACGTGCGAGCGCGTGGAACCATAGCGGAGCCAATGGCTGCCCGCGGCGTCGATGGCCACCACGCTGCCGATGGTGGTGACGTGGCTCATGGCGGGGTCGGGCCCGAAATGACGGCCGAATGCCAGCAAGTGCGCATTTAACTGGTTGAGCACCAGGCCCGGCTGCACGCGGACCGTATCGCGATCGGTCCGCAGAATGCGGCGCATGTACTTGGAGAAGTCGATCACCAGGCCCGGACCCAGCGATTCGCCGGCCAGGCCCGTTCCCGCGCCGCGCGCGTGGACCGGCAACTGGTTTTCGGCCGCGTACTCGACGCAGGCCACGACATCGGCGGTGCTGCGCGGTCGCACGACGCCCAGTGGCCGGATTTCGTAGATGCTGGCGTCGGTCGCATAGAGCTGCAGGAAAATGTCGTCGCAGCGCACATCGCCTTCAATGCGGCCGCGCAGGTCGTCTTGGATTCTGGCGCGTAGTTCGTCCATTGTATTTGCGTGATCGACTTGGCCCCCTCACACTACCTTCTGCGACGGGCACCGGATAGGGGGAAGTATCCGTCGCGAGAGGAGCGTACGCTCGAGGCGGCACGACGGTCAAAAACGGGTGAACCAAGGAGTTGCCATGGGCGTTGCTTCAATTGACAATGCAGGTAGGCGTTCGACTTGACTTATCAACCCGCGTAGCCGATAGTTCATCACTACTTGCCCCCCGCTCGACTTGCCGCAAGGCCCGAGCGGGGTTATTTTTTGCCCACAGGGTGCGATGACGATCTTGGAGCCCGCTGTCAAGCGAACCATCGCGTTCGTTGACGGCCAAAACCTCTTTCATGCCGTGCGGGAGGCGTTCGGGTACACGTACCCAAATTACGACGTGCGGGCGCTCGCACAGGGTGTGTGCCAAGCTCACGGGTGGTAGTTGGTGGAGACGTGGTTTTACACCGGCATCCCGGACGTTGCCGACAATGCCTTCTGGCATCAGTTTTGGGCGGCGAAGCTACTCGCCATGAAGCGTGCGGGCGTCCACGTGTATTCGCGGCCGCTGCGGTACCGAAATAAAGCGATCCGACTGCCTGACGGCACGCAGCACACTTTCCTCGTTGGCGAAGAGAAGGGGATCGATATCCGGCTCGCCCTCGATGTGATCCGGCTTGGCCACGCCGGGATGTACGACGTGGGGTTGATCTTCAGTCAAGATCAAGACCTCACGGAAGTCGCCGACGATGTGCGCCAGCTCGGCCGCCAGCAGGCACGGTGGATCAAGCTTGCCAGCGCCTACCCCAATAGCCCGACGTTGCGGAATCGCCGCGGCATTAACAAGACGGACTGGGTTCCCATCGATCGCACGACGTACGACGCCAGCCTCGACGCGCGGGATTACCGACCGCGACCGTAAAGGACCCTCGTGCCGGTAGCGCTGCACGTAATGGGGCTTATCGGACGAGCCACGCGGGGTGTACTCGTCGAATATGCGTTTCTTTCAGCCGTGGAGCGACGGTTCGGCGCCCTTGGATTGCTACGACTTCAGCCGAGCGGTCAGTTGACGGTGCTTTTCGTGCGTTTCCAGGCGGAATCGGCCGTGGCTCTCGATGTCCGTGGCGCCGCGGTAGGTCGCTCCGCAGCGGTAACACACCAGCGCGTCGCCGACAATCGCATAGAGCAAAAAATCGACAAACGCCACGAACAGCAGGCTCGCAAACGTCCAGATCGGCAAGTACAGGTACCAGAACACGCAACTGACAATGAACCCCAGCACCACGATCGATACGCCCAGCCTTTGCGGAAAGTCCTTGCGGACGAACAGGTCGGTGCTCGGACACACCGCGCACCGCCTAAGCTGCCCGGCGTCATGTGTTCCGGTGGAAATGGTGAGCTCGCGCCCACACCGGTCGCATTTCAACACGCCGCTCGGAGGCGGAAGCCCCGAGTGATTCGTCCGCCCGCACTCGCCGCAGCAGTAGCTGATGTTCATAGGATCGAAGGCACTTCTAGCGCCAGAAAGCCGGCGAAAGGCTACGAGCCTATCCGAAGACCCCCTCACCCTGCCCTCTCCCCCAGAGGGGGAGAGGGGTTATTGAATGCGCTAAGCCGAGGCCTGTGGTTGCCGGTTTGCATCGTGCATCATACCGGATAGCGGAACTCGCCGGACAGTAGCAGCGAGGTCAACTCGCCGACGAAGGTGACGATCACGCCGACGTATAAGAGTCCCGTGGCACTCTGTGTATTGGGGACTCGCAGCGTGGCGCGCGTCAAGAATACCACGATTCCCGCCCCCACGAGGCCGGTCATCCAGCGCAGCGTCACTAGCAGGAGTTGTTGCGTGGACGGCGTGCCGAATTGAGCGACTTCCAAACCCAGCGCGAGCCCACAGAGCGCGGCGCGCGCCGCGATCGCCAGGCCCATCCAGACGACGAGGCGATCCAGCGGGTCGATCTTCATGGTCGGCGAGTTGAGGTACCAATGCCCCAAGAGCATTGCGGCCAGCGTCGTTCCCAAGACCAGGCCACCGGCCAGCGGATCAAGCTTGTGGAGCAGGCTGGCAATTGGCGGCAAGGTCGACGGAGGCGCCAGGATCCAATTTGCGGCCAGCGATAAGGCGGCCACGATCGCCAGCGCCGCCTTGCCCGGCGCGCCCAGCTCGTAGAGCCAAAAGACCGAGCCCGCGTAGCTGACCGCTGCCGCCACCAGCGGCAGCCCTATCTGAAGAGAATCGCCGCCGGCGGCCGCCAGTGCGGCCAGGACGTTCAGACCCATGAGTACGTAGAGATGCACGCGAAAGTAGCCGCTGGTCACCTGCCGCGCAGGCGTGACGGCCATGGCGACCGCCAGGCCGAACGACAAGCGGAACATGAACTGCGTGAGAAAGTGCAATATCGCGTGCCGCCGACATCGCGCCGGAGCCAAGGAATCGATCGCGCGATCGGTTACTTCCGGTCGCCGTAGATCAAGGTCATGACTTCCTGCCGGCTGGAGAGGTTCGAGCGGAAGACGCCGCGCATGGCCGAGGTGACGCACATGCTCCCCGGCTTACGGACTCCGCGGATGGTCATGCACGAATGCGAGGCCTCGATCACCACGGCCACGCCCTGGACATCCAGTTCCTCGACCAGCAGGTCGGCGATGGTCTCGGTCATCCGCTCCTGAACCTGGGGGCGCCGCGCGACCACGTCGACGACGCGCGCGAGCTTGCTCAGGCCAACAACCTTGCCGCTGGGAATGTAACCGATATGGGCCTTGCCCATGAAGGGGAGCATGTGATGCTCGCACATGCTGTTAAAGGCGATGTCGCGGACCAGGACGATCTCGTCATATTTCTGCGTGAAGAATTTTCGCAAATGCCGCCGCGGATCTTCGTGCAGCCCGCCAAAAAGCTCCGCGTACATGCGCGCGACGCGCGCCGGCGTGTCGCGTAATCCTTCGCGATCGGGGTCCTCGCCGATCGCCAGGAGCAGCTCGCGTATGGCGCGGCGCACTCGCGGCTGGTCGACTTGAGCTGGCTCGCGGTCGTCGGCCGGCATCGCAGCCGCCGCGGTAGCGTCCGGCACGTTCGGCGTCTCGCGCGGTTTAACGGAGACACCGTCGCCGGAATTGGAATGGGGGCGTTGTCGAGGCATGCACAGAAATGCCAGAAAACCGGCTTGCGAGTCATCACCGTTCGCCGAAGGCGATCTTAGCGCTACGGAGAACCGCGGTCAACTGCTGGGCTCCATGTGTTCGGTGCGATGGCGAATCGGTGCCACCTGACATTCACAACGCACGCTGGTTCGGCATCGTGCCGAGCCCGTGGCACGCTAGTTGACCCCTGGCACGCTCTTTCAGGAAAGTGGCACGCTAGTTCGCGCTGAATTCGGGCGGAAACGATACCGATCGGGCGCGGCGCGCCATCAGGTCGCAGGTGGCGGCGCCGAGACGCTGGAGCAACATCGTGGCGCGGCGATCGACGTCCAATTCACCAAGCAACTGCTGCTTGAGCTCAAGACCCACGTCAAGCGTATAAGCGACAATATCGGTCAATACACCCAAAGAGAGTCCACTGGCCAGGAGTTGCTGGAACTGTTCATGCGACTCGCGCACCTCGGGGAGAAATCGCTTGAACCGTTCCGTCAACGCCTGCGCCAGCGCTGGCCGCTCGGCGGCACCCGCCTCGGGGTATCGGTCGTCGAGGAGCTCGACCACCGCCTCGCGGAACGGTTTCGCGGCCGGCAATTCACGCACAAGGCTGATGCGGCGCACGCCATGGAGGAGCAGATTGTATCGGCCGTCCTTCAGGTGCCGGTAGGTTGCCACGCGACCCAAACAGGCCACCGGATGCACCGGCGGCCGACCCTCATAGTCGCTCTCCCAACCAGGGGCCAACAGCGCCAACGCCACGAGACGATCGGTGCGCAGCGCTTCCGCTACCAGGTCGCGGAAGCGTGACTCGAAAACGTGCAGCGGCTGGAGCACGTGCGGAAAGAGCACCAGGTTCGGCAAGGGGAATAACCGCGTCGTGCCCGAGAACTTCGTCGGATCGAACCGCCACTTGTCGTGGACCGCCATGTGTCACCGCGCTGGCTAGCTCCAAACCGGGGCACCGTCCTCTAGACGCAATTCTACTCCTGCAAATCGTGCGGTGGGGGATCGAGATGGATTTCGGGAATCGTCTCGGCGTCGATCTCGATTCGCGGGAACTCCTCCTGGCTGGCCATGATTTCGGCGAAGCAACCATCGAGCTGCGCGAGAAAACGTTCCAGATCGAGCCCCAGGTGTTTGGGACGGTATGGGTCCAGGTATTTTCGGCAGCTCAGGTTCAGTTTTCGCGCGCCGCGGATGTTGCCGTTGCCGAAGTGGTGCAGCGCCACGGCGGCCTGGATCAGTCCCTGATAAAAGGCACGCGCCGGCCCCTGCTCATCCTTCCACAGTTCCTCCCACACTTCGTGGCTCTCGTAGAAATCGCACTGATTGAAATGCTCGATGCCCTGAAGATACAGCGGGTGATAGTCGGCGTTGTGCATGGCGGCAAGCGGCGGCGCGCGCGGCGCGCCGATTATATGACCGTGATGGCCTCGAGGCCATGCTCGTGAAATGAAGCAGTTTCATTCTCCAAGCGTATCAACGCCAGCTTGACTTCAAAGCCACGCCGTCGATGATGGTGACGCCACGGAAAACTAGGAACTGTTCGCACGTGACGAATGCGCAGCACGATGGTGACGGACATTTCCGGCTTTCTGCAGTTCACCATCGATCGCGCGCATAATGCCGCACGACTGCTGGAGGCCGAGCGGTGGACGCTGGTCGAAGTCCGCGCGGGCCACGTCGCAGTGGATTGTCCGCTGCCGTCGAGCGTGCTAAACCTTGGCGGATCGCTATTCGGGGGGTTTACGCCGACGTACGTGGACTATTTGGCGATTTGGACTTGCATGACGGCGATGGAAGGGCGCTGGGAATGGCTGGCCACGGTCAATATGCGCATCGACTACCTGGAGCCGATCTTCCCGCCCGGCTTTCGCGCCACCAGCACGCTGCGGAACGTGCGGCGGCGCGATTACCTGGTGGAAACGCGCCTGGAGGGGAGCGACGGACGATTGCTGGTGTTTGCCATGACGAACCTGCGCCGCGCGGCTGGCGGCGAGCCGCTTAGCCAACCGATTGCGTTTCCACGACCTGGAGCCGCCGCGCCGTAACCCGCGCCGATGGCAAACCACGGTTTCTTGACAGTCCCAACTAGCGCACGCAGAATGGACGCTCGGCTTGGGTTTTGCGCGCCGACTGGTTCGCGGCCGTAGAGCGGAAGATGGTGGTCACCACGGAAGCCAAACGCCACGCCGCACGCATCGCCAAGGCCCTGGCCAAGGCGTATCGCGGCGCGCGCTGCTCGCTCGATTTCCGCAATCCGCTCGAATTGCTGGTGGCGACCATCCTTTCGGCCCAATGCACGGACGAGCGCGTCAACGCGGTGACGCCGGCTCTATTCCGCAAGTACCCCACGGCGGCCGATTACGCGTCGGCGGACTTGCGAGCGCTCGAGCGCGACATTCAAAGCACCGGCTTCTTCCGCAACAAGGCCAAGAGCCTGAAGAACTGCGCACGCCAGCTCGTGAACCAGTACGCGAGCAGCGTTCCGAAGAGCTTGGAGCAACTGGTGGAGCTTCCGGGCGTCGGGCGAAAGACCGCCAACGTGGTACTCGGCACGGCCTTTGGCATCGCCTCGGGCGTGGTGGTCGACACACACGTGGCACGGCTCAGCAAGCGAATGGGCCTCACGAAACACAAGGATCCCGCGAAGATCGAGCGCGACCTGATGCGCGATCTGCCCGCGCGAGAGTGGATCGCCCTGAGTCACCGGATGATCCAGCATGGGCGCCGCGTTTGCTTGGCACGGCGCGCAAAATGCGAAGTGTGTTCGCTTGTCCGCTTGTGTCCGCGCATCGGCGTGCCGACTCCCGACCGTGTCGCATGATGCGCTTCGCCCGACCGTTAGATTGAGGCCAGACGTGCGATGATTCTCTCGGGACACGAAATCCGCCGCCAGTTGGGGACGAACATCGTCATCGAACCGTTCGATGAATCGCAGTTGAACCCCAACAGCTACAACCTGACGCTGCACAGCGAGCTTTTGGTGTACGAGGAGCTGGTGCTGGACATGCGGAAGGCCAACCGCATCCGCCGATTGACGATCCCGCCGGAAGGATTGGTGCTTGACGCCAACCGGCTGTACCTCGGCCGGACGGTCGAGCGGACCGAGACGCACAACCTCGTGCCGATGATCGAGGGCCGCTCGTCGGTCGGGCGGCTGGGGCTCTTCGTGCACGTGACGGCCGGTTTCGGCGACGTCGGCTTTTGCGGGTATTGGACGCTCGAGATGTTCGCCGTGCAGCAGGTGAAGATCTACGCCGGCGTGCCGATCTGCCAGATCTTCTACCACCAGGTCGCCGGGGCGGTCACCGAATACGCCAGCGACAAGTACCAGCACAACAAAGACATCCAGCCCAGCCTCATGTTCAAAGAGCTCAACCCCCAACAGGATGACCCACAAATGGAGTTGGACTTCGGCCTGGAGTGGTCGCACCGGTAGGGCGGGTCGAGCACAGCGAGGCCCGCCCTACGGCCACCCCACGCTGATCGCCTACATCACCGCGAAGTAGTTCTCGACGGCGAAGTCGAGGTTTTCGTCGGTGAGTTCCAGTGGTTGGTCGTGGTAGAGGCAGAAGTTGCGGACTTGCAGCAAGAGGTCGCGCGGGTGGCAACAACGGAAGGGGCGGCTCGCGGACTTGTAGTGCCGCGCGATCAGGTAGCTGACCGGTTCGTCGCGATACTCGAACCCGAGCTTCGGCGCCATCAGCTTGAACAGCTCGCGGAACTCCGCTTCCGATGGGTCGGAGACGTCGATCTTGTAGGGAATTCGCCGCAGGAAGGCGTCGTCGACCAGGTCCTTCGGCTGGAGGTTGGTGGAGAAAATGATCAACTGGTCGAAGGGCACCTGGATTTTCTTGCCGTTGGCCAGGTTCAAGAAGTCAAAGCGCTTCTCAAGCGGCACAATCCAGCGGTTGAGGAGCTCGTCGGTCCGCATCTTCTGGCGGCCGAAGTCGTCGATCACCAGCGTTCCGCAGTTGCTCTTAAGCTGCAGCGGCGCCTCGCTGATGCCGGTCGAGGTGTTGAACGTGACTTCCAGGTTGTCCATGGTCAGTTCACCACCAACCACGATCGTCGGACGCCGGATCCGCACCCACCGCCGGTCAACCTTGCACGGGTCGAGTATGCCCGCCTTGCGGTCCAGCGGAGCCTCGTCGTGAACCGTCGGATCAAAGAGGCGAATAATCTCGCCATCGATCCCCAAGGCACGGGGGAGCCAAATGCACTGCCCAAACGCGCGCGTGACGCGCTCGGCAATGCTGGTTTTGCCGTTGCCGGCAGCTCCATACAGGAACAGACCACGCCCGGAGTTGACTGCGGGACCCAGCCGGTTGAGCATGCGGCGGTTGATCAACAGGTCGGCAAACGCGCGCTGGAGGTCCTCGACCGTGGCGGTCTGGCCGCCGATCGTCTGTGCCTTGACGCTGTCGCAATAGTCTTTCAGCGAGACCGGCGCCGCGCCAAAGTAGGTGCAATGCTCGAACTGGCGGCGAGCGCGTTCGCGCCCCAGGTCGGTGATCAGGTATTCGTAGTCATTCATGGGGGCCGCGCCCTTAAAGACCACGAGGCGGTCATGCTTCATCTGGTGCATGAGCCCTTCGACCAGCACGAACGGCAGCTTTACCTGGTCGGCGATGTCGCGCCCAATGGCGGAACCGCGATTGAGCAGGAACTTCAGAACGAGCGCTTCCACTTCGCTCTCGGTCAATTGAGCTTCGGCGAAGGAGCGAATCTCGTGCGGGAAGAAGGACGCGTCGGCGGGCAGTTCGCCATTGGGCGCTTCGGCCGCAAGCTCGGAAGGGACGTCGGCCGCCTCGTTGGCGATCCGCCCCAGCAGGCGCTGCAGCTCTTCGTCCGCGTCGGCCGGTGAAGGCGGCTGGCGTGGCGGCTCGTAATCGGGCTGCGTCGGCGCCACGGCGGCCCAAGCGTCGTCGGCTTCAGTGCCGCTCTTGGCCAGGCGCGCAAGCAGGCTGTCACAAGTTAGCTCGGTCATGGATCGACAGATGTGCGAAAGGGGAAGAGCTCGCCGGCCCAATCTCCGCCGTGCAAGCAAACTCTAGTTCGCTACGGATATACGGTCAAACCAGTACCGGGGCATTCGACGTAGGGCGCGTCGAGCGCAGCGAGGCTCGCCGGATTCGCTTGGCGGGCCTCGCTGCGCTCGACCCGCCCTACAATGGAAGGTGCTACGGACCGAGACAAGGAGCAGCTATTGGGCTAAAATTCCTTTGCCGGTCGAAGCGTTTTTTCTGATTCACCGGCTTCTCATGCCACATTGAAGGATCGAGCATGTCATCGCAGTCGCGTCGGGTCGACCCGTTTCAGGCACGCGGTACGTTTGAGGCTCCGTCCGGCAAGACCGCGATCTATCGGCTCTCGAAACTCGATGAGCTCGGTTTGTGCCGCACGGCCGATCTGCCCTACTCGATTCGTGTCCTGCTGGAGGCGGCGCTGCGAAACTGCGACGGCTTCGCGGTCCGTGAGGAGGATGTGAAGAACCTGGCGCGATGGCGTGCGGATGCAACGTCGAGAGCGGAAATCCCGTTCATGCCCGCACGCGTCGTCTTGCAAGACTTCACGGGCGTACCGGCGATTGTGGACCTGGCGACAATGCGCAGCGCCATGCAGCGGCTGGGAGGGGACCCCAGGCGAATCAACCCGCTGATTCCGGTGGACCTGGTCGTGGACCATTCGGTGCAGGTAGACCGATTCGGCAGCGAACAGTCGCTCGCCCAGAATATGGAAATCGAGTTTGAGCGCAACCGCGAGCGGTACGAGTTCCTCCGCTGGGGCCAGCAAGCGTTCGATGACTTTCGAGTGGTGCCGCCGGGCGTGGGGATCGTCCACCAGGTGAACCTGGAATACCTGGCCAAGGGTGTATTCGTCCGCGACGGCGACGGCGGCCCGGTGGCGCTACCCGACACGCTCGTGGGGACCGACAGCCATACCACGATGATCAACGGCCTGGGGGTTGTCGGCTGGGGCGTGGGAGGCATCGAAGCCGAGGCGGTCATGCTCGGCCAACCGATCTACATGCTCCTGCCCGACGTGGTCGGCTTCGAGCTGATCGGGCAGTTGCGCGCCGGAAGCACCGCCACGGACCTGGTATTGACCGTAACGCAGATGCTGCGGCGTCACGGAGTGGTCGGCAAGTTCGTGGAGTTCCATGGGCCAGCGCTTTCACGCATGCGCGTCGCCGACCGCGCGACGATCGCCAATATGGCCCCGGAATACGGGGCGACGATCGGCTATTTCCCCGTCGACGACCAGTCGCTGGCGTACCTGCGGCGCACCGGGCGAACCGATGCGGAGGTGCAGCTTGTCGAGCGGTACATGAAGGAACAGGGCCTCTTCCGCACCGACGGCGCGGAGGTGCCGAAGTTCAGCGGCACCCTGTCGCTTGATCTGGGCACCGTCGAGCCGTGCATGGCCGGGCCAAAGCGGCCGCAGGATCGTGTGCCGTTGGGGGCGATGAAGACCGCGTTTCGCACGGCACTGCGCGCGCCGCTGGCCGAGCGCGGCTTCGCGCTCGACGAGCATTCCGCGGCGCGCACCGCGCGGGTGGCAAACAACGGCCACACCAGCGAGATCGGCCATGGCGCCGTCGTAATCGCCGCGATCACCAGTTGCACGAACACCAGCAACCCGGCGGTCATGCTGGGAGCGGGGCTGCTGGCAAAAAAGGCCGTGGCCAAGGGATTGTCGACCAAACCCTACGTGAAAACGAGCCTCGCCCCAGGATCGCGCGTCGTCACCGATTATCTCCAGCGCGCCGGGCTGGACGCGCCGTTGGCGGCACTGGGATTCCACACGGTCGGGTATGGTTGTACCACCTGCATTGGCAACAGCGGTCCACTTCCGGACGCGGTCGCGGCGGCCATCCGCGACAACCACCTCGTGGCGTCCGCCGTACTCAGCGGTAACCGGAATTTCGAGGGCCGAGTTCACCCACAGGTCCGCGCCAACTACCTGGCAAGTCCACCCTTGGTGGTGGCCTATGCGCTGGCCGGCACGACCGATATCGACCTGACGCGCGAGCCCTTGGGAGTGGGGAGCGACGGCCAGCCCGTCTTTTTGAGTGATATCTGGCCCAGCCAGGCGGAGGTCGAGGCCACCGAGGACGCCACGGTTCGCCCCGAGATGTTTCGCCAGCGTTATGCCAATGCGTTCCACGAGAATCCTCGTTGGAACGAAATCCGTGTGAGTGAAGCGGAGCTCTACGAGTGGGACTCCTCCAGCACCTACATTCAGGAACCGCCCTTCTTGCTCAACCTGCCCTCAAAGCCGGGACCCATCACACCCATTAACGGGGCACGCGTGTTGCTAGCGCTCGGCGATTCGGTCACCACCGACCACATTTCGCCCGCCGGTTCGATTGCATCGGACAGCCCCGCCGGGAAGTACCTGATGGAGCGCGGCGTACAGAAGGCCGACTTCAACAGCTACGGTGCTCGCCGTGGAAACGACCGCGTGATGACTCGCGGCACATTTGCGAATATCCGCATTCGCAACCAATTGGCGCCGAGCACCGAAGGGGGCATCACACGCCACTTGCCCGACGGCCGGCAGATGACCGTTTACGATGCCGCGATTGAATATCAGGCCGAAGGCGTTGCGTTGGTCGTGCTTGCCGGCGCGGAATACGGCTCGGGCAGCAGCCGCGACTGGGCCGCCAAGGGACCAAGCCTGCTGGGTGTGAAGGTGGTGCTGGCGTCGAGCTTCGAACGCATTCACCGCAGCAATCTGGTGGGGATGGGAATCCTGCCGCTCGAGCTGCCGCAGGATCAAAGCTGGCAGTCGCTGGGTCTTACCGGTGAGGAAGTGTATGACTTTCTCGAGGTGAACGACAGCTTGCGGCCGGGGGGAACAACCAAAGTTCGCGCCACGGCGGCCGACGGGCGTGTCCGCGAGTTCACGGCGAAAGTCCGCATCGACACGCCCGTCGAGCTGGAATATTACCGCAACGGTGGCATCCTGCAGACCGTCTTGCGAAAGATGCTTGCGGCAAAATGAAATTCGTTCCGGCGTCAATGCCGGTGGGCCAATTCCTGACCGACCATCTCGAAGTGGTCGTGATAGTAAGCGATGGCGTCGGTGGGATTGAGGTTGAACAGGATGCGGCCGTCGGTTTGCCAGGCGCCGCGCTGGTAACGAAAGACCGCCGTTCCTACGCGCAAGTCGCTCACGGCCTCCACGTCTTCCATGAGGCCTCCCTCGACGGCCTCGAACGAGACAGTCACACCCACAAACGCGGCCAGGTCGCCATTGCGGCGGTTGCGCGCGTACGCCACGGCGTCTTCAAAGTCGGTGTCGAGCCAGCGCAGCCCGCGCGGCTTGCCGCTGGAAGAAGCCAGGTCAAAGACCTTGGCCTCGAGCCGTTCTCGTTGGCGGTGAAACTCGCGCCGCGCGCGGGCGAATTGCGCCTCGCGCACTGCGGTGCGCATGGGACGCCAGACCAGCGCGACAATCGCCGCGATGGCCGTCAGACCCACCAGCAGAACGAACCACACCTGCATAAAAGCGCTCCGGAGAGGCGAACCCCCCAGCTTTGTCGATTCTAACCGTCGGTCGTAGCTCAAGGCAAGTATTTACCAATCCGTTGGAAAAGGTGGTCTCCTTCGGTCGCGGTGCTTGGCAATCGAGGCGATTGAATTTTTCGCGGCCACGGAAGTTGACATCTGGCAAGCGGCAGCGACTCTGCACAAGCGCGATCCGGCGGCTTTATGCCGCCGGCCCCCCCCCCCCCCCCCCCCCCCCCCCCCCCCCCCCCCCCCCCCCCCCCCCCCCCCCCCCCCCGCCGCCCTCCCACCCTCCCCACTCTCCACCCAC
>Ga0187892_10002965_pt1 | contig 32196 bp, 30 predicted proteins | sample MA1701073metaG_FD_139345 | JGI IMG/M metagenome (GOLD analysis project Ga0187892, IMG submission 139345) | Bio-ooze microbial communities from a basaltic lava cave in the Kipuka Kanohina Cave System on the Island of Hawaii, USA - MA170107-3 metaG ...
GCCTGCCTCCTCGAATGGTTGTTGATGCCTTCGTGCTCAACATGTGGCTCTGCGTGCTCGCCGCACGCAACCCACGATACGCCGGAGGCAGGCCGCCTCTCAGCGTTTAGCCATTCTGTCTAGCCCGGCAATGATAATTTTCAACTCTCTATGAGCGAACCGTTTGACGCTTCCCGTGACCACCGTTTCGCCGAAACGCGCTGGTTCGAGGACTTCAGGCTGGGCGAGAAGTTCTGGATTCCATCACGCACGCAAACGGACGCGCTATTCGCAGCCTTCCAGTTGGCCTCCGGCGACAACGACCCGATCCACTACGACGTGGAGTACTGCCGCCGCCATGGGCATCCCGGAATGCTCGCGCACGGAATGCAGGTGATGATTCAGACCGCCGCGGGCGCAGGCGTATTTCCGCGTCTGGTGGCCGACTCGCTGGTGGCGATGCTGGAATGCGGTGCTAAGTTCCTGGGGCCGGTGTACGCTGGAGATACGCTCTATCCCATGCTGGAATTTACGGAACGCGTGCCGCAGCGAACCACCGGCGTGATTGCAATGCGAGCGACCGTGCATAACCAGAAAAATGAACTGGTGCTGGAGGGTCTGCACCGCTACCTAATACGGAAGCGGCCAGCCGAGTAAACGGTTCTGCAAAAGTTCTTGGGTCCTAAGAGATGCGGGCTAACTGCTCGTCGAGCTTCCATTCCGGCAGCAGGCCGGCGCTGCGCGAGGCGGTGAGGAACTTCACGTCCACGCCGAGGCCCGGCGCCCACACCAGGTCCTCGCCCCGGTAAAGCAACGGCAGCCGCTCGCGCTCCCAAGGCGGCACGCCCGCCTCCTGGAACAGGTTCTTGAGCGTGCGGCGCGGCCGCCGCGCGTCGGGCTGCAGGCGTTCGCCGCCCGAGCGAAGCCGCACCTGGAATCTGCCCGCCTTGAGCAGCTTGCGGTCGATGCCGCGGCCGCGTGCGCGCCGGAAGCGCAGTTCACCGCCGAGCGCAGGAAGGCGGATTCGCGATTCCCCTTGCCAGATTACGGGCGAAAAAGGCCGGTCCGGGTTCCTTTTCGTCAGGTAGGTCTTGCCCCGGTAAAGGCGAAGAACTCTCCCTTCATGTTCGATCGCCCCCTTCCCCGCGCCCAGTTGCCGCAGCATCTCGGCGAGCTTGGCGTCGCTCGGCGCGCGCAGACCTTTGCCCTTTAGGTAGGCGCGCAGCAGGCGCTGCGCGTCGAGCTCGGCGCCGGCGAAGTGGCGCGCCGCGCGGGCGAGGTTCTCGCGCCAGCGCGGAATTTTCGATTCGAGCAGCGTCCCGACGCGCCGGCGAAGGAAATTGCGCGTCAGCGTCTCGTCGGCATTGGACTCGTCTTCGATCCACGCCAACCGGTGCGCGCTGGCATACGCGCGGATTGCCGTGCGCGGCACGTCGAGCAATGGCCGCAGCAGGTGTTTGCGCCCAAGTTTTCCCTGTACCGGCATGCCGCTCGCGCCCGCGAGCCCCGTGCCGCGCAGCAGGTTGAAAAGCACCGTTTCCGCCTGGTCGTCCTGGTGGTGGGCGAGCGCGATCGCGTCTACGCGCGCTTTCGCGAAGGCGGCGAGGCGCGCTTCACGCGCCGCGGCCTCAAGGCCGCTTTTCTGCCGTTCGACTTTGACCTTGATTGCTGTGAATGGAATATCGAGTTCAAGGCAGAGAGCGGAACAGAATCGCTGCCATTCCGCGGCGTTCGGACTCAGCCCATGGTTGACGTGGATCGCGGAAAGCTTGTAACCCAAGCGTGATGCAGCTTTATGGAGGACGTGCAGTAGAACTACTGAATCGATGCCGCCCGACAGTCCGACTGCCACCCGCTTGCCGCGCAGGGGCGGCAGCGCGGCGCTAACGTTCAGGCGTTTCCTTGAAGCGGCCATAGTCCATCAGGCGCTCGAGGCGTTCCTCGACCAGTTGCTTGGGCTTTTTCTCCTGCAGCCGCTCGAGCGCCTCGGCGAGCGCCTTTTTCAGCGACGCCGCCGTCGCCTGCGGGTCGCGGTGCGCGCCGCCCAGCGGCTCCGGCACGATCTTGTCGATCAGGCCGAGCGTCTTGAGGCGATTGGCGGTGATGCCCAGCGTTTCCGCAGCTTCGGGCGCGTTGTCCGCGCTCTTCCACAGGATCGAGGCGCAGCCTTCCGGCGATATCACCGAATAGGTCGCGTACTGCAACATCAGCACGAAGTCGCCGACCGCAACCGCGAGCGCCCCGCCCGAGCCACCCTCGCCGATCACAGTGACGATCACCGGCGTGCGCAGGCTCGCCATCGCATACAGGTTGCGGCCGATGGCTTCGGACTGGTTGCGCTCCTCCGCGCCGATGCCCGGATAGGCGCCGGGGGTATCGACGAAAGTGAACACCGGCAGCGAAAACTTCTCCGCCAGCTGCATCAGGCGCAGCGCCTTACGGTAGCCCTCGGGGCGCGGCATGCCGAAATTGCGCAGGATTTTCTCCTTGGTGTCGCGGCCTTTCTGATGGCCGATCACCACGCAGGGCTGTCCGTCGAAGCGCGCGAGCCCGCCGACGATCGAGGCGTCGTCGCCGTAGACGCGGTCGCCGTGCAGTTCCTCGAAGCCGCTGAACATCAAGCCGATGAAATCGAGCGCATACGGCCGCTGCGGATGGCGCGCCACCTGCGCCACCTGCCAGGGCGTGAGCTTGGCGTAGATCTCCTTGGACAGCGCCTGGCTCTTCTTGGTCAGGCGCTGGATTTCCTCGGAAATGTCGACCGCCGAGTCCTCGTGAGCGTAGCGCAGCTCCTCGATGCGCCCTTCCAGCTCGGCTACCGGCTGCTCGAAATCGAGGAATACCGTTTTCATGGAAGCGGATTCTAGCCCACGTCGAGGACCCGATTTCTGCCCGCCGCCTTGCCTTCGTAAAGCGCGCCGTCGGCGCGCGCAACCAGTTCCTCCACGCTTTCGCCGCTGCGGTGCGCAGCAACGCCAACGGTCGCGGTGACGCGCCAGTCTGCCGGCAACTGCGGAAACCCGGCCGCTTCGATCGCGGCCCGCAGGCGCTCGGCCGCCCCGCGTGCGCCCGCGCGGTCGGTATCGGGCAGGATCAGCAGAAACTCTTCGCCGCCGTAGCGCCCCAGCACGTCCACGCTGCGCAGCCCGGCTTTCGCAATTTCCGCGAAATGCCTGAGCACCGCATCGCCGGCTGCGTGCCCCAGTTTGTCGTTGACGCGCTTGAAATGATCGATGTCGACCAGGCACACCGCAAAGGTCGTCCGCAAACGCTTGGCGCGGGAGTGTTCGCGGGCCATCGCGTCCATCAGATAGCGGCGATTGTGCAGGCCGGTCAGCTCATCATGGACCGCGATCAGTTCGATTCGATCGTAGGCGAGTTTCAGTTGCCGGTTGCTGTCAGACAGCCTCCGGCGCAGCGCATTGACAAAGCCGCCCATCACGGCAAACCACGGCAGCACCATCAGCAGCACCGCGAACTGCACGTAGGCTCTTTCGACGTCCATCGCGTGATTGCGGGAGAACGACAGCGTCAGCATCGTCGCATGCGCCACCAGCGCGAGCGCTGCCAGGGCCAACAGCGTGCGTGTGTCGAGCCGCAGCACGCCGAACAGCAGCGCGACCATGTAGAACGCCGGCAGCGCGTGCCGCAATCCGGGAGCGTGGTACATGATGTAGGCGAGGAACACCACCGAAACGCCGATCATCTCCCAGGTCAGGCTCGGATCGGCGGAGCGCAGGTTCAGCCCGCTGCGGAACAGACCATAGAACAGCGCGATCAGCGCCAGCACGCCGATCGAAGCGCCGATCGCAATCTGCATCGGCAGTGCGCCGATTCGCGCACCGACGAAGAGCGCGACAATCACCAGCAGCGCGGTCCCGGAACCGATCAGGAAGCGCCGGATGCGGAATGCCTGCCGCGCGTCCTGCGGCAACAGCCCGAATCCGCCGGCAGCACTTGCGCGCGGTTCACTCGCCATGGCCGACCTCCCGTGTCAGTATTCTACGGGCAGCGGGTCCAGCGATCTCCACAAATACCAGGTGGCGACCGAGCGCCAGGGGCGAAGGCTCTCGCCGCGGCGCTGCATGGTCTGCAAAGAAACCTTTCTTCCACCGTGATAGGCGAGCTGAATGCCCTTCTGCAGTCCCAGATCCGCCAAGGGGAAAACGTCCGGGCGCAGCAGGTTGAACATCAGGAACATCTCCGCGGTCCAGCGGCCGATACCGCGCACCTGGATCAGGTCCGCGACTACTTCCTCGTCGCTCATGCCGGGCCAGCGGTGCACGTGCACCGCGCCGTCGGCGAAGCACTGCGCCAGGTCCGAGATGTATTCGCATTTGCGCGCCGATAGGCCGCAGGCACGCAACTGACCCGCCTTTAACTTCAGAATCCGTTCCGGAACGACTTCGACGGCAGCGCCCGCAAACCTGTTCCACACGCTTTGCGCGGCCTTGACCGAGATCTGCTGGCCGACGATGGCGCGCGCCAGGGTGTGGAACGGATCGCCGCGCGGCTCCAGGTACACGCGCGGATGGCGCCGCATGATCACCGCCATCACAGGATCGCGGCGCGCGAGCGCGCGCTTGGCGCGGTCCCAGTATGCGGGCTTCATTCCGCGCCGCTCAGCGGCAGGTTGAGCAGCAGATTCTGCGGTTTCATTTTCACCACGTCGCGCTCGTCCGAGGCGAGCGCCAGGTAGACCGCGCGGCCGGCGATGTCGCGGCGCATTTCCTCCGCTTGGGCGAACTCCATGCGCAGCAGCGCGAGGATGCGGCGCATGCGGCCGGCCTCGATCTCCTCGCCCGCCCAGAGCGCGTTCAGGACCGCGGTCGACTCGGCATCCAGCCCAATGTGCCAGGCCCAGCGCGGCTCCTCGATGGCTGTGACCGGTTTTATATGGACTTCGACTTTCAGAAAATGAAAAATCCAGGCTTCCAGGACACGGCACAAGGCGTCCAGCGCCGCGCCACCGAAGCTCAGGGTGATGACGGTGTCATGGCGCGAATCGCGCTCCCAGTAAAGCGCCGCGTTGTCGCGATCGAGCACGTCGAGGTTCGCCTTCGCGGTGGCGCCCTGCGCTTCGACGATCAGCCGGCCGAGGCTGCCGTAGCGCGAGCCCGAGGCATGCATCTCCACCGTTTCCAGGTCGGCGAGCAGGACATGGCCGTCCTGGATGGTGGCCTTCTGCTCGCGAAAGAACAGTTCGGCCGCGCGCAGCTGCAGCGGGTCCGCGCTGCCATCGAGCAGATTGCGCAGCACCACATGCACCATTTGCTCGATGAACAGCGGCGGCAGGTCGACGCCCGCCTTGAACAGGCTCATGTAGCAGCCCTCCACCGTTTGCGCCTGCCGCAGGCGCTCGCGAAAGCGCAGCACTACCTCGTAGTTGTGGCGCGCGTCCGGGTCCTCGATGGCTTGCAGTTCCGCCGGGGCGACGCCGCGCCAGGGGTCGCCCATCAGCGCGGCGTGCAGGCGCTGTTCCGCGGCGCAGGATTCCTCGAGCGGATGGATTTCCGGCCTCAGGTAGTAGGCGCGGAGAAAGTCCTCGGTAACGCGCAGCCGGCCCGAAGTGTCGCGCGCGAGAAGGTGAAAGCCGCTGTTACGCCAGAAATCAGGCAGGCGCGGGGACCAGGCGGGAGTGCGCCGCCACGTGCTGCGTGAGAAAACCCATCTGGTCGGCGAGGATCCGTCGGTTGGTCAGGATCAGGTACTCGGCCTTGTTCGGCACGTAGGGCGCATACAGCAGTTCGACGCCGACTTCCTCGGGCAGGCGGTTGCGCTTCTGTCCATTGCAGTGACGGCAGGCCGTGACCACGTTCATCCAGGTATCGCGGCCGCCGCGCGACAGCGGCCGGATGTGGTCCCGCGTCAGCCGGAAAAAATTGTATTCGCCGCCGCAATAGGCGCACATGTGGCGGTCGCGCCGGAACAGCTCGCGATTGTTGAGCGGCGGCACCTGGTTGAAGCCCTTGGCGGCCAGCGCGCGGCCCTTGATGGCAATGATCGAATTGGTGGTGATGCTCGAGCGCTCACCGGTCAAGCGCGAGATGCCGCCGCGGAAGGTGAAGGTCGCCTCGCCCATGGTCCAGGCGACCAGGTTCTTGGCATAGTAGAAGCAGGCCTGCTGCCAGCTGATCCAGCGGTGCGGCACGCCGTGATTGTCCAGCGAGAGAATGAGCGGACCGTCCATGATGGGCGAGTGATTCTGCCAATTCGCCCTGCACTTGGCAATCCCCAGAAATTCAAGGACCTTCAGCGGTCTCCTACGGCGTCCTTGAAGCCCTGCCCGGCGGCGAATGCCGGCACGGTCTTGGCGTCGATCTTGATTTCCTTGCCGTTGGCAGGACTGCGGCCGCTGCGCGCCTTGCGCTTGCGCGGCAGGAAGGTGCCGAAGCCGACCACAGTGACCCGGTTGCCCTTGGCGACGCTGGTCACGATCGCGTCGAACACGGCGTTGACCGCCTCGCCTGCGGCGCTTTTGCTAAGGTTGCCAGCGCGCGCCGCGGCGTGAACCAAATCCGATTTCGTAACGACGGACGGCATCCCCTCTCCCGATCGCGCGAGCGAGCATGATATCGGCATCGATTCGCGAATACAATCACCGCGCATGATTTTTTTTGCGTGCGATTGAGAATTTTTCCTGGTCAGCGGATTTTCATCTTGAATCCAGACACCTTGCCCGCGCTGCTAGCGCAACGCATCAACAGCAGCGCGGCACCGGCACTGATCGAACGCGGACGGACGGTTTCGTATCGCGAACTCGAGCAGGAAAGCCGGCGCGTCGCGCGCGGACTGCAGCAGCTTGGCGTTCAGGCGGGTGATTGCGTTGCGCTGTGGCTGCCCAACGTACCGGCCTGGCTGGCGGCATTTTTCGGCTGCGCACAGCTCGGTGCGATCGCAGTCTGCGTCAACACGCGCTTTCGCAGCCACGAGCTTGCCGACGTCCTGCACCGCTCGCGCGCCCGTGTGCTGCTGTTCTGGCCGGAATTCAGGCAGATAGACTTTGCCGGGATCCTGGCAGCCTGCGATCCGCGTGCGCTGGAACATCTGCAAACCATGGTGGCTTACGATGAATCCGCGGCCGCGTTGCCGGCCGCGATCGCCGGAACGAACACGCTCGCTTATGCGGCGCTCTGCGGCGGTGCACCGCTGGTCGAGTCGCGCGCGGCGGCGCGCGCCGGCTGCGCCATTTTCACCACCTCGGGAACCACCAAGGCGCCGAAGTTTGTCCTGCACGATCAGGCAACAGTCATCCGCCATGCATTTGATGTGGCAAGGGGTTTCGACCTTGGCGCGGATTCGACCCTGCTGCTTGCGCCGCCACTATGCGGCGTATTCGGCTTTTGCGGCGCCATGGCGGCGATCGCGGCCGGCCGGCCGCTGGTCATGGCGCCGGCGTGGAACGCGGAGCAGGCGGCGCGCGACCTCGTTGCGCACCGCGTCACGCACGCCAATGGCACGGATGAGGCGTTCGCGCAGCTGCTGGAATGCAATGCAGATTTCTCACGGCTGCGCATTTGCGGTTATGCCGCATTCAATCCGGCACACGAAAACATCGTGCAGCGCGCCGAAGCGCGGGGCTTGCGGCTGGTCGGGCTATACGGGGCGAGCGAAATCCAGGCCCTGTTTGCGCGCCAGGACGAACATGCCCCTGCCGCCGAGCGCATGCTGGCGGGCGGCCGGCCGGTCAGTCCTGCGGTCAAGGTACGCGCCCGCGACCCCGAAACTGGCACGGTGCAGCCGTACGCGGCGCCGGGCGAGCTTGAATTTCTCGCGCCGGCCAGCCGAATGGCCGGGTACCACGGCAATCCGCAAGCCACCGCCGAAGCGATTACGGCCGATGGCTACTACCGGTCAGGGGACCTGGGGCATACGCTCGCCGATGGCCGCTTCGTATTTTTGACGCGCATGGGAGACGCCCTGCGGCTCGGGGGGTTCCTGGTCAGCCCGGCGGAAATCGAATCGGTGGTGCAGGAAGCGCCCGGCATCGCCGCCTGCCAGGTGGTTGGCGTGGCGCGCGCCGCCGGGCTGGTTCCGGTCGCCATGGTGATACTGCGGCGCGGTGCGGCGCTCGACGAGTCCGCTGTGATCGCCCACGCTGCGGCAAAGCTCGCGCGCTACAAAGTCCCGGTGCGCATTCTTCCGATCGATGCGTTCCCGGTTACGCCGGGCGCCAATGCCACCAAAATCCAGAAGGGCAAGCTGCGCGAGCTGGCCGAGGCGCTGCTACACTAGAGTTTCAAAGGAGGAGTTCATGATTACTATCCGCAGACTCGCACTAGGCGGCACGATCGGCTTGGCGCTGGCATTGCCCGCGCAGGCCCAGACGACGCTTACGTTTTCCTCGTGGGTGCCGCCGAACCACCACCTTAGCCTATGGCAGGCCAACTGGGCCGCCGAGGTGGAGAAGGCAACCGGCGGCCGCGTCAAATTCCAGATGCTGCCCAAGCACCCATCGGCACCGCCGGGAACCTTCGACGCGGTGCGCGAAGGGTTGGTGGACCTGTCCTACACCACTGCGAGCTATACGCCGGCGCGCCACGTCCTGCCGAAGTTGCCCGAGTTGCCCGGCGCAGGCGATACCGCGGAGGTCAACTCGGTCGCCTATTCGCGCATCCACTGGAAGCATCTGCACAAGGTAGGCGAATACAACGGCGTGAAACTGCTTGCGGTATTCACGCACGGGCCCGGCCAGATGCATACCAAGAAGCCGGTCAAGTCGCTCGCCGACTTCAAGGGCCTCAAAATCCGCACCGGCGGCGGCGTTTCCGAAGAGGTCATCACCGCGCTCGGCGGCTCGCCGTTCTTCAAGCCCGCGGGGGAGTCTTTCGAACTGCTCAAGTCGGGAGTCGCCGACGGCATTTTCTTCCCGCTCGAGTCGATCGTCTCGTTCAAGCTGGAAACCGTGCTCGAGCAGACCACCGTCTTCCCGGGCGGGCTGTACAGCTCCGCCTTCGGCTTTTTCATGAACCAGGGAAAGTGGGACAAGCTTGCCAAGCAGGACCAGGCGATCATTGAAGGCATGGCCTTCGAGAACGCCGCGCGCAGCAACGGCAAGTCCTGGGACACCGCCGACCAGAAGGGGCTCGATGCAATCAAGAAATCGTCGATCAAGCTGGTGAACGCCGACCCTGCGCTGCTGGCCGAGGTACAGAAGCGCTCGGCACCGATTGTCGACGAGTGGATCAAGCAGGCCAGCGCCAAGGGCGTGGATGCCAAGGCGATCCTCGCCGAGTTCCGCGCGGAACTGAAGAAAGTCGCCGCCGGGAAGTAAACCGCCAGGCGCCGAAAAAAGGGGGCCGGCCGTACCTGCCCCCTTTTTCATTTCCCTCGCATGAGTCAGACCGATCGCAAGTGGGAGAAGCGGGCCGACGCCGCGCTTGGCGTCGCCGCCTCCGCCATCCTGTTCGCGATGATGCTGCTCACCTTCGTGGACGTGATCGCGCGTTACCTCCTCAACTGGCCGGTGCGCGGCGCCTTCGAGATCACCGAGCTGATGCTGGTGGTGCTGATTTTCGCCGGGCTGCCGCTGGTCACCCACGCCGGCGAGCACGTCACCATGGATTTGATCGACCGCATGCTCGGCTCGCGCGCGCAGGCAGTGCTTAACCGGGCGATGGAGCTGATCTGCGCCGGCCTGATGTTTTTCCTGATGTGGCAGATGTGGCTCAAGGCCGGCAAGATCGCGGGCTACGGCGACACCACCGATATCCTGCGCATTCCGGTCGGGCCGTTCGTCTACTTCATGGCTGCCATGATCGGCCTCTCGGGGCTGGTGCATCTGTCGCGGGTATTCCTCCTGCCGGGCCGGAAATGACTGAAGGCCTGCTCGGCCTGGGGGCGATGCTGCTGCTCGCCTTCGTGCGCGTGCCGATCGCCTTTTCGATGGCGATTGTGGGGGTGGTCGGATACGCCTATATGCGCGACTGGAACTGGGCCGTCGCCTTTGCCTCGGTGCAGACCAACGTCTACGAGACCGGCCGCAATTACACGCTGTCGGTGGTGCCGCTGTTCCTGTTGATGGGCAGTTTCGTGTCGCACGCCGGTTTCGCCAAGGAGCTGTTCCGCGCCGCCAACACCTTCGTCGGGCACCTGCGCGGCGGGCTGGCGATGGCGACCATTCTCGCCTGCGCGGGTTTCGGCTCGATCTGCGGTTCCTCCATCGCCACCGCGGCGACCATGGCGAAAGTTGCCTATCCGTCGATGAAGCGCTACCAGTATTCCGACCGGCTCGCCGCCGGCGCCATCGCCGCGGGCGGAACGCTCGGCATCATGATTCCGCCCTCCACGCTGATGGTCATCTACGGCGTGTTCACCGAGACCAACATCGGCAAGATGTTTGCCGCCGGCATCCTGCCCGGAATCCTCGGCGCGGCCCTGCTGTGCGGCGCGGTGCAGTGGTCCTGCTGGCGCGACCCGAAAGCCGGCGCGGCCGGCGAGCGCGCCAGCTGGCGCGAGCGCGGCGAATCGCTGCGCGGCATCTGGCCGGTGGGCCTGTTGTTCATCTTCGTCATCGGCGGCATCTACGGCGGCCTGTTCACCGCCACCGAAGGCGCCGGGATGGGCGCCTTCGGCGCCATGATGTTCGCCCTGTGGCGCCGCGCGCTCAATTGGAAAACGCTGTATGCCTCGCTGCTGGAAAGCGGGCGCACCACCGCGATGCTGTTCATGATCCTGATCGGCGCGCTGGTTTTCGCCGATTTCGTCAATATCACCTCGATGCCGGCCGACCTGAGGGCGTTCGTCACGCGCTTCGAGGTTCACCCGGTTCTGGTGGTGGCGGCGATCATGAGCATCTACGTCGTGCTCGGCACGGCGATGGAAGAGCTGTCGATGGTGCTGCTGACGCTGCCGGTGTTCTTCCCGCTCATCGTCAGCCTCGGCCTCGATCCGATCTGGTTCGGCGTGCTGGTCGTGACCATCGTCGAGATCGGCCTCATCAGCCCGCCGGTCGGCATGAACCTGTTCGTGCTGTCGACGCTGCTGCCGCAGGTACCGACCACCACCGTGTTCCGCGGCGTACTGCCGTTCATGGCGGCGGACGTGGTGCGCCTCGCGATCCTGATCGCCTTCCCGCCGATTTCCCTCTGGCTGCCGCGCTTGATCGCCTAGCGGCTAGAGTTCCACCTTGGCGCCGAGTTCAATCACCCGGTTGGCCGGCAGCCTGAAGTAGTCCGCGGCGCTGCCGGCGTTGCGCGCCATCGCCGCGAACAGCCGCTCGCGCCACAGCGCCATTTCGCCGCGCCGCGCACCGACCGGTACCACCGTTTCCCGGCTGAGGAAAAACGACGTGGTCATGATGTCGAAATCCAGGCCGAGCGACGCGGCGATCTCTAAACCCTGGGTAATGTCGGGCTCGTTCATGAAGCCGTAGCTGAGGGTCATGCGCCAGCAGCCGTGGCCGAGCTTTTCCAGCCTGACCCGCTTCTCGAAGCTCACCCGGGGCGCGTCGCTGATTTCCACGGTGAGAAATACCACGCGCTCGTGCAGCACCTTGTTGTGGTTCAGGTTGTGCATCAGCGCGAGCGGCGTGGCTTCCGGCGTGGCGGTCAGGAACACCGCCGTTCCCGGCACCCGTTCCGGCGGCGACAGGAACAGGGAGGCGAGGAATCCCTTCAGCGGCACGGACGATGCGCGCAGGCGGCGGAACATGACTTCCCGTCCCTGGAGCCAGGTCAGCATGACGGTGAATATGCAGGCGCCGATGGCCAGCGGAAACCAGCCGCCGTCGGCCAGCTTGAGCAGCGTGGCGGAGAAGAACATCACGTCCACCGCCGCAAAGCAGCCGGTGGCGGCGATGCACAGCCACAGCGGATAGCGCCACAGGTAGCGGATGACGAAAAAGGTGAGCAGCGTGTCCACCACCATGGTCGCCGTCACCGCCACGCCGTAGGCCGAGGCGAGCCGCGAGGAGGAGCCAAAGCCGATCACCGCGGCCAGTACGGCGGCAAGCAGCAGCCAGTTGACGGCAGGAATGTAGACCTGGCCGCGCTCCCGCGCCGAAGTTTGCACCACGTTCATGCGCGGCAGGAAACCGAGCTGGATCGCCTGCTTGGTGATCGAATAGGCGCCGGAAATCGTCGCCTGCGAGGCGATCACGGTAGCTGCGGTAGCGAGCGCCACCATCGGATAGAGCGTCCACGCCGGCAGCAACAGGTAGAACGGGTTCTGCACCGCCGCGGGATTGACGATCAGCAGCGCGCCCTGGCCGAAGTAATTCAGGACCAGCGCCGGGGCAACCAGGCCAAACCATGCGATGCGCACGGGACCCTTGCCGAAATGGCCCATGTCCGCATACAGCGCCTCAGCGCCGGTCACGGCGAGCACCACCGCGCCGAGCACGACAAACGTCTCCGTCACGTGGTCGGCGAAGAATCCGACCACGTGGATCGGATTGAGCGCGGCAAAGATTCCCGGATACTGCGCGATGCCATACAGCCCTGCCGCACCCAACGCCAGAAACCAAGCCAGCGTCACGGGTCCGAACAGCCGGCCTACCGTGGCGGTGCCTCGGCTCTGAAACGCGAACAGGCCGATGATGACGACGACGGCGATCGGCACGACGAAGGGCTTGAAAACCGCGGTGCCGACGGCGAGCCCTTCCACTGCCGAGAGCACCGAGATGGCCGGCGTCAGCACCGCGTCGCCGTAGAACAGCGACGCGCCGAACACGCCGATCAGCAACAGCGGCCCGCGCCAATGCGGATGGTCTTTCACCGCCGCGGTGGCGAGGGCCAGCAGCGCCATGATCCCGCCTTCGCCGCGATTGTCGGCGCGCATGATCAGCAGTACGTACTTGATCGACACCACCAGCATCAGCGACCAGAAGATGGTCGACAGGCCGCCGAGGATGTTCGCTTCGTCGAGCGGGATGCCGTGGCCCGGCGCAAAGGTTTCCTTCACGGCATACAGCGGGCTGGTGCCGATGTCGCCGAACACCACGCCCAGCGCGACCAGCGTTAGGGCGGCCCGGGAAGATTGCGACGCGTGCACGCCGCCGTTGGCCATGGCAAATCGGGGTCCGGGTACGGGAGGCGGCGAACCCTACTCCCGCAGTGCACAAAGGGCAAATGCGGGTCCTGAACCAATCTTAAGGGTGAATGAAATCAACTACCTATGGCGCACTGACGGCACAGGGTGGAATCACCGACCGGCACCTGTGCTCACCCATCGGGTCAGCGCCAGGGCAGAAAATCAGAGCTTCGCGTTTAGCAGTTCGATCAGCAGCGCCGGATCCTTTTCGCCCTTGCCCTGCGCTTCGAGCAGGCGGTAGCGATCGGCGGCGGCCTGCGCCATCGGCAGCGGCACGCCGAGCTCTTTGGCCGCTGCCGCGGCGTTTCTCAGGTCCTTAAGCAAAATGGCGCTTGCCGCGAGGGGCGGCTCGAAGTTGCGCGCCGCCATCCGTGCGCCGAAGGTCTGCAGCGGGATCGAATCGGCGGAACCGCCCTTCAGCGCCTCGGGAAGCTGTTTTGCGTCTACGCCCGCGGCTTCCGCCAGGCGTACCGCTTCGGCCAGCACCGGCAGCAGGCTACCGACGATGATCTGATTGCAGAGCTTGGTCACCTGGCCGGCGCCCGCCTCGCCCATGCGCGTGAAGCGCTGGGCGAGGTGCATCACCACCGGGCGCGCGCGCTCGACGTCCTCCCGCCTGCCGCCCGCCATCACCACCAGCGCGCCTTTTTCTGCGCCGCCGACGCCACCCGACACCGGCGCATCGACCAGGTTGATTCCTTTTGCCCTTAATTTTTCCGAAAACTGCCGGGCTGAGGCAGGCGCAATGCTGGAGAAATCGACGACCAGCAGTCCCTGCTTTCCAGACTGGGCAATTCCCTGCGAAGCGAACAGGACCTCTTCTGCCGCTTTCTGGTCGGTGACGCACATCATAACGATCTCGGCCGCGCGCGCGACTTCGGCCGGAGAGCCCGCCTCCTGCGCGCCCTTTTCCAGGACCGGCGCAAGTTTGCCGCGGCTCCTGTTCCAGACGGTCACCTGGTGGCCTTCCGCAAGCAGCCGAAATACCATGGGCTTGCCCATGAGACCGATGCCGATGTAGCCGAGTTTCATTTGCGCACTCCGCTGTGAGTGACCGCGCCGTGGAACGCGGTACCGACCTGCGCTGCGTACTTCTCGAGCACCCCGGACAGCGATCGTTTGGGCATTTTGACGGATCTTTTTTTCAGTTCCCGAGGGGAAAGATCAACGGACAGCAACCCCCTGACAGCATCGATCACAATCCTGTCGCCGTCCCTCACCAGCGCCAGCGGGCCGCCGCGCGCGGCCTCGGGGGACAGATGGCCGACCATCATGCCGCGCGTGGCGCCCGAGAAGCGACCATCGGTGACCAGCGCCACTTTCTCTCCCACGCCCTGTCCATACAGGAGCGCGGTGACACCGAGCATCTCGCGCATGCCGGGTCCGCCCTTCGGACCCTCATAGCGGATCACCAGCACGTCGCCGATCCGGTAGGCGCGCTTGCGCACCACCTCGACGCAGGCCTCTTCGCTGTCAAAGACGCGCGCGCGGCCTTCAAAGCGCAGAGATTTCAGTCCGGCAACCTTGAGCAGCGCGCCTTCGGGGGCGAGATTGCCCTTGAGCACGACCAGGCCGCCGGATTCGGATAGCGGCGTCTTGCGAACGACGCGGCCGTCGGCGCCGGGGTGCTCCTGCAACTCGTCCTCGAGGCTGGTGCCATAGATGGTCAGGCAATCGCCGTGCAGCGCACCGCGACTGAGCAATTCCTTCAGCACCGCGTAGACGCCACCGATGCGGTGCAGGTCCTTGGCAAGGTAGCGCCCGCCCGGCTTCAGATCGGCCACCAACGGCGTGCGTTTGGCGATGCGCGCAAGATCATCCAGCGAAAAGCGGATGCCCGCTTCATGCGCGATCGCCGGGAGATGCAGGCCCGCGTTGGTCGAGCCGCCGGTGGCCGCGACCGCGGCGCAGGCGTTCTCCAGGCTTTTTTTCGTCACCAGCTGGCGCGGCAACGGCCCTCCCTTGCCGAGGATCTCCATCACCACGCGCCCGGCTTCGCGCGCCTGGGCACCGCGCGCCGGGTCGACCGCTGGCATGGTGGCCGAGCCCGGCAGCGCGAGCCCCAGCGTTTCCGAGACCATCGCCATGGTATTGGCGCTGAACTGACCCGGACAGGCACCGAGCCCCGGCAGGCAGGCGCGCTCGAGCTCGTCCAGCGCCTTGCGGGTCACGGCGCCGGCATAGACACCGCCGACCGCTTCGTAGGTATCGAGCACCGTGACATCCTTGCCGTGCAGCCGACCCGGCAGCGCGGCGCCGCCGTAATTGAACACCGCCGGCAGGTTGAGGCGCAGCATCGCCATCATCATTCCGGGCAAGGTCTTGTCGCAGCCGGCAAAGGTCACCAGCGCGTCGTAGGCATGGCCGCGCGCCACTGCCTCGACGCCGTCGGCGATCAGTTCGCGCGACACGAGCGAGTAGCGCATGCCGCCGTGGTTCATCGACATCGAGTCGGCTACAGAAATCGATGCAAAATCGAAGGGCACGCCGCCGGCATCGCGCACGCCCGCGCAGGCGTCCTTGGCGAGCGCACCGAGCAGCGCATTGCACGGGGTGACGCGCCCGTCGGTGGAAGCGACGCCGACGAACGGGCGCTTCAGGTCGGCATCGGACAGGCCCAGCCCGCGCAGGAAAGCGCGGTGCGGCGCGCGGTCCAGCCCCTCTACTGTGACCCGCGACGGCCAGGGGCGGGGCAGGATCGGAATGATCTTCTTCATCTAGCCGCTGTTTCTCAATGCAGCGGAGATGCCGTTGATGGTGAGGTGCACCGCGCGCAGCGTTCGGTCATCCGTATCGCCCGCCCGAAAGCGGCGCAGCAGCTCGACCTGAAGGTGGTTGAGCGGATCGAGATAGGGAAAGCGGTTGCGAATCGAGCGCGCGAGGGTCGGGTTCTCGGAAAGGCAATCGTTGTGCTGGGTGATCGCAAACAGCTGCCGTCGGGTGTCCCGCCACTCGCCGGTGAGCAGCGGCAGGATGCGCGCGCGCAGCGCTTGGTCGCGGACAAGTTCGGCGTAACGCGTGGCGATGCCCAGGTCGGTCTTGGCGAGCACCATGTCCAGATTGGACAGCATCGCGCGAAAAAACGGCCAGCTGGCGTGCATTTCGCGCAACTCATCCAGAGTCCCTTCGCGCCCCTCCAGCCAGCGCGTCACCGCGGCGCCAAAGCCGTACCAACCCGGCAGCATCAGGCGGCACTGGCTCCAGCTGAACACCCAGGGAATCGCGCGCAGGTCGCCGAGTCCCTGCGCGCCCTTGCGCGAAGCGGGCCGGCTGCCGATGTTCAGGCGCGCGATCTCGGAAAAGGGCGTCGCGGCGCGGAAATAATCCATGAAGCCGGGCATCCCGACCAGCGCGCGGTAGGCCGCGAACGCATGTCGCGACAATGCCTCCATGATCTCGGCGTGGCGCGCGTGGCTTTCCTGCGGCTCGGCGGCGAAACTCGCGTCGAGCGTCGCGGCGGCAAGCACCTCCAGATTGCGCCGGCCCGTTTCCGGGTCGGCGTACTTGCTGGCGATGACTTCACCTTGCTCGGTCAGGCGCAACGCGCCGTCCACGCTGCCGGCGGGCTGCGACAGGATCGCCTCGTAGCTCGGGCCGCCGCCCCGCCCTACCGTGCCGCCGCGTCCATGGAACAGCCGCAGCCGCACGCCGTGCGCCGCGCACGCCCGCTTCAGGTCGATGGTCGCCTTGTACAGCGTCCAGCTCGAGGTAAGGTAACCGCCGTCCTTGTTGCTGTCGGAATATCCCAGCATCACCTCCTGCTCGTCGCCGCGCCCGCGCAGCCAGCCGCGATACAGCGGCAGCGAGAAAGCCTGCTCCATGATCGTGCCGCTGCGCTCGAGATCGTCGATCGATTCGAACAGCGGGATCACGTCGAGCTCGAGTCGATCCGTTTGCAGCAGCCCCGCCTCGCGCAGCAGCACGCCGACCTCGAGCAGGTCGGAGACGGACTCGCAATGGGAAATGATGTATTTGGAGATCGCCGGCGCGCCGAAGCGCTGGCGCGCGCGCGCCGCCGCCTCGACGATGCCGAGTTCCCGGGCGAGCAGCGGCGTGTATTCGAGGTGCGGCGAGCGCAGCAGGCGCGGCCCCGCCAGTTCGCGCTCCAGCAAGCGGACGCGGGACGCTTCGTCGAGCGAAGCGTAGTCGGCGGCGACCCCGGCACGCGCCAGCAACTCCGTCACCACTGCGGCGTGCTCGTCGGAGCTTTGCCGCAGGTCGATCGGCGCCAGGTGAAAACCGAACACCGAAACCTTGCGGCGCAGTTCGCGCAGCCGGCCGCCGGCGAGGCGTCCGGCGCCGTGCGCCTGCAAGCTGCAGGCGACGATGTCGAGGTCCGCCGCCAGTTCGCCGGCGCCGGCGTACGGCGCCTGCACCGAGAGCGGCGCGGGCACCGGCTGCATGCCGGCAAGCTGCGCGGCGCTGGCGGCAAGGCGACTGTAGATGCCGGCGATGGCCCGCCGGAACGGCTCGTCGGCACGGTATTCGGAAGCATCGCCGGAGCGCGCGGCCAGCGCTTCGATGGCAGGCGGCGGCGACTTGATGCGCGCCGAGAGCCCTAGCTCCCGGCCGAGCTGGTGCACCTCCTCGAGGTAGTGGCCGAAGATCAAGCGCGCCTGCTCGAGGCCGGCGGTTTCCAGCGCCTTGGCCCCGACGTTCGGATTGCCGTCGCGGTCCCCGCCGACCCAGGTACCGATGACCAGAAAGGGCGGCAACCAGGGCTCGCTCTGCAGGCGCAAGTGCGTGCGCAGCGCCTGTTCCAGGTCGGCGTACAGGCGCGGCACCTCGGCAAGGAACGTCAGCCGAAAATATGCCAGCGCGTTGGTAATCTCGTCGGTGACCGCGAGCCGGGACATCCGCAGCATCGCCGTCAGCCACAGCCTGAGCACTTCGGCGTGCAGCGCCGCTTCGCGAACCGCCGACGCCGGCTGCGCCACGAGGCGCGCGATCGCCCGCTCGCAGTCGAGAATGCTCTGGCGCTGCACTTCGGTCGGGTGCGCGGTCAGCACCGGGCTGACGCGGGCGCGCAAAAACCAGTCCTGCAATTGGCGCGGGGCGATCCCCGCTTGCAGCGCCCGGTCGAGCGCGTAGGCGATGCTTCCCGGCCGCCGTGGCGAACCCGAATCGGCATGGGCATGGCGCCTGCGGTTCTGCTGCGCATCCTCGGCGATGTTGAGCAGGTGCGAAAAAAAACTGAAGGCGCGCACCACATGCAGGGTTTCCTCGATCGGCAACGAATCGAGCTGCGCCTCGAGCGCGCGCTGGATTGCCGCCGCTTCGCCGGCCAGCGCCGGATCGGATTCGGCGCGACGAAAACGCACCGCAGTCTGGCGGATCGCTTCGATGCGCTCGCGCGTCGCGCTGCCGACCTGCTCGGCGATCACATCGCCCAGCAGCCGTCCCAGCAGGCGCCGGTCCTGATGCAGCAACTGCTCTTTGTCATCGACGGAGGCGGGTGCGGCGACGTCCATGCGCCGATAATAGATTAAGCTGCACGCCGATGAGACTAAAAAGTAAGACGGCGATCATTGTCGGCGCCGGCCAGGGCCCCGGCAGCGGCATGGGCAACGGCCGCGCCACCGCGCTGCGCTTTGCCCGGGAGGGCGCGCGGCTGATGGCGGTGGACCGCCAGCTCGCGCTGGCCGAAGAAACCGCCGCGCTGGTGCGCGCGGCAGGCGGCGAATGCTCTGCCTTCGAAGCCGACGTCACCCGGGAAACGGCGATGGCCGCGATGGCGGCGGCGGCCGAAAAGCAATGGGGCCGGATCGACATCCTGCATTACAACGTCGGCGTCAGCATTGCGGGCGGCGATGCGCCGCTGCTCGAACTGAGCGAGGCGGCCTTCGACAACATCATCGCCATCAATCTGCGCGGCGCGGTAATGGCCTGCAAGCACGTGCTGCCGGTGATGCAGCGGCAGAAAGCCGGCGTGATTTTGATGATTTCGTCGCTCGCTGCGATCGAGAAGTACCCCTACGTCGCCTACAAGGCGAGCAAGGCGGCGATGATCGCCTTTACCAAGCAGCTCGCCATCCAGAATGCCGAATACGGCGTGCGCGCCAACGTCATCCTGCCCGGGCTGATGGACACGCCGATGGCGGTGGATACGCGCGCGCGCCAGACCGGCAAGAGCCGCGCAGAAATCGCCGCGATGCGCGACGCGCGGGTGCCGCTGCGACGCAAGATGGGCACTGCCTGGGATGTCGCGAATGCCGCGCTGTTTCTCGCCTCCGATGAGGCCAACTTCATCACCGGCGTAGACCTGCTGGTGGACGGCGGCGGCGCCCTCAATATCGGGCACTAGGCGTGCGCGATACGCTCGTCGGCAAAAGCGAGACGGTCGACCACCGTATTCAGGAGCGATAGCGACAGCTGCAGCTGGCAGTTGACGCTGAGCTTTTTCATCGCACCGGGGCGGAATTCCGCGATCAGCGCGTCGGTCAGCGTCTCCACGGTCGCTTGCCTGGGCATCTGCCCAGCCTTGACGTGCGCCATCTCGCCGAAATACGAGCCTGTGCGCAGCACGTTCAGCAGCCGGCCCTGCTTCACCACCTTGACCTCGCCGCTGGCGAGGAACAGCAGCTCGGCGCCCTTGTCGCCTTCCCTCATGAGGGTGGTCTGCGCCGGGACGCGCACCCAGTTGCTGGCGTGCACCAGCTCCCAGATTTCGGCGTCGTTCAGTTTCTCCAGCGGCTTGAAGCCGCGCAGCGCGGTGAACTTCTCCCGGTCCGAGATTTCCTTCACGTAGACGCTGAAGCGGCCGATTTCGGCCAGGTCGAAAGCGAGGTCGGCCCAGCTCGGGTAGCGCGTGGGCGCTTCCTTGCGCAGCATGCGCATCAGGATCCGGTCGACCTCGCGGTCGAGCTCCGGGCGCCACTCGGTGGGCAGCAGCGGGTTCTTCTCGACGATGTTGAGCAGCAGCTGGGGCACGGTCGCGCCGGCGAACGGCCGCTGCCCGGTAAACAGGCCATAGAGCACTACGCCGAGGGAGAACATGTCGCTCTGAAAGCTGAGCGTGCCGCCGCGCACCTGCTCGGGCGACATGAAACTCGGGGTGCCGACGTCGCGGATCTGGGTGTGCTGGGGATTGCTGAGCAGCGCCGCGCCGAAATCCACGATCTTGATGGCGGTGCCGCCCGCCAGCATTAAATTGGCGGGCTTGAGGTCGCGATGGATGATGCCCTGGCGGTGCGCGTAATCGAGCGCACCGCAGCATTTGAAGGCGATCTCGAACACTTCCTCGATCGGCAGCAGGCCGTCGGGCAGCACGGCTCGCGCGAGGTCGCCGCCGGGCACGTACTCGACCGCGATGTAGCCGGACTTCTCGTCGATCGAGGCTTCCAGGATCGCGGCGATGTGGGGGTGCTGCAGGCGCCCGGCGAGCGAGGCCTCGTTCATGAACTGCTGGCGGCTCAACTCGTTGATGCCGCCGCCGGCAAACAGCTCGGCGTCCAGCACCTTGAGCGCCACCTGCTCGCCCGAGAAGGTGTCGAGCGCCTTGTAGACGGTGCCCGAGCTGCCGCGGCCGAGCGTTTCGAGCAGCGCGAATTTGCCGATGCGTTCGGCCGCTTCATCGGGCAGGGTCATATCGCGTTCCACTGCGTTGAATGGTACGCTTTCCGCATGGCCGTCACCCTCTCGATTCGGGCACTGCACCCGGAGTTTTCCGCGGAGGCGACGGGGGTCGATTTGCGCAGCGTCGAAGACCGCGCGACGCTGGAGGCGATCCGCGCCGCCATGGATCGGCATGCGGTGCTGGTGTTCCGCGACCAGCCGGTCAGCAACGCCGAGCAGCTCCAGTTCGCGCGCCGCTTCGATGGCACGCTGCACGCCAAAACCGGGGCCGCAGTCCTGGCAAAGAACCGCTTTGGCAACGAGGCGCTGACTGACATTTCGAACGTCGACGAGGCCGGCAAGCTGCTTGCCGCCGACGACCGGCGCCGCATGTACTCGCTCGGCAACCGCCTCTGGCACACCGACGCCTCGTTCCAGGATCCGCCCGGGCGCTACTCGATGCTGTCGGCCCATGTCGTGCCCCCGGTCGCCGCGGACACAGAATATGCCGACCTGCGCGCCGCCTACGACGCGCTCGATGCGGAGACCCGGGCAAGAATCGAGGGCCTGCGCGCGCATCACTCGATCGCCCATTCCCGGCAGATGCTCGGCTTCGAATTTTCCGCCAGCGAGCAGGAACAGCTGCAGGGCGCGGTGCACCCGCTGGTGCGCACCAATCCGCGCAGCGGCCGGCGCTCCCTCTACCTCGCTTCGCACGCCTCGCGCATCATCGGCTGGCCGGTTCCGGAAGGGCGGCTGCTGCTGCGCGACCTCACCGAGCACGCCACGCAGCCCCGCTTCGTCTACCGCCATGAGTGGCGCGTCGGCGATTTCGTGATCTGGGACAACCTCGCCACCATGCACCGCGGGCGGGCGTTCGATGACGTCAAGCACCGGCGCGAGCTGCGGCGGGTCACGACGCTCGACGTTGCGCTGCCGGTCAGCGCATGAGATGCAGGAGCGCGGCGCGCAGACGGAGGCCTATCGCGCCGTCGCGACGCTGTACAACGCGCTGGTTACGGCGATGGTCGTTTCGCTGGTGGCGCGGCACGGTTCGGCGCTGGCGCGCGAATACGTATTCCGCCATTTCCGGCGCCAGCACCTGGAGAAGTTCCTGCCCGGACTGGCAAAGCTCGGGCTCGCCCGCGAACCGCACGCGGTAGCCTGCGCGCTCTACCACTATCACTCGAACGCGCTCGGCGGAGTGCACACCGAGTACGTCCGCGAGTCCGATCGCAAGGCCTGGGTGCGCTACCCGCCGCCGCGCTGGATGTGGCGCGGCACGGCGATTGCCGCGATTCCCCATGAAGTCTCGGCGGCGATGCTGCACGGCTGGCACGGCCACAACGGCGTCAGCCTCGGCAATCCTCGCCTCGGCTTCGTTTGTACCGGCATGACGGTGGACGGCATGCCGGGCCTGGAAGGCTACTACCTCGAGCACGACCGCGAACTCGCCGCCGAGGAGCGCGTGCGCTTCGAGTATGGCGGGCAGGTCATGCCGGCATTTGATCCTGCAGCCGCCCCCAGGCTCGATTCCAGTGCCTGGCCCGCGGAGCGGCTGGCCCGCACGCACCGGCGCTATGCCATGGAATACGTGCGCACGATGATTCCGGTACTGCAAGAATTGCTTGGCGCACCGCCCGCAGGGCAGGAGCTGGGCCGCGTCGCGCGCCTGGTCGGACTGCAGTTCTATGCGGAAACAGCGTTGCCGCCGGCCAAGCCGGCGCAACCCGGCAACCACGACAGCGCACACGCTTTTGGCGCCTGGTTCGCTGCACTGCTGGCCGGCCAGGGCGAGGAGGTTTCCCTGGATTGCGCGCCGGGCACGGCCACGCTTCACCTGCCGCACTGGCGACTTGCTCAGGGAGTGCGGCTCGCTGACCTGGCGGGTGCATTCCACGCATGGAACGAACTGTGGATCGGCGCCGGCATGGCGCACGACCGATTTCTCCGTCTCAAAGCAGAAGTTACGGTTTCGGGCGAGCGGCTTGCGGCGCGCTGGCGGATCGGCCGCAGCGGCGGCAAACCCTAATTCGCCAGCGCGCGCTCGACAAAATCGAGCCGGTCCTGGCCCCAAAAGAGCGCGTCGCCGATCGCATAGGTCGGCGCACCGAACACCTGGCGCGCCAGCGCCTCCTGCGTGTAGCGCTCGTAAGTTGTTTTGCCCTCTGCAATGGCAGCCGGTGCGTCCGCAATAGCGTGCCGCGCCGCGATGCTGGCGAGGACGCCGGAATCGGCAATATTCTGTTCCTCCGCCCACACGGCGCGAAGCAAATCCCCGGCCAGGGCCAGCCGCTTGCCCTCCGGCGCGGCGCAGATCAGGCAGGATGCCGGCGCCGGATCGGCGGGAAAAAACTTCGGATGGACATTCAGCGGTATTCCGAGAAAGTCCCGCCAGCGCGCCAGTTCAGCCAGCCGGTAGGCCTGCCGCTGCGGCGCCCGCTTCGCCACCGGCAGCCCGCCCGATTCGGGAAAAATGACGCCGTAGTTGACCGGCTTCACTGACACCGCAGCGCCCTGCCGCGCCGCGATCGCGGCAAAGCGTGCATGGCCAAGGTAGGTCCAGGGGGAGGTCGGGGTCAGGTAATAATCGATCTGCTTGGCCATGATGGTACTTTTCAGGTTGCTCGATACCGGGGTTTATCAGATGAATGCAACGATACGCAAGATCGAAGCCCGCGACCGGCCGCGCTGGGGCGAACTGTGGGAGGGCTATTGCAAGTTCTACGAACGGGACCTGTCCGGTCCAGTGACGGAGTACACCTGGCAGCGGATCATGGATCCTGCCTCGCCCGTCTATGCGATCGTTGCCGAGCGGCCGGGCGACGGAGTAATCGGCATGGCGAACTATCTGATTCACGAGCACACCTGGAGCCTGACTCCCGCGTGCTACTTGCAGGACCTGTTCGTCGACCCGAAGAAGCGCGCGGTCGGCGTGGGCAAGCAACTGATCGACTGGCTGGTCGCCGAGATGAAGGCGCAGAAGTGGTCGCGCCTGTACTGGGCCACCAAGGAAAACAACTACCGTGCGCGCGGACTGTATGACAAGTACACTGCGCATAGCGGGTTCCTGCGCTATGCGATCATCAACCCGGATCTCTAGAAAGGAAGACCCATGTCCGTTCACTCACTGTCGTCCAAGCGCGCCGCCGATCCGGTGCGCGAGGCGAAAATTCACCTGGCTGCTGCCCATCGCCTCGCGGTGCTGGACGAACTGGAAGAAGGCATCGACAACCATTTCACGGTCACGGTTCCCGGCCGTGACGACCGCTACCTGATCCTGCCCTTCGGCCTGCACTGGTCGGAAGCGCGCGCGAGCGACATGATCGTATTCGATGAGTCAGGCGCCACGCTCGAGGGCGAAGGCGTAGTGGAACTGTCGGCGCAGTGCATCCACGCACCGATCCACCGCCTGACCGGCGCGCGCGTGGTGCTGCACACCCACCAGACCTGGGCAGTGGCACTGAACATGCTCAAAAACAATCGCTTGCTGCCCGCCAGCCAGACGGCGTCCTTCTTCCACGGCCACGTCGCCTATGACGACACCTACACCGGCACCGCCGACACGCTCGCCGAAGGCGAGCGGCTGGCCCGCCTGATTGGCGACAAGCACGTGCTGTTCATGAAGAACCACGGCGTGCTGGTGGTCGGCGACTCGGTGGCGCAGGCCTATCGGCGGCTGTACAAGCTCGAACGCGTTTGCCGCGCGCAGGTGCTGGCCATGAGCACGGGGCAGGAGCTTCAGATACTGGCCGACGACATCGTCGCGCAGGTGCAAGCGCCGCCGGTGGACGACCGCCATTCGCGCAACGAGCGCGAGCGGCTCTTCTTCGAAGCCATGATGCGCGTGCTCGACCGGGAGCTGCCGGGCTACGCCGACTGAGCGCTAGCGCGATCCTGCGACGGTACGGTTGCGCTCGTACCAGCGCGACATCAGTTCGATCGCGATCCAGGAGGTCGCCGCAGCGGCGACCAGTACCCCTTGCGCGATCACCCAGCCCCACTGGTCGATGATCAGCGCGAACAGCGTCGGCGAGGCCGCGTTGACGATCAGGATCGGCGTGGCGATCAGCCCGAGCACGGCGCCGTAACCGGTAGCGCCGAACAAGGCCAGCGGCACTGCGCCGCGCACGATCGTGATCACGCCTTGCGAAGCGCCCATCAGCAGGGTAAACACCAGAATCGCCTGGAAATTTCCGCGCGCGAGCAGCAGCAGCAGGAACGACGCAGGCAGCACGCCAATGGCGATGCGCGCTACGGTAATCGCGCGCAGGTTGCGGCCGAAGAAAATCTCCACCAGCCGGCCGGCAAACTGGGCGAAGCCCTTCATCGAGGCGACCCACACCGCGGCGACAGTCGCCAGGCCTGCCGCCTCCAGCAGCGGCACCAGCTGCACCGTGACCACGCCGAAGACGAAGCCGTTCAGCGACATGACCAGCGCAAACAGCCCGATTGCGATCGAGCGCATCTTTCCCGCAAGCGGTGCGCCATCGACGCTCGCATGATCGGCGCCCGCGGCACCCGCGTTGGCTGCGGCCGCTTCGCGGCGCGCCAGACCAAACCAGTTGAGCGGCAGGCAGACGATCAGGTTGATCGCAGCAAACAGCACCAGGGTCTGGCGCCAGCCGACGGCTTCATTGAGGAAATGGCCAAGCACCCAGAACACGGACGAGGCGAAGGCGCCGAACAGCGTCAGGTAGGAAATGGCACGCCGTCCGCGCGAGGGGACCACCTGCACGAGCGCGGCGAATGCCGCGTCGTAGAGGCACAAGCGCATGCCCAGTCCGATGAACAGCCAAACCGCGAGGTAAGCCGTCTCGCTGCGCACCGTCGAAAGCGCCAGCAACCCCGCCGATACAAGCACCGTACCGCTGCTCATCACCGCGCGCGCACCGTAGTGATCGATCGCACGGCCGGCCCAGGGGGAAACCATTCCCATCGCCAGCACCGCCACGGTAAAGCCGAAATAAATCAAGCTGCGGCTCCAGCCGGTTTCGAGCGCGATCGGATTGGCAAGCACGCCCAGGCAGTAGTAGCTGGTTCCCCAGGCCGTGATCTGCGTGATGCCGAGCGCGCAGACTGCAGCGAACATCGGATCGCCGAGGCGCGCGCGCCAGGCATGCGTGATACCGTTCTGCGACGCCACTGGACCCACCGTTCCCCTTCCCGGTTCGCCGGCCAATGATCGAAGATATCAGTTTCCAGAATTCGTTCGTGGCCGGTCTCCCGGCCGACCCGGTGCTGAGCAACACGCCGCGGCGCGTATTCAACGCCTGCTACACGCGCGTCGAACCGACGCCGGTCGCCTCACCGCGCCTGCTCGCCTGGTCGGAGCCGGCGGGACACCTGCTTGGTTTCAAGCGTCCCGCGGGGCCGTCCGATCCCCTGCTCGAAGTACTCGCGGGCAATCGCGTTCTTCCCGGCATGCAGCCTTATGCGGCGCGCTACGGCGGACACCAGTTCGGCCGCTGGGCCGGGCAGCTCGGCGACGGCCGCGCCATCACGCTCGCCGAACGGATCGCCACTGACGGCACGCGCCAGGAATTGCAGCTCAAGGGGGCAGGACGCACGCCCTACTCGCGCAGCGCCGACGGGCGCGCGGTGCTGCGCTCCTCCCTGCGCGAATTCCTGTGCAGCGAGGCGATGCACCACCTCGGCGTGCCGACCACCCGCGCGCTCAGCCTGGTCGCCACCGGCGAGCCCGTGCTGCGCGACATGCTCTATGACGGCCATCCGCGCGAGGAGCCGGGCGCGGTAGTGTGCCGCGTTGCGCCTTCGTTCGTGCGCTTCGGCAATTTTCAGATCCTCGCCGCGCAGGGCGAGCACGCAACACTTCGCAAGCTGATGGATTTCGTTTCGAGCAATTTTTTCCCGGAACGAAAGACGATCGAGGATGTGTTCCGGGAAATCTGCCGCCGCACCGGCCTGCTGATGGCCGACTGGATGCGCCTCGGCTTCGTGCATGGCGTGATGAACACCGACAACCTGTCGATCCTCGGCCTCACCATCGACTACGGTCCCTACGGCTGGCTCGAGGGCTACGACCTGGACTGGACTCCGAATACCACCGACGCGGCGGGCCGGCGCTACTGCTACGGCAACCAGCCGCAGATCGCGCATTGGAATCTGGCGCGCCTCGCCGAAGCGCTGCTGCCGCTGGTGCCCGATGTGGCGCCGCTCGAAGAGGGCTTGAACCTTTACGCCGAGACATTCGCCGCGGCGTGGCGCACGGCGCTGGCACAGAAACTCGGTCTGGCGACGCTCGAGCAGCCCGGTGACGACGAGCTGGTGAGCGACCTGTTCGTGCTGCTCTCGGAGCGCGAAACCGATTTCACGATCTTCTTTCGCAATCTTGCACTGCCAACCGTGGGGTCGCTGCGGCCGGCGTATTACAGCGATGAACCCCCGCGCCCAACGCTCGACGCCTGGTTGCAACGCTATGCCGCACGGCTGCAGCAGGAGAACCGGTCCAAAACCGAACGTCAGAATCAGATGCGCGCGGTAAACCCCAAGTACCTGTTCCGCAATTACCTGGCGCAGCAGGCGATCGACGCCCTGGAACAGAACGGGGACGCCTCGGTGCTGGAGCGCCTGATGCGCGTGCTTGAGCATCCCTACGACGAACAACCCGAGCACCAGGATCTCGCCGGCCGGCGCCCCGAATGGGCGCGCCACAAGGTGGGCTGTTCGGCCCTTTCCTGCAGTTCTTGACTTAGTCGTAGAATGGCCGCCATGTCGGCCCAGGCCTCCGTCCAAGTAAAAGACGACGAGGTCTATGCCGCGACCGTCAAGGGCACGGCCGAACTGAAATCCACCGGAACGGCGCTGTCGGTGACCGAGCTGCAGGTTCTGATTCTGGTCGACGGTTTTTCGCCCGTGGCGCAGATCGCCAGTTTCGTGCCGAACATTCCGCGCGACCAGGTAAACCTCGCCTTGCGCAAGCTTCTGGCGGGCAAGCTGATCGGCACCACCAGTGGACCGGACGCCGAAGGATTGGGATCCGGGTTTTCGACCATCGCGGTTCCGGTCGGGTTCTTTAGCGGTCTCACGCTGGATGCGAAAGCCGAGGCCAATGGCGGTGCCGCGATCCTGAAGAAGAAGGGCTATTACGTCCGCATTGCCAGGCGCCCGGCCGGGCAGCGAGAGATCAAGGAGGGATGGAATCCGACGATCCTGGTGCTGGATGACGATACCGACCTGCAAAAACTGATCCGGACCTTTTTCATGATGGAAGGCTTCACGCCGCGCGCAGCGCACAAGGCTGCCGAGTTCGTCCCGGCGTTGCGCCTGCAGCCGCCGCCCGATCTGATCCTGCTCGATGTGCAGCTGCCCGACGCCAACGGCTTCGATATCCTCGCCAAGATGCGCCAGCATCCGGTGCTGAAGAATATGCCGGTAGTCATGTTCACCGCCGAATCTTCCCGCGCCGCGGTACTGAAAGGCCTGCAGTTGGGGGCCGATGGCTATGTCACCAAGCCTTTCGAGCCGGACGTGCTGGTGGCCGCGGTAAAGGCAGTGCTTGGCCTCTCCGCCCCGCCGGAACCCGCCGAAAAAGCTGCCGGCAAACCCGCCGGCAAGCCGGCCGGCGTTCCGCCCGGCAAACCGCTCGCCAAACCGGCCATCAAACCGGTCACGAAACCCGCCTAACCCCGGCGCAACGCTCCCGCTTGTTCAGCGATCGCAGCCGCTACGACGCGCTCATGGACGTGGTGCGAAGGCGCATGACCGTGCGCGCGTTCGACGCCGCCTACACGGTCCCGCACGAGCACTACGAATTGATCCTCGAAGCGGCGCGCCACAGCCCCTCCGGCGCCAACGCCCAGCCCTGGCATTTCATCGTGGTCACCGACCCGGCGCTGAAGACCCGGATCATGGAGTACTTCCGCGAGGAGCAGCGGCGGCGCGCCAAGCTGAAGATGAAGTTCCCGACGCCGGACTACCGCGGCCTCGCCACCGCGCCCGGCCTGATCGTGGTCGCGAGCGACTTCCGCTGGGTCAAGGCATTTCCGGTGCTGAACGACGGCTCGGACCTGGACTGCATGTACCGGCAGAACGCCGAGCGCATCCTGCTGCAGAGCGTGGCCGCGGCCACCATGTCGGCACACCTCGCTGCGGCAGCGCTCGGCTACAACGTTTGGTGGGTGACGGCGATTGGCCAGGAACAGGCGCAGCAGGCGATGAAGCCCTTGCTCGGCATTCCCGAGGAGCTTTCGGTGCTCGACCTGATGTGCTTCGGTCCGCCGGCCAAGGCACCCTACAAGCGCTGGAAGAAAGAGCTGGGCGAAATCGTGAGTTGGAACCAGTTCGACCGCGCGCACTTCATGACCGAGGCGCAAATCGACGAATGGGTGGCCACCACGCGCCAGAAGGTGATGTACAAGGACGCGGACAACGTCGATTAGGCCGCCGCTGATTTCGATCACCAAACTCGGCAGGCACCTGGGCGCGGAAATCGGCGGCGTCGACCTCGCGCGGCCACTGGACGAGACGACGTTCGCGAGGGTTTCGGATGCCTTCTTCGAACACCAGGTCGCCGTTTTCCGCAACCAGAAGCTCACGCCCGGCCAGCAGATCGCGTTCACCCGGCGCTTCGGCGAGCTCGAGCAGCACGTGCGCAAGGAGCATCGCCTGGAAGGCTACCCGGAAATCCTGGTGGTCTCCAACGTCCTCGATGCGCGCGGCGCCTCCATCGGCGTGCAGGACGCGGGCCGCTTCTGGCACAGCGATCTGTCGTACCGGCAGGTGCCGAGCCTGCTGTCGGCGCTCTACGCGCTGGAGGTGCCGCTAAAAGAGGGCGTGGTACTGGGCGCCACCAGCTTTGCCAGCACGGTTGCGGCTTACGACGCGTTGCCGGAGGATCTGAAACAGCGCTTGCCTGAATTGCGCAACGTCCACAGCTACCGCTATTACCGCGCCAAGAACCTGCAGGCGCAAAAAGACGAGCAGGCCCGAGGCGCGCGCAACGTGCAGGAACATGCTCTGACCGAAGAACAGCTTAAAAGCGTACCCGATGTCGAAGCGCCGATCGTCCGTACCCACCCGGTGACCGGGCGCAAGGGACTCTTCATCAACGAAGCCCACACTTCGCGCATCACCGGCCTGCCCGAGGACGAAGGCGCGACCCTACTCGCACGGCTCTGTGCCCACATCGTCAGGCCCGAATTCCGCTTCGAGCACCAGTGGCGCGCCGGCGATCTGCTGATGTGGGACAACGTTGCCGTGCAGCACCGGGCAAATTTCGACTACGACCTTCCCTTGCGCAGGCTGATGCACCGCACGACAGTGCGGGGCAGCGTGGCCGCCTGACCCCTAAGATTGATCCACCGGATGAAGACCGGATTTCGAGTAATTATTTCTCTTGGAGTTGCGTTGGTGGCTGTTGTTTGGGTCTTCGCGCGACCCGCAGACGCACAGCCCGCAGCGCCGCGCGTCATCTGGGTATCGCCGAACTCGGTCAGTCAGGGCGGACCGTTTTTCGAGGAATTGCGGCGCGGCCTGCGCGACATCGGCCATGTGGAAGGGCGCAGCATCCAGCTCGAGTCCGCATGGGGCGATGGCACGCCGCAGGGAGCGGCGCAGGTGCTTGCGGAGACCATCGCCGCGGCACCCAGCGTCATCGTGACCCAAGGATCGATGGGACCGCTGGCGAGCAAGGCGAGGACGACCATCCCGGTTGTGTTCGGCTACAGCGGAGATCCGGTCGAGGCGGGCATGGTGGACAGTTTGCCGCGGCCCGGGCGAAACATGACCGGCATTACCTACATGACGCTGGAACTGGTCGGCAAGCGCATGGAACTGCTGAAGGAGATCTTTCCGACAGCAAGGCGGATCGCCGTCGTCGCGACCCCCGACCATCCCGGCGATTCGGCGGAGCGGCGCACTTCCCAGGTGGCGGCGACGAAGCTCGGCATCGCAATCGATTATTTCGAGCTCGGCCGTGGCGCGACAGTCGCGAGCGTCCTTGCGGCGATCGAGAGCACGCGCAGCGACGCCGTCATGTTCTTTCCGACGCAGACCGTCATTGCCAACCGCTCGAGCATCGCGGAATGGTCGCTGAAGAAGAAAGTGCCGACCATCTCCGGCTGGGCACAGTTTGCCGATGGCGGCAATATCATGTCCTACGGGCCGAATCTCGCCGATGCGTCGCGCCGGCTGGCGTTTTACGTGGACCGCATTCTCAAGGGCGCGAAACCCGGCGACCTGCCGGTCGAACTGCCAAACCGCGTGGAATTTGTCGTCAACTTAAAGACCGCTCGCGCAATCGGCGTGAACGTACCGCCTTCGGTCCTGCTGCGTGCCGACCGGGTGATCGAGTAGCCGGACAGGGTCGTTCAGTCCGCAGGCTCACGTCGGCCGTCCTTAGCGGACAGCAGGCAAGCTCGATGCTGACCGTGTAAGCCTCTGGTTCATCCGTCTTAGCCGGTCCGCCATGACCGTCATGACGTGCCTCGCGAACTCCGGAGATTCGCGTACCAACAGATCAAACTGGGTCTTGTCGATTGGTAGAACGCGACAATTCGAGCGAGTAATTACCGTGGCGCTCCTGACTGAAGAATCGACCAATGCCATTTCACCAAGTAGTGCGCCCGGTCTGGCTACCTCGATTACCTGCCCTGCTACACAAACCGCTACGGATCCTTCCATAAGCACGTACATGTTTTTGCCAGGCTCACCTTCGCTGAACAAGACAATGCTCGCTTGCAGGGAGACCAGGTTTCGTGCCTGTCGAAAATGTGCGATGACGTCCACGGGAGACCCTCCTTGCGGGTGCCTGCCGGTCGCAGCCGGATTCGTGCAGGCCTCTAGCTTGCGCTCCTTTTGCCCGCAGCGGGATAGTAGTGCCAATTCGCGGTTCGCAATGTCCGCGAGGGCTTGAAGGTAACCATTGGCAAATAACCGGTTGAGCCCGCCGTCGATATCAGCCATTCCGCGGATTCACGAAATAGAAAGGGCCAGCGATTGCTGGCCCTTTAGAATTGGCGCGCCCGGCAGGATTTGAACCCACGACCCCTTGGTTCGTAGGCGTTTCAAGCCAATCTGTGATTTATTGAAATCAGCGACTTGCGGCGCTTGCCAACCCGCTATCCAGTCACACCAAGGCACAGTTCTGTCACAGCCAGTCTGTCCTAGCCGCAAATAAGCCTCCGGCGTTAGTTCGTAAGCGCGCCATACACGCCCTCGCGCATAAATCTACGGTACTTCTCTCGAACTGCCGCTGGCACTTGAGACATCAATACAGCGTAGAGATCGCGTTTCGGATCGATCCAGAAATACGTGCCGTAGAAGCCGGACCAACCGAAATCGCCGACTGTTCCGGGATACACGCCCTTCTCGTTTACGCGGATTATGAACCCCCATCCAAATGCTTGGCCCGCTGCCGGGACGTGCGGGCTAAGCATCTGCTTGAAAGTCTCCGCGGACACCAGTCGTACGCCGTCCAGTTCGCCGCCATTGAGAAGAAACTGGCAGAAGCGCGCGTAGTCCGTTGCGGTCGACACCATCCCGCCCCGAGCTATAACCGAATCTTGTGTACGGCTGTGAGTTGAAGAAGGCGGCGTGACCTGCTGGAATTCGATTGTCGAGATCGGTTTCAGCAACCAACAAGGAGTCACGCCACCATGCGTCAGGATA
>Ga0187892_10002966_pt1 | contig 32192 bp, 33 predicted proteins | sample MA1701073metaG_FD_139345 | JGI IMG/M metagenome (GOLD analysis project Ga0187892, IMG submission 139345) | Bio-ooze microbial communities from a basaltic lava cave in the Kipuka Kanohina Cave System on the Island of Hawaii, USA - MA170107-3 metaG ...
GCCGTTCTTCACCCCGCACTGCTCGGGCTGCGCCGCGACCCAGTGCGCCGGCGGCGCGTCGGGCCAGATCTCGAGCACGCGGATGATCGTCGCGCGCACCCGGGTGCCGGCGACGTTGGAGATCAGGACGCGCTGCGGCGCGTGGAGCCGCCGCCACAGCGCGGCGAGCTCGGGGATCTCGGCGAGCAGCGCGTGGCCCGACTCGATGCAGTTGTCGGCCGCGGCGCCCGAAGCGGCCGCGCGATAGCGGCCCCACTTGACGAACGTGTTGCCGATGTCGATCAGCAGGTGGTACGGGACGGTGGCCATCGGTTTCGCAGCCGGCGCGCGAGTGTACCGCGGACGCTCCCTAGAGCGGGTCGAGCGGGAAGATCGGCCGCTGCAGCTTTTCGTATCGGTACGCCGCGAGATCGGCGTTCGTGACGCCCTCGCCCTGGCACTCGACGATGTGCGAGGCGATCGGCTTGAACCCGGCGCGATAGTGGATGCGCGACTTCAGCAGGATGTGCCGGGCCCGCGTCGGCTCGATGCCGCAGTGTCGGAACACCACGAGATCGAACGGCTCGTGGTGCCGTTCGGTGACGACGATGCGCGCGCGGCCGGTGTCGAGCACCGCAGTGCGGCCGAGGTGCGAGCGCACTCCTGTGTACATCGGCCCGGTGAACACGATCTCCCCGTCGGTGATCGCGGCCACCCGGCCCGAGACCTCGAGCGGCTTGCCGGCGAGCCCGATCGAGGGCATGTCGGTCTTGCCGCCGAGCGCGAGCGTCACGTTCGCGCCCAGCCCGGCCTCGACCATCCGCGCCACGGCCTGCGGGTCGCGGATCGGCGCGATCGCGACGTCGTCGAGGCCCTGGCGCAGGACCTCGCCGACGACCTTCATGACGTCCTGCGCGCCGCCGGAGCCGCAGTTGTCGCAGTGGTCGATGAGGAGCACCGGCCCGGCGGGGTTCTGGCCGCCGAGCTGCTTCGCCCTCGCAACCGACTCGGCGAGCGGCGCGGCACGGTACACGTACTCCGCGCGGCGGTCCCACGCGATCTTCAGCATCGCGTCGCACACCGCCTGGGCCGCGGCGCGTCCGTTGCGGCGCGCGTCGCCGACCACGACCGCCGAGCAGCCGGTGTACGGCGTGTCCGCGTGGGCGAACGCGGGCAGCAGAGTCGCGGCCAGCACCCGGCCGTCGCGCTCGGCCTCGCGCGCGAGGGCGATGACGGCGCCCGACGGCCCGTCCTCGGGCGCGTGCCGCATGATCGACGGGATCAGCGGCAGCCAGCCCCACGCGAGCACCGGCTCGACCTCGCCGCGCAGGCTGCGCGCGAGGATCTCGCCCGCGAGCCGGCCGGCCTCGTGCATGTCGACGTGCGGATAGGTCTTGTAGCCGGTGATGATCGTCGCGTTCGCGACCGTCTCCGGCGAGAGATTGGTGTGATAGTCGAAGGTCACCGCCACCGGTACCTGCGGCGCGATTCGCCGCACGCGGCGCAGGATCTCGCCTTCGGCGTCGTCGGCGCCTTCGACCACCATCGCGCCGTGCAGATCGAGGAGGACCGCGTCGCAGCCGCGCCGCACCGCCTCCTCGAGCGGGCGGACGAGCGCCTCGAACGTCGCGCGCGACGCCCGGTTCGAAGGCCAGGATTCCGCCGCGATCGGCGCGACCGCCTCCGCCCCCTCGCGCGCGGCGACGTCGAGGAACGCGGCGAACGGCGAATTGGTGCCGGCGAGCGCGCGCTTCGCGTCTTCGCCGTAAAGCGGCCCGGCGCCGTGCCCGAACGACGCGAGCGGCGTCGCGATCGGCGAGAACGTGTTCGTCTCGTGCTTGATCTGGGCGATGACGAAGCGTTTGGGCAACGCTGCAGACCGGGCGATCGTGGCGAGTCGCGCCGACGATAGCACGCCGGTGGACCGGCGACGGCATGGCGGGGTTCCGGCAGCGGACCGGGCGTTTGCGCCGGCCACCGGCCTCCGATATCGTCCCGTCCAACGGGTCTCCGCACGGGCGAACGTGAACCATTCGTTGCACCGTAACACTCGGTTGCACAAATTTTCCGCAACCGTCCCCCGGTCTCGGGCGACACTCCTTGTCCATGGACCCCGTTGAAGCGCCCTTCCGGCCCCAGGCCGTCCCCGCGGCGCAGGCGGCGCGCGCGCGCCGGGCTCGGGCCGCGCGCATCGCCCTCTTCGCCGTCCTCGGCGCCGCGCTCGTCCTGGGCGGTTATTACGCGTGGCGCACGTGGCTCGCGGGCGGAGCCGGGGCGGGCGAGCACCTGACCGCCGTCGTCCAGCGCGGCGACATCGAGGACACCGTCGGCGCGACCGGCACCCTGCAGCCCCGCGACTTCGTCGACGTCGGCACGCAGGTGTCGGGGCAGCTGAAGGTGGTGCACGTGCAGGTCGGCCAGACCGTGAAGAAGGGCGACCTCCTCGCCGAGATCGACCCGACCGTGTATCTCGCCCGCGTCGACGCGGACCGCGCCCAGCTGCGCAACCTCCGCGCGCAGCTCGCCGACCGCCAGGCGCAGCTCGTGCTCGCCGAGCAGCAGCTCACGCGCCAGCAGAACCTGATGCGCGAGGACGCGACGACCACCGAGGCGCTCCACCAGGCCCAGGCGGCGCTCGCTTCGGCGACCGCGCAGATCGAGGCGCTCAAGGCGCAGATCCAGCAGACCGAATCGACGCTGCGCGGCGACGAGGCGAACCTCGGCTACACCAAGATCCACGCCCCGATGGCCGGCACGGTGGTCTCGCAGACCGCGAAGCAGGGCCAGACCCTCAACGCGAACCAGCAGGCGCCGATCGTCCTGCGGATCGCCGATCTCTCGACGATGACCGTCGAGACCCAGGTCTCGGAGGCGGACATCGCGCGGCTGCGGCTCGGGATGGACGCGTACTTCACCACCCTCGGGAGCGGCGAGCGGCGCTGGCACGGAAAGCTCCGCCAGATCCTGCCGACGCCGAAGACCGTCAACAACGTGGTCCTCTACGACGCCCTGTTCGACGTGCCGAACCCGAGCCGGGACCTGATGACGCAGATGACGGCTCAGGTGTTCTTCATCGTCGCGGCGGCGAAGGACACGGTCTACGCCCCGGTCGCCGCGCTGCGTCCTGCCGGCCGGGCGGGCCGCGGCCAGCGCGCCGGGGGAGCGCGCGAGAGCGCGGACGCGAAGGGCACCGAGCCGCGCAAGGGCGCTCCCCGCGTCTCCGCCGCGCTGGATCCGCGCGCGCTGTTCGCGAACGGACGCGCGCTGGTGAACGTCGTCGGGGAAGACGGCGCGTTGAGCGAGCGCGAGGTCCAGGTGGGCGTGATGAACCGCGTCTCGGCCCAGATCCTCGCCGGGCTCGCGCCGGGCGAGCGGGTCGTGATCGGGACGCGCCCGGCGACGACGCCGGCCCGCGCGCCGTCGGCGACTCAGACGCCGCGGCTGCGTTAAGGATTCAACGCAAAGGCGCAGAGGCGGCAAGAAAAAGGACGCAGAGGCATGCAAGCGAAAGCCTACAAGCCTTTCTTTGCCCTTCGCGCCTTTGCGTTGGCTCTTCGATGAAGCCCGAGCTCGCCATCGGCCCCCTCGCCCGCCCGCCGCTCGCGCCGGCGATCGAGCTCGAGAACGTGACCAAGACCTACCGCAACGGGGCGCTCGCGGTCGAGGTCCTCCACGGCATCTCGCTCGCGATCTATCCGGGCGAGTTCGTCGCAATCATGGGCGCTTCCGGATCCGGGAAGTCGACGCTCATGAACCTCCTCGGGTGCCTCGACCGCCCGACCACCGGCACCTACCGGTTCATGGGCGAGGACGTGTCGGGGCTCGCGCCCGACGAGCTCGCGCGGCTGCGCCGCGAGGCGTTCGGCTTCGTGTTCCAGAGCTACAACCTGATCGGCACCGCGACCGCGGTCGAGAACGTCGAGGTGCCGGCCATCTATTCGGGCGTGCCACCGCGCGAGCGGCACGAGCGCGCCGCGGCGCTCCTCGCGTCGCTCGGCCTGAGCGATCGCCTCAGGCACCGGCCGAGCGAGCTCTCCGGAGGCCAGCAGCAGCGGGTGTCGATCGCGCGCGCGCTCATGAACGGCGGCAGCATCATCCTCGCCGACGAGCCGACCGGGGCGCTCGACAGCCACAGCGGCGAGGAGGTGATGCGGATCCTCGAGCAGCTCTCGCAGCGCGGGCACACGATCATCCTGATCACGCACGCCCGGGAGGTCGCGCGCCACGCGCGCCGCATCATCGAGCTCAAGGACGGGCTGATCGTCGGCGACTCCGGACCGGGCCCGGCGGTGCCGGCGGGTCTCACGCCGCCGCCCGCCGGCGCGGCGGCAATCGCCAGCTCGCTCGTCGGCGAGGCGCTCGAGGCCACCAGGACGGCGCTGCGCGCGCTCCGCGCCAACCTGTTCCGGACCGTCCTCACGCTGCTCGGCATCGTGATCGGCGTGGGGTCGGTGATCGCGATGCTCGCCGTCGGCGACGGCGCCAAGCGCTCGGTGCTCGATCGGATGGGCACGCTCGGCACCAACCTGCTGGTGGTCCGTCCCTGGTCGCCGACCCAGCGGGGCTGGGGCAGCGGGTCGATCGCGACGCTCGTCCCGGCGGACGCCGACGCCGTCGCCGAGCTGCCGAATGTCCTCGCCGCGGTCCCCGAACAGGGTGGCAGCGTGACCATCCGTCACGGCACGTCCGACTACCAGACCTCCGCCACGGCGACGGCGGCCGACTATCCCATCGCCCGCGCCTGGCCGGTCGTGCGCGGGACGTTCTTCTCGCCGACCGACGTGCGCACCTACAGCACCGTGATCGTGCTCGGCCAGACCGTGGCCGAGGCGATCTTCCCGCCCGGCGTGGACCCGGTCGGAAAGCACGTGCTCGTCAACAACGTCGTCTTCCAGGTCGTCGGCGTGATGGGGGTCCGCGGCGCTTCGCCCTGGGGCTCCGACCAGGACGACGTCGCGTTCGTCCCGCTGACCACCGGCAGCCTCCGGCTCTTCGGCCAGCGGCATCTGCGCTCGATCACCGTCGCGGTCGAGGACGTCGGCCGCATCGACGCGACCCAGGACGAGGTCACCGCGCTGCTGCAGGCCCGGCATCGCGCCACCGACTTCCAGATCCGGAACATGGCGCAGATCATCGAGACCGCCTCGGAAACGCAGAACACCCTGACGATCCTGCTCGGGTCGATCGCCGCGATCTCGCTGCTGGTCGGCGGGATCGGCGTGATGAACATCATGCTGGTGAGCGTGACCGAGCGCACCCGGGAGATCGGCATCCGCATGGCCACCGGCGCGCGGATGCGCAACATCCTGCAGCAGTTCCTGACCGAGGCGCTCGTCGTCTCGCTGGTCGGCGGCCTGATCGGCGTCGCCGTCGGGCTCGCCGCCGCGGCGATCATCGCGGCGTTCGACACGCCGATCGAGTATTCGGCCGGGCCGGTGGCGCTCGCCTTCGGCTGCGCGTTCGCCACCGGGCTCGTGTTCGGCTTCATGCCGGCCCGCAAGGCGGCGCGGCTCGATCCGGTGGTCGCCCTCGCGGCCGAGTGAGCGGGAGGCCATGGCCGCGCCGCTTCGCCTCGCCGTCGCGCTGACTGCGTGCGCGCTCACCGGGTGCGCGATCACGAGCCCCGCGCCGCCGCGCGGCATCGAGCTGCCGGCGGCCTGGACGGAGCCGGCGCCGGCGGACGTCCGGCCGCTCGCCCTCGACTGGTGGCGGGCGTTCGGGTCGGAGGAGCTCGCGGCCCTGGTCGCGGAGGCGCTCGCTGGGAGCCCGGATCTCGCGATCGCGACCGAGCGCGTGCGGCAGGCCGAGGCCGAGCTGCGGATCGCCGGCGCGTCGCTCTTCCCGACGGTCGACCTCGACGCCGGCACCGGGCAGAGCGGCTCACGTCCCAGGGGCGGTCCGACGACCACCAGCAAGTCGACCGACGTGGCGCTGGCGGCGAGCTACGAGCTCGACCTCTGGGGCCGGAACGCCTCGATCGCGCGCGCCGCGGACGAATCGCTGCGCGCGACAAGCTTCGACTACGAGACGGTGCGGCTCACGCTCGCCGCGAGCGTCGCGACCACCTACTTCGAAGTCCTGACCCTGCGCGTCCGGCTCGCGATCGCCCGGGACACGCAGGCGATCGCCGAGCGCATTCTGGCGGTCGTGACCGCGCGCGCCAAGTACGGCGCCGCGTCGCAGCTCGACCTCGCGCGCCAGCAGACCGCGGTGCTCCAGGCGCGCGCGATCATCCCGCCGCTCGAGCTCGCCGAGCGGCAGACGCTCAACGCGCTCGCCGCGCTCGTCGGCCGCGCGCCCCAGGGCTTCGGCGTCGCGGGCAGCTCGGTGGTCGACCTGCCGGTGCCGGGCGTCGAGCCCGCCCTGCCGGCGGAGGTGCTGGTGCGCCGGCCCGACATCGCCGCCGCCGAGGCCGGGCTCGAGGCCGCGAACGCGGACGTCGCCGCCGCGCGCGCGGCGCTGCTGCCGGCGATCCGCCTCACCGGATCGGCCGGGCTCGCGAGCGACGCCCTGCTCTCCATCGGCAGCTCGCCGACGCTCGGCTACGCGATCGCCGCGTCGCTGCTGCAGCCGATCTTCGACGGCGGGCGCCTGCGCGGCCAGGTCGACTTCGCCGCCGCGCGGGAGCGCGAGCTCGTCGAGAGCTATCGCCGCAGCATCCTCGCCGCGCTCACCGACGTCGAGAACGCGCTGGTCGCGGCGAATCGCACCGCGGTCCAGGAGGCGCTGCAGGCGCAGGTGCGCGAGGGCGCGCAGCGGACGCTGCGCCTGGCGGAGGTCCGCTACCGCGAGGGCGTCGACGACCTGCTGTCGGTGCTGGATGCGCAGCGGACGCTCTTCCAGGCGCAGGACCAACTCGCTCAGATCCGGCTCGCGCGCCTCGACGCGTCGGTCGGCCTGTATCGCGCGCTCGGCGGCGGGTGGGAGCCGCCCAAGCCGGCGCGGGCGGCGCAGCAGGACTAGCCCGGATATTTCATGAGGGATCGAGATGATGGCGAGGCGCCCGTCAGGGTCGCAGCGAGCGAAGTGGCTGCGACGTTGCGAGCCAGGTTGGGCTCGACGGCAGTGGCCAATGCCGGGAGCATTGGCCACCTGCCGGCATGCCCAGGATGGCCGCAACGCGCACGCCAGCGCTCGATCAGCCCGGCGGGCAGACTGCGCACCGCGCCGGCGCGCGTAGGTCGTTGTCCAAGCAGCGCAAGTGCGGCTTTTCGGGGCGGCCTCATGAAATATCCGGGCTAGAGCGCGTCGAAGTCCGACGCGATCCGCTTCCGCAGCGCGGCGTCCGGCAGCCTGCCCTGCGCCGCGCCGAGATTGTCGGCGACGTGCTTCGGATTGCGCGTGCCGGGAATGACGCAGGTCACGGCGGGATGGCCGAGGATGAACTTGAGGAACACCTGCGCCCAGCTCGCGCAGTCGATGTCCGCGGCCCATCCGGGCAGCGGCTTGCCCCGCACCCGCGAGAACAGCGCGCCCTCGGCGAACGGGCGGTTGACGATCACCGCGGCGCCCTCGCCCTGCGCGACCTCGAGCATCCGCCGTTCCGCGTCCCGCTCGGCGAGCGAGTAGTTGAACTGCGCGAACTCCGGGCGATGCTTTTTGAGCGCGGCCTCGAGCCCCGCATAGGCACCGGCGTGGTAGTGCGTCACGCCCAGATAGCGGACGCGGCCCTCTTTCTTCCAGGCGGCCAGCGTCGCGAGGTGCGCGTCGGTGTCGACGAGGTTGTGCACCTGCATCAGATCGAGGCGCTCGACGCGGAGCTTGCGCAGCGAGGCCTCCATCTGCCGGATTCCCGCCTCGCGTCCCGTCGTCCAGACCTTGGTCGCGATGAAGAGCTTGCCCCCCAGGCCGAGCTCGGCGGCGAGCGTGCCGACCGCTTCCTCGGCCGCGCCGTACATCGGCGACGAGTCGACGACCTTGCCGCCGCGCTCGACGAGCGTTCGGAGCGCCTCCCCGGCGGCGGCGCGGTCGGGGCCGTCGCGCGGCACGTCGAAGCTCTGCCAGGTGCCGAGGCCCACGATCGGGATCCGCTCGCCGGTGCGCGGGATCGGGCGCGTCTCGAGACTCATCGCTTGGCCTCCGGTCGGGCGCGCCGCCGCGAGCCCGGCGGCGAGCACGCCGAGCGCACGCAGGGTCGCCCGGCGGTTCATCGGTAGCGCGGCCAGCCCCAGTACGGATAGGGGGGCAGGTAGCCGTACGGAGACGGGAAGACGCCGCGATACGATGGCCACCCGTACCAGAGATAGCGGTCGCGGGCGCGGAGATACTCGTCGTAGCGTTCCGCCTCGATGTAGGTCCGCTGCATGTGGTCGATGACCTTGTCCGGCACGCCCTGCTCGCGAAGCTTCGCGAGCTCGGACGCGGGCAGGCGGTACACCGCGCGCGACTCGCGCATGCGCTTGACGATCTCGTCCGCGGGCACGTTCGCGGCGCTCATCCCCACGATCTCGTCGATCGTCGGCGGCGGCGGGGGCGGTGGGCCGGGCGTTGCGCAGCCCGCCGCGACGCCGACTGCGACGAGGAGAATCAGGACTGCGGGAACGCGCACGGCCGAGGACAAAGCCAAAACACCGCTATCTTAGCCGCCTGTGATGCCGCAAGCTCATGACCTGCTCGCTATGACGTCCCGTCGCGCGGCCCTGCGCGCCATCGCCGTGCTCCCCGCGCTGCTCACCGGCGTCGCCCGCGCAACCCCGTGGGAAGCGCGCGGGCTCGCCGACCACCCGCTCGTCGGCCGGATCTGGGACGCGCGCGCCGGGCAGTTCACGACGCGCGCGGCGGTCGAGGCGCGGTGCGCCGGCGCGGCGCTCGTCCTCCTCGGCGAGACCCACGACAATCCCGATCACCATCGGCTGCAGCGCGAGCTCCTCGAGGCGCTGGTGCGCGCCGGCCGCCGGCCGGCGGTGGCGATGGAGCAGTTCGACCGCGAGCACCAGGCGGCGCTCGACCGCGCGCGGTCGGAGCGACCGCTCGACGCCGCGGCGGTCGCCGATGGTGGCCAGTTCGACCGCCGCAGCTGGCGCTGGCCGCTGTACGAGCCGATCGTCGCGGCGGCGCTCCGTCACGGGCTGCCGATCGTCGCGGCGAACCTCTCGCGCGCAGACGGCGCGCGCGTCGTCGAGCGCGGCGTCGCGGCGCTCGGCGCCGACACCGTCGCGCGGCTCGGCCTCGACCGGCCGTGGCCGGACGCACGCCGCGCGGCGGTCGAGGCCGCGGTGCGCGACGGCCACTGCGGACAGCTCCCCGAGGCGCTCGTGCCGCGCATGGCGCAGGCGCAGCGGGCGCGCGACGCGACGCTCGCCGACCGGCTCGTGTCGCGCCCGATTGCGGACGCGGTGCTGATCGCCGGCAACGGCCACGTGCGGCGCGATTTCGGGGTGCCGACGCATCTCACCGCGCTCGCGCCAGGGCGCACGTCGGTGAGCGTCGGGATCGTCGAGGTCGAGGAAGGCGCGCAGCGCGCCGAGGACTACGTCGCGCCCGCAGCGGGCGCGGAGCCGCGCTTCGATTTCGCGCTGTTCACGCCGCGGGCGGAGCGGCCGGACCCGTGCGCCGGCTTTCGCATGCGGTGACGCCGGCACGGCGTGCATCCGGCGACGGCTCGGCGCCACCATATAATCGCCGTCATGGAATTCCTGCGCCTGACCGCGCGCGCCGTCGTCGTCGCGCTGCTCGCGAGCCCGACCGCTCGCGCCGCGATCGAGATCCGGCTCTGGCACGCGACGGACGGCGCCCCTGGCGACCAGCTCGAGGCCGTCGTGGAGCGCTTCAACGCGTCGCAGCGGCAATACCGGCTGGTGCCGGTCCACAAGGGCAGCGACAACGAGACGCTCTCCGCCGGACTGGGCGCGCAGCGCGCGGGCGAAGGGCCGCACATCCTGCAGGTCCACGAGGCCGCGACCGCAAGCATGTTGGCGGCCGCGCGCGCGGTGACGCCGCTGCACCGGCTCATGCACGAGGCCGACGAGCCGTACGATGCGCGCGCCCTCCTCTCCGCGGTCGCGAGCTTCTATTCCGATGCCGAGGGCAACCTCCTCGCGCTGCCGCTCAACACCTCGACGCCGGTGCTCTACGTGAACCGGCCGGTTCTCGCGGCGGCGGGAAAGGCGGATGCCCCGCTCGCGACCTGGTACCAGGTGCAGGAAGTGCTCCTCGCGCTGCGGGAGCAGGATCCGGCGCGCTGCGGGCTCACCACCACGCGCCCGTCGTGGGTGATGCTCGAAAACACGCTCGCCTGGCACAACGAGGAGTTCGCCTCGCGCAACAACGGCTACGACGGCCTCGACGCCCGGCTCGCCTTCAACACCCGGCTCGCCATCCGCCACGTCGCGCTGATGCGGGCGTGGATGCGGGGCCAGATCTTCAGCTGGTCGGGGCGCCGCGACGAGGGCGAGACGCGGTTCGCGCGGGGCGAGTGCGCGATGCTCACCGCGTCGTCGGCCGCGTACGGGAACGTCGCGCGGAGCGCCGGATTCGAGTTCGCGGTCGCGCCGCTTCCCCACTACGACGACATCGAGGGCGCGCCGTACAACACGCTGATCGGCGGCGCGAGCCTGTGGGCGATGAGCGGCAAGAGCGCGGCCGAGCAGAAAGGGGTGGCGAAGTTCTTCGCGTTCCTTTCGCGACCCGAGGTGCAGGCCGAGTGGCACCAGCGCACGGGCTACCTTCCGCTCACGCGCGCCGCGTACGACCTCAGCCGGCGCGCGGGCTTCTACGCGCGGAACCCCGGCACCGAGGTCGCGCTGCTCGCGCTCCTCAACAAGGACCGGCCGCGGGCGCACTCGCGCGGCATCCGCATCGGCAACCACCTGCAGATCCGCGCCATCGTCGACGAGGAGCTCGAGCGGGCGTTCGCGGGCGCGAAGCCGCCGAAGCTCGCGCTCGACGACGCGGTCGAGCGCGGCAACGCCCTGCTGCGCCGCTTCGAGCGGGCGCACCGCGCGACGGATGCCCGGGCGGGTGAAGGCCCCCCGCTCGCCGCCGGGAAGCAGTAGCCGGCCGCTGGACCGGTCACGACCTGTGGCCGGTCCCCAGAAGCATCGCGATCCTGGAGTTCTGCCGTTCGCCTCAGAACGGCAGCGCCGCCCCCGGCTTCGCCCCCAGCAGCACCCGCCGGAAGTCGTCCTGAATCCGCTCGAGGCCCGCGGCGTCCTCCGCCTCGAAGCGCAGCACGATCACCGGCGTCGTGTTCGAGGCGCGCGCGAGCCCGAAGCCGTCCGCATACTCGACCCGCAGGCCGTCGAGCTCGATCACCTCGGTCGCGTCCGGGAACCGCGCGCTGCGCTGGAGCTCCGCGATCAGGCGGTGCGGCTCGCCCTCGGCGAGCGCCCAGTGCAGCTCGGGCGTCGTCACCGAGTCGGGCAGGCGCTCGAGCTCCGCGCTCGGGTCGTCGCCCCGCGACAGGATCTCGAGCAGGCGGGCGCCGGCGTACGCCGCGTCGTCGAAGCCGTACCAGCGCTCCGTGAAGAAGATGTGCCCGCTCATCTCGCCGGCGAGCGGCGCGCCGAGCTCCCGGAGCTTCGCCTTGATGAGCGAATGGCCGGTCTTCCAGAGCACCGGCTTCCCGCCGTGGCGGCGGATCCACGGCGCGAGGTTCCGCGTGCACTTCACGTCGTAGATGATCTCCGCGCCGGGGACGCGCCGGAGCACGTCGGCCGCGAACAGCATGAGCTGGCGGTCCGCATAGATGATCCGGCCGCTTTTCGTCACCACGCCGAGCCGGTCGCCGTCGCCGTCGAAGGCGAGGCCGAGCTCGGCGTCCGAGGCGGCGAGCCGCGCGATGAGGTCCTGCAGGTTGTGCGGCTGGGTCGGATCCGGGTGGTGGTTGGGGAACGTGCCGTCGACGTCGCAATAGAGCTCGGTGACCCGGCAGCCGAGGCGGCGATAGACCTCGGGCGCGATGCTGCCGGCGACGCCGTTGCCGCAGTCCACGATGATCCGCACCGGCCGCGCGAGCTTCACGTCGCCGGCGATCCTGGCGAGGTAGGCCTCCCGGACGTCCGCCCTGCGGTAGGCGCCCTTCCCGTGCGCGAGCTCGCCGCGCTCGATCCGCGCCCGCACGCCCTGGATCGCCTCGCCGGACAGCGTCGTGCCGGCGATCACGATCTTCAGGCCGTTGTACTCGGGCGGGTTGTGGCTGCCGGTGACCGCCACCGCGCTGCCGCAGCCGAGGTGGTAGGCGGCGAAGTACGCCATCGGCGTGGTCGCCATGCCGATGTCGTGCACGTCGACGCCGCTCGCGAGCAGCCCGCGCCCGAGCGCCCGTGCGAGGTCCGGTCCGGAGAGACGCCCGTCGCGGCCGACCGCGATCGCGCCGCCGCCGGCCGCGCGGACCTCGGTGCCGAGCGCGCGGCCGATCAGCTCGACCGCCTCGACGGTGAGGTTCCGGCCGACGATCCCGCGGATGTCGTACGCCTTGAAGATCTCCGGCGCGATGCCGCTCACCGGGCGGTCTCGAAGAACGCGATGATCCGCCGCGGCAGCCAGTCGTAGCGGCCCGGGAACGGCCCGTTGACGAAACCGACGTGGCCGCCGGCCGCCGGGAGCTCCAGCACGACGCACGGGGCGACCTCGGCAGCCCGCGGCAGATGCTCGCCCGGGAGGAACGGGTCGTTGGTGGCGTTCAGCACCAGCGTCCGCACCTCGATCCCGCGGAGCCACGGCTTCGAGCTCGCCCGCGCCCAGTAGTCGGCCGCGTCGCGAAACCCGTGGAGCGGCGCGGTCACGAGGTCGTCGAACTCCCGCAGCGTGCGCGCGCGGGCCACCCGTTCGCCGTCGAAGAGCCCCGGGAAGCGCGCGAGCTTGGCCGCGCTCTTGCGTTTCATGGTGGCGAGGAAGTTGCGCGTGTAGACGCGGTTGAACCCCCGCTCCAGGGCGTCGCCGGCCGCCGTGAGATCGAGCGGGGCGGACACCGCGGCCGCCGCGCGCACCACCGCGCGCGCCGCCCGGCCGCGCTCGCCGAGCCACTTGAGCAGCGCGTTCCCGCCGAGCGACACTCCCATCGCGTAGAGCGGCGCGGCTCCCGCCTCGTCGGCGAGGCGACGCAGCATCCAGTCGATCTCGGCGGAGTCGCCGGAGTGGTACGCGCGCGGCAGCCGGTTCAGCTCGCCGCCGCAGCCGCGGAAGTGCGGCAGCGCCGCGCGCCACCCGCGCGCGCGGACCGCCGCGAGCAGCGCTCGGGCGTAGTGGCTCGGCGTGCCGCCCTCGAGCCCGTGGAAGAGCGCGAGGAGCGGCGCGTCCGCCGCGCCATCGACGCGATCGACGTCGACGAAGTCGCCGTCGGGCGTTTCCCACCGCTCGCGCCGGACGCGCGGGGGCGGCACGCGCGCGAACAGCGCCGCGTAGATCGTCTGCGCATTGCCACCGGGAAGCCACCAGGGGGCCCGATACGCCCCGGGATGGACGGTCGCGGCGGCCGACGCGCGGCGCGCGGGATCGCGAATCGAATCGAAAGGCGGAGGCAAGGGCTTCACGCGGGTCGGGCGCCGCGGGCGGGGGCTCTCACGCAACGCGCGCCGGCTAGTGCCGTTCCAACCGTTTCCGGCTGAGGCGCATGCACCAACCGGGATTCAAGGGTGCCCCCGTTTCTTGGCCGAACAGGTTGGAACGGCACTAGTGGAGCACCTTCGGCGCGTCGCCTCCGCCGGCGGCCGGGGCCGACGGCGCGGGCGATGCGTGGTGAACGAGCATCCGCCAGCCGTTGCTCGTGCGCAGGTAGACGTTGGTCGTCACGACCGGAGCGCGCGGCTTCGCCTCGCCGGCGACGAGGATGTTCTCGTGCAGGCTGTGGATCGAGAGCATCATACCGTGCACGTACACCTGGTTCGTGAGATGGACCCGCAGGCGCTGCCGCGAGTTGAAGATCTGCGACCAGCTTCCCCGCACCTGCTCGTAGCCGGTCAGCCGCGCGCCGGTCGGGTGGATGCAGACGATCTCCTCGTCCTCGGCCCAGACCTCCATCATCGCGTCCAGGTCGGCGCGCTCGAGCGCTTCGTAGAAGGCCGCTTCCGCGTCCTGCGGCGTCGGGAAAGTGGAGCGCTTCACGGGGCGCGATGGTAGCAAATCGCGCGCGCCTCGCCAGCGGGGTCCGCATCAGCGCGCGGCGTCCGCGATCCACGCCGCGATCGCGTCGAGGAGCGGATCGGCTTCGCCGATGGTCGCCAGCACGCGCATCGGCACGCCGGGGTGGCGGCGCCGCGCCGCCGCGAGGAGCTGCGGCAGGTCGCGGCGCACGTGACCGCCGGGCGCGAGGAAGAGCGGCGCGACCACGATGTCGGTCGCGCCGTCCGCGACGAGCGCCGCGATCGCCTCGCCCAGCGTGGGCGCGGAGATCTCGAGATACGCCACCGCGGCGCGGAGCGCGGGTTCGCGCTCCCGCACGCGGCGGGCCAGGCGCTCGAACGGCGCCGACCACTCCGGATCGCGGCTCCCGTGCGCGAACAGGACGATCCCGGTCGTCACGCGCCGCCTCCGTCACGCCCGCGGCTCACGGTGCCGCCTCGAAGCGTAGCGCCGCCTCGCACCAGCGCGCGACCCGCAGGAGGTGCGCGTCGCCCCCGGCGTCGCAGGCGAGCTGCAGCCCGAGCGGCAGCCCGGCGCGGGAGAGCCCGCTCGGGAGCGTGATCGTGGGCACGCCGACGAGCGACCACAGCGCGCAGAAGCTCGGGTCGCCGGTGACGTCGAGCCGGCGCGGCGCCGCGCCGGTCGCCGGCGGCGAGGCGATCGCCTCGCAGCGCTCGAAGAGGTCGTGCGTGCGCTCGGCGAGCGCGGCGCGCACCGCGATCGCGGCCCGGTAGGCGTCGGGCACGATCATCCGGCCCTCGTCGAGCGCCTCGTTCAGCGTCTTGCTCAGCAGCGCCCGCGCGCGCCTCTGGAGGCCGGCGAGGTTGCGCGCGCCTTCGGCGCGCATGATCGTGCGATGCACGAGGTTGGCGTCGGCGAAGCCCTCCGGCAACACGATGCGCTCGACCGCCGCGCCGGCGGCGCGCAGCGCGTCCACCGTCGCCTCGAACATGAGCTTCGCCTCCGGCTCGGTGTCGTTCCACGGGAAGCGCGGGAGCACGCCGATCCGCGGCGGACGGTCGAGCCGCGGCACGTCGGGAGGGATCGACTCGCCGTCGGCGAGCTGCGCGGCGAAGAGCGCCGCGCCGGCGACGTTCGCGGTGAAGATGCCCAGCTGGTCGAGCGTCTCGCTGAACTGGAAGGTCCCCGCGAAGGGCAGCACGCCGAACGTCGGCTTGAACCCGACCACCCCGCAGAACGCCGCCGGCCGGATCACCGAGCCGGTCGTCTGGGTGCCGATCGCCGCGGGCACGAACCCCGCGGCCACCGCCGCGGCCGAGCCCGAGGAGGAGCCGCCCGGCGTGTGCTCGGGATTCCACGGATTGCGCGTCTTGCCGGGGTGGCGGAACGCGCACTCGGCGGTCACGGTCTTGCCGAGCACGAACCCGCCCGCCCGCTTGAGCCGCTCGACGACCGCCGCGTCGCGCTCGGGCCGGCGACCGGCGAGCGCCGGCGTCCCGATCTCGGTCGGCAGGTCGGCGGTATCGATGACGTCCTTGACGCCGATCGGCACGCCGTGCAGGGCGCCGAGCTCCGGCGTCGTCGCCAGGCGGCGGTCGCACTCGTCGGCGAGCGCCAGCGCCCGGGCCTCGTCGAGCGTCGCCCAGGCGCGGACCGCGGGCTCCCGCTCACGGATGCGGGCGAGGAAATGCTCGGTGCAGGCGCGCGAGGTCATCGCGCCGCCGACGAGCGCGCGGGCCGCCTCGATCAGGCTGAGCGCCATGGCGGGGTCAAGTTCGCCGCCGCGCCCAGACCTCGGGGTTCAGCAGGTTCGGCGGCCGCTCCCCCGCGAGCGCGGCGATCAGGTTCGCGGCCACCGTCATCCCCATCGCGAGGCGCGTGGCGCGCGAGGCGCTCCCGATGTGCGGCGTGAGGGCGACGTTGTCGAGCGCGAGGAAGCCCGGGTGGAGCGCCGGCTCCCCCTCGAACACGTCGAGCCCGGCGCCGGCGATGCGCCCCGCCTGCAACGCCGCGACGAGCGCGGCGTCGTCGACGATGCCGCCGCGCGCGATGTTGACGAGGATCGCGGTCGGCTTCATGAGCGCGAGCTCGCGCGGCCCGATCAGGTGATGCGACTCGCGGGTGTACGGCAGCGCGAGGCAGACGAAATCGGCCTCCCGCAGCAGCTCGTGCAGGTCGACCCGGCGCGCGCCGAGCGCGGCCTCGATCTCCGGGGCGACGGGATTGCGGTTGTTGTAGAGGACGGTCATGTCGAACCCGTGCCCGCGCCGCGCGAGCGCCTGGCCGATCCGGCCCATGCCGACGATCCCGAGGGTCGCGTGATGGACGTCCTGGCCGAGGAACTGGTCGTTCTTCCACCCCCGCCAGTGGCCGGCCCGCAGCCAGCGCTCCGACTCGGTGACGCGGCGCGCGGCGGCCATGAGCAGCGCGAACGCGAGGTCGGCGGTGGTGTCGTTCAGGACGTCGGGCGTGTTGGTCGCGATGATGCCGCGCGCGGTGCACGCGGCAAGGTCGAGGTTGTTGTACCCGACCGCGAGGTTGCAGACCGCCTGCAGCTTCGGGCACGCGTCGAGAAGCGCCGCGTCGACGCGGTCGATGCCGGTGACGAACGCGGCGTGCTTGTCGGCGAGCCGCGCCCGCAGCTCCGCCGGCGCGAGCGGGACGTCGGCCTGGTTGTCCTCGACGTCGAAGCGCGCGCGCAGGTGCTCGAGGACCTCGGGGAAGTTCGCGCGGGTGACGAGGATGCGGGGCTTCATCGGTGCGCCCGAATTCTGCGCCAAACGGCGTGCCGCCGCCGGATGCGGAGCGGGCTCGGCGCCGCGCTAGAATGCTCGCCCAGCCACATCTAGCGAGGGAGGAGACGATGAAGGGCCCGATCGCCGCCGCGGCCGGCGCGGCTGCGGCAGTTGCGCTCGCGCTCGCCGCGGGCACGGTGTCCGCACAAGCCTATCCGACCAAGCCGATCCGCGTCGTGGTGCCGTTCGCGCCCGGCGGCACTTCGGACGTGCTCGCTCGGCTCTTCGGCCCCAAACTGCAGCAGAGCCTCGGCCAGCCGGTGGTGGTGGAGAACCGGCCGGGCGCGTCGGGGAACATCGGCGCCGAGCTCGTCGCCAAGTCGGCGCCCGACGGATACACGCTGGTGCTCATGGACGTCGGGAACCTGACGATCACCCCGAGCGTGCTGCCGGTGCCGTTCGACATCCTCAAGGACTTCGCGCCGGTCACGATCATCATGTATTCGCCGCACCTGCTCGCGGTGAATCCTGGGCTGCCGGTGAGCTCGGTGGCCGATCTCGTGAAGCACGCGAAGGCGCATCCCGGCAAGCTCAACTACGGGTCGACGGGCCTGGGAAGCGCCCCGCATCTCGCCGGGGTGCTGTTCGCGCAGGGGCAGGGTCTCACGTGGGTCGACATCCCGGCGAAGGGCGGCGCGGACTCGATCCTGCACGTCATGTCCGGCCAGGCGGACGTGCTCTTCAACGGCATGGTGGCGACGCTGCCGCACGTGAAGAGCGGGAAGCTGAAGCTCCTCGCCGTGTCGAGCGACCGGCGCGTTGCCGGGCTGCCCGACGCGCCCACCGTCGCCGAGGCGACCGGCATGCGCGACTTCAAGACCGGCACCTATCAAGGCGTGCTCGCGCCGGCCGGGACGCCCGCGCCGATCGTGGCGAAGCTGCACGCGGAGATCGCGCGCGTGGCCGCGCTGCCCGACATCAAGGAGAAGCTCGACGCCCTCGGCGCCGAACCGATGCTGAACACCCCCGCCGAGTTCGCCCAGTGGATGAAGACCGAGCACGCCAAGTGGGCGGGCGTCGTGAAGAAGGCCAACCTGAAGATCCAGTAGTCCCATGCAGTCCTGGTGGATCCGAACCGAAGGCGGGAAGCTCGTCGTCGAGCTGCGCGACACCCCGGCCCCGGCGCCGAAGGCCGGCGAGGCTCTGGTACGGGTGCGGGCCGCGTCGCTCAACCGTGGCGAGTTCATCGCCTCGCTCGGGCTGCACGCGGCGAGCGCCGAGGCGAAGCCGGCGGGGCAGGAGTGCGCGGGCGAGGTGCTCGAGATCGGCGCCGGCGTCACCGGCCTCGCGCCCGGGGACCGCGTCATGGGCCGCGCGCGCGGCGCGTTCGCCGAGCTCGCGGTCATGGACGCGCGCGAAGCGATCCCGGTCCCGGCGCGGCTCTCTTGGGAAGAGGCGGCGGGCGTCCCGCTCGTCTTCCTCGTCGGCTACGACATGCTGTACCCGGGCGGGAACCTGAAGGCAGGCGAGTGGCTGCTCGTCACCGGCGTCTCGTCCGGCGTCGGCGTAGCGTCCCTGCAGCTCGCGAAGCTGATCGGCGCGAACGTCATCGGCACTTCGGGCTCTGCGGCGAAGCTCGACCGGTTGAGGCCGCTCGGCCTCGACGTCGGAGCGCAGGGGCGCGGCGGCGGGTTTCTCGAGGCTGCGACGAAGGCGACCGGCGGCAAAGGCGTCGACCTGGTGGTCAACAACGTCGGCGGCACGGTGTTCGCGGAATGCGTCCGCGCCCTCGCCTACCAGGGCCGGCTCGCGACCGTGGGCTATCTCGACCGGACGCTGACGAGCGAGATCGATCTGGAGGCGCTGCACTCGAAGCGCCTGCGGCTCTTCGGCGTCTCGAACAAGCTCCGCACCGCCGCCGAGCGCGCCGAGACGGTGCGCGGGTTCGTGCGCGAGGTGCTGCCGGCGTTCGCCGATGGCCGCCTCCGGCCGCTCGTCGACAGGGTATTCCCGTTCGCCGACCTGCCGGCGGCGAAGGCCCGCATGGAGTCGGACGCCCAGGTGGGAAAGATCGTCGTGGCGATGGGCGAAGGCGGGGGCGCCGCGCGCTGATCGATCACCTGCCGCAGCTCGGCAGGCCCACCGATCGCCGGAAGTCGAGGATCACCTCGTTGTACCGCTCCGCGTAGATCTCGGCGGCGCGCTTCAGCCGGTAGTGCTCCGGGCCGCAGACCGCGTCGGAGGTCGGATCGATGACGCGTTTGCGGATCCGGGTCCGCGCGCATTCCTGGTCGGGCGCGCCGGGCACCCGCTCAACGTCGCCCAGCACCGCGAGGACGCTCAGGTCGCCGCGCGCGATCGCCTGGGTGGCCATTGCGGCGGGATCGAGGCGCTCGAGGGCCCGCAGGTTGTCGATGTCCGCCTGCCAGGAGGCGCAGCGATCGCAGCCGGCGACGGCGGCCGCCGCGGCGAGCGCGGGGATCAGGCGGCCGGCACGCGGCGCCCGGCCGCGGGCGGCAACGCTCAGTCCTTCTCCTTCAGCGACTGCCAGAGGTCGACCAGCATCATCCCGAGGCCGGCGAGGATCACAATGCCGAGCGGAAACTCCTTCATCTTGAGGACGTACGGGAGAAGGAAGCCCCCCAGCAGAACGATCGCGACGAGTCCGGCGAAGATCTTGACTGCCATGGCGTGTCCTCCGATGTCCGAGCCTCAGCCGGCCGCGACCCGTGCGGCGAGCCAGCGCGCGGTGCGCAGCAGCCGCGCATCGTCGTAGCGGGCCCCGACCAGCTGCACGCCGAGCGGAAGCCCGTTCGCGCCGTGCATCAGCGGCACGCTGAGCGCCGGCATGCCGCACAGCGTCCACAGCGTGCAAAAGGCCGGATCGCCCGTCGCCGCGAGGCCCCTGGGCGCGGTCCCGGCCGCCGCCGGCGTCAGGATCGCGTCGAAGCTCGAAAAGACCTCCTCGAACGCCTCGTTCAGTAGCGGAATGCATGCGAGCGCGCGCTGATACTCGAACGCGCTCGCCTCCCGCCCGCGCGCGAGCTGCGCGCGCAGGGACTCGGAGAGCCGGTCGCGTCCCCGCTCCCACTCGAGGTCGAGGCTCGCCGCCATCTCGGCTTCCATGATCGTGCGGTGCCAGTCCCAGGCCGCGCGCGCCGACTCCGGCAGCTCGATCTCTTCGACCGACTCGCCGAGCGCCTCGGCCAGCTCCGCGAACGCCTCCCGTGTCTCCGCGTCGGTGCGGTCCCAGATCGGGGTCTTCACGAACGCGAGCCGCGGTGGCAGCGGCGGCTCTTCGGCGGCGACCGCGCCGAACGGGATGCGCGCGCGGGGTCGGGTGTCCGGGTCGCGCTCGTCGTGGCCGACGAGGGTCTCGCAGACGAGGGCGACGTCCTCGATCGTGCGCGCGAGCACCCCGACGTGGTCGAGCGCGCGGGACAGCCTGAGGATGCCGTGGCGCGGGATCAGGCCGTGCGTAGGCTTGAAGCCGTAGACGCCGCAGTACGCCGCCGGCCGGATGGTGGAGCCGTTCGTCTGGCTGCCGAGCGCGAGCGGCACCATGCCCGCGGCGACCGCCGCGGCCGAGCCGGAAGACGACCCGCCCGGCGTGTGCTCGGGGTTGTGGGGATTGCGCGTCTTGCCCGGCGTATAGGTCGCGCACTCGGTGGTGACGGTCTTCCCCATGATCACCGCGCCCGCGGCGCGCAGCCACGCCACCACGGTCGCGTCCCGCATCGGGGTGCGGCCGGCGTGGAGCACCGTGCCGTCCTCCGTGGGCATGTCGCAGGTATCGATGATGTCCTTGATCCCGACCGGAACGCCGTGGAGCGGCCCCGTCGGCCGCCCCTCGCGCCGGTCCTGGTCGCGCGTGCGCGCCTGCGCGAGCGCGTGCTCGGGATCGAGGAACTGCCAGGCCTGGACCTTCTCGTCGACCTCGCGGATGCGGGCGAGGCAGGCCTCGACCAGCTGCTCCGAGCTGATCGCGCCGTCGCGGATCGCCCGCGCCGCGTCGCATGCGGACCACCAGTTCAGCTGCGAGGCATCCATCGGCTCAGTTCCCGTAGATCCAGCGCGGCAGCCAGAGGGAGATCTCGGGGGCGACGTAGATCACCACCATCGACAGGACGACGATGAACAGGAACGGCAGACAGCCCCAGAAGATCTGCGTGAGCAGGACGTGCGGCGGTGCGATGCCTTTCAGGTAGTACGCGGCCATCGCCATCGGCGGCGAGAGGAACGCCGTCTGGAGGTTCAGCGCCACCAGCACGCCGAACAGGAGCGGATCGACGTTGAAGTGCGAGAGCAGCGGCAGGAAGATCGGCACGAAGATGATGATGATCTCGGTCCACTCGAGCGGCCAGCCGAGCAGGAAAATGATGACCTGCGAGATCAGCAGGAAAGTGATCGGATTGAGATCGAGGCCGAGCACGAACTGCTTGATGATCCCCTCGCCGCCGAGGTAGCTGAACACGCCCGCGAAGGTCGCCGAGCCGACGAAAAGGAAACAGACCATGGCCGAGGTGCGCGCGGTGAGATACACCGACTCCTTCAGCCGCCCCCAGGTGAACGCCCGGTACGCCGCCGACAGCACCGTCGCGCCGAACGCGCCGACCGCCGCCGCCTCGGTCGGGGTCGCCAGGCCGAACATGATCGCCCCCAGCACGCACAGGATCATGATCGCGAGCGGCACGAACGACGTGAGGAGCATCAGCAGCACCTTCGAGACGGGAAAGTCGGCCTCCTCCTTCGGCAGCGACGGCGCGAGCTCCGGCTTGATGATTGCAAGGACGACGACGAAAACGACGTACATCCCGGCGAGCACGAAGCCGGGAAACAGCGCGGCCGCGTAGAGCTGCACCACCGACAGCCCGGCCATCGCTCCGTACACGATCAGCAGGATTGACGGCGGAATCATGATGCCGAGGCAGCCGCCCGCGCACACCGCCCCCGCGGCGAGCCGCGTGTCGTAGCCCGCCTTCAGCATCTGCGGGAACGCGAGCAGCCCCATCAGCGTGACGACCGCGCCGACGATCCCGGTGGCGGTGGCGAACATCGCGCAAGTGATGATCGTCGCCACCGCGAGCGAGCCCGGGATGCGCCGCAGCGCCACCTGGATGCTGTAGAACAGCCGGTCGAGGATGTTGGCGCGCTCGACCATGTAGCCCATGAACAGGAACAGGGGCACCGCCACGAGCACGTCGTTGTTGAGCACGGTGAACGTGTTCTGCGTGAGCAGGTAGAACACGCGGTTGTCGAAGAACGCCTGGCCGGCGGTGAAGTACGCGTAGTAGCCGAAGCCCACGCCGAGCGCCATCAGGGTGAAGGCGACCGGGAACCCGATCATGATCGTGAAGACCAGGATCCCGAGCATGATCAGCGCGATGACCGGGTCGCTCATCGCACCGCTCCTTCAGCGGTCGCCTGCGAACGGGCCCGCGCCTCCTCGATCAGCTGCTGCTCGAGCTCCTCGACGTCGTGCAGCCGCGGCGGCCATTGGTTGTCCCGGAGGCATTGCAGGCAGCGCAGCACCTCGGCGAGCCCCTGCAGCACGAGCAGCGCCGCGCCGAACGGGATCAAGAGCTTCAGCGGCCAGATCGGCACGCCGGCGGGGCTGTTCACGCTGACCTCGCGGATCTTCATCGACTCGATCCCGTAGCCCCAGCCCGAGAGCACCAGCGCGATGATGCCGGGGAAGAAGAACAGGATGTACAGCACGAGCTCGACGGTCGCCTGCGTCCGCGGCCGCCAGAGGCGGTAGAACATGTCGGCGCGCACGTGCCCGCCGCGCGACAGGGTGTACGCGCCGGCCATGAAGAACATCGCGCCGTACAGCGTGTAGCTCATGTCGAACGCCCAGCTCGTCGGGTTGTTCAGCACGTAGCGCATGAACACCTCGTAGCAGGTGCCGAGCGCGAGGATCACGATGCACCAGGCGAAGGCGTGACCGACCGACTTGCTGAGCTGGTCGACCCCGTAGACGAAGCGATTGATCATGCTCTCCCCACGCACGCCCCGGCGCGCGCCCCTTCAACAACAAAAATGGGGCGGCGCTCGCCGCACCGCCCCAGTCTGCCTACCCTGCTCCGCGCCGCTTAGGCCGGGATCTTGGTCTTGAAGACGTGCTCGTAGCCGAGCCTGTAATCCGCTTCGTTCACGTTCACGTAGTACGCCACGCGCTTCGCGAACGCGCGCTGCGACTCCACGACCTTGGCGAAGAACGGATCCTCCTTCGACAGCTTCGGCGTGATCACGTCCCAGGCCTTGAGCTGCTCCTGGAAGATGGACTTCGGCGTGCGCATGACCTTCACGTTGTGCTTGTTGATCAGGTCCTGCAGATCGCGCGAGTAGTTGTCCATCGCCGTCCAGTAGTTCGCCGAGTTCGCCGCCTCGGCCGCGTACTGCAGGATCGCCTGCAGGTCCTTCGGCAGCGCGCTGAACTTCGGCTTGTTGAAGACGATCTCGAAGAACTCCATCGCCTGGTGGTAGCTGCCCATCATGTAGTTCTTGATCACGTCCTGCGTGCCGAAGCGTATGTCCGAGGTCGGGTTGTTGAACTCGAAGGCGTCGATCACGCCGCGCTCGAGCGCCGGGATGATCTCGCCGCCGGGGAGCTGCGTGACCTTGGCGCCCATCTCCTGGAAGAGGTCGGCAGCGAGGCCCACGGTGCGGTACTTGAGGCCTTTGAGCTGCTTCGCGTCCGTGATCGGTTTCTTGAACCAGCCGAGCGGCTGGGTAGGCATCGGCATGGCGAAGAAGCCGACCACGTTCAGGTTCAGCTTCTGGAGCAGCTCGTTGTAGAGGTCCAGGCCGCCGCCGCGGTAGATCCACGCGAGGGTCTGGTGCGCGTCCATCCCGTTGATCGGGCCGGAGCCGAAGAGCGACGCCGCCTTGCTCTTCCCGTACCAGTAGACCGGCACGCTGTGGTTGGCGTCGAGCACGCCCTTGCTCGTCGCGTCCATCACTTCGAACGGCTTCACGACCGCGCCTGCGACCAGGAAGTCGATCCGCAGCCGGCCGCCCGCCATCTCGTTGACGCGCTTCACGTACTCCTCGGCCATCTCGTTGAAGATGTCCTTGGCGCCCCAGGCGCCCTGCATCTTCAGGACGACCGGCGACTGCGTGCGACCGATCATCGGGAAGCCCAGCGTCGCCGCGCCCGCCGTCGCTGCCGCGGCGCCGGTCAGGAACCGGCGGCGGGCGGGCGGGGCGGGTTTCTTCGTCTGCTCCTTGCTCATGGGGACTCTCCTTGGGTAAGACTCACACTGGTCGGAGGGCGTTGTTGTGGTTCGGGTCCTCCGGTTGCCCTAGCAACAGCACTGCGCGGGCCGCTATTCCACGCCCGCGCAATTTCATAATCCGGAAACCCTCTCCTCTTCCAGAAATGGTAGTCCCCGCCTCCCGTGAACGCAAGCCAACGCCCGTAAGGGGGACGGCGGCGCCGCAGCTTACATTCGCCTTACAGATAGCGCGCGAGGAGGTACGCGGCGAGCAGCGCCGCGACCCACAGCGTCATCGCGCTCGTCGACCAGGTGCGCGCGAGCACGCCGTCCGCGCCGCACCAGCGCTCCACCGCCTTCGCGACGCGCCGCAGCACGCCGCCGCCCCAGTCGGTGATCGCGCCGCGAGTGGCGGCGATCGCGAGCGTGGCGCCGCGCGCCGCGGCCGGACCCGCGACCCGCCACAGCCAGTCGACGTCGAGCGTGATCGTGAGCTTGCGCTCGAGGAACCGGAGCATCGCGAAGAACGCGAGCCCCGAGAACAGCAGCAGCTGCAGCATCGCGATCACGTGGTCCGGCGTGTAGGGCACGTAGGTCACCGGGTACGGCAGCATCCGGTACAGCGGCTCGTACCAGATGCCGAGGCCGATGCAGAGCGCGGCGAACGCGAGCATCGCGAGCCGCAGGCTCCACGGCGGATCGGGCGGGCGCAGGCCCGCGTCCTTCTGGAAGAAGACGAACCACGGGAACTTGATCCCGGCGTGCAGGAAGACGCCCGCGGAGGCCGCTTCGAGCAGGAACCACGCCAGCGCCAGGTGCTCGTCGATCGCCGCCTGCGCGATCATCGACTTGGACACGAAGCCGGAGGTGAGCGGGAACGACGAGATCGCCGCCGCGCCGACGATGCCGCAGGCGGCGGTGAGCGGCATGCTCTGGAACAGTCCGCCGAGGTCGGTGCACTTGCGCCGCCCGGTCATGTACAGCACCGAGCCGGCCGACATGAGCAGCAGCGCCTTGTAGAGGATGTGGGTGAACGCGTGCGACGCGGAGCCGTTCAGCGCCATCTCGGTGCCGATGCCGATGCCCGCGACCATGAACCCGACCTGGTTCACGATGCTGTAGGCGAGGATGCGCCGCATGTCGTTCTCGAGCAGCGCGTACACGATGCCGTAGAACACCATGTACAGCCCGACCCACAGCAGCAGGTCCTCGCCCGGGAACCCGCGCAGCAGCACGTAGACCGCGGTCTTGGTCGTGAACGCCGACAGGAACACCGTGCCGCTCCACGACGCCTCGGGGTAGGCGTCCGGCAGCCACGCCGACAGCGGCGGCGCGCCGGCGTTGACGAGGAACCCCGCGAGGATCAGCCACTGCGCGGGCGTGTCGAGCGCGAGGCGCGTGAACGCCACGCTGCCGGTGTCCGCGACGTGCCCGGCCACCCCCGCGAAAAGCAGGACGCCGCCGAACAGATGGACCATCAGGTAACGCTTGCTCGCGGCCCACGCTTCGGGCGTGCCGGCGCTCCAGATGACCAGGGTCGAGCCGACCGCCATCAGCTCCCAGTAGACGAAGACGGTGGCGAGATCGCCGGCGAGCGTGACGCCGATCGCCGACCCCGCATAGAGATACGCGGCCGGGAGCTCGAGCGGGCTCGCCGCGCGCAGCGCGAACAGCCCTCCGCCGAGCGCCATGATCGCGAAGATCGTCGCGAAGAGCCGCCCGAGCCCGTCGACGGCGAGCGGCACGACCTCGTACCCGAGGAACGTCGCCCGCCACAGCACCCCCTCCGGCAGCATCCACAGCGCGGCGAGCGCCGCGAGCGGCAGCGCGAGGACCGCCACGCTGCGGGCGCGCCCGCGCAGGGCGACGAGGAGCAAGCCGCCGAAGATCAGGACGAGCCCGGGATGGAGCGCCCAATCAGTCATCGCGCTCCTCGTAGTAGGTGTCGCGGCGCGCGAGGAACACGCCGATCGCCTTCGCAATGGCGATCAGCGCCACGCAGGCGAGGAAGCCGAACCAGGCGGGAAACGCGAGCAGCGAATCGATCCGGAAATGGCCCTCGTGCCCGACCACCAGGCCCGCGACCACCGTCGCCGCGAGCAAGGCGCCGAAGATCCACCACAGCTTGCGGATCGTCGCCGGCCGCGCGAGCCAGTGCCGTTCCATGCCCTACCCTCCCGCGACGCCGCGCGCCAGGGCGAGCGGCACGTCGGCGTAGAAGAACATCGCGACCGTCAGCGCGGCGGTCGCCACCATCGCGACGACCATGGTCCAGGGCGCCTCGCCGTGGGCCTCCCCCGCCGGCGGGGGGCGCAGGAACGCGCGGTAGACGATCGGCACGAAATAGCCGGCGTTGAGCAGCGTGCTCGCGACGATCACGGCGACTGCCGGCCAGTGGTCGATCGCCATCGCGCCCGCCAGCATGTACCACTTGCTGACGAACCCGGCGGCGGGCGGCAGCCCGATCATCGACAGCGCGCCGATGGCGAACGCGCCGAGCGTCCACGGCATGCGCCGGCCGATGCCGTCGAGCTGCGACACCTCGGTCTTGTGCGCGGCGGTGTAGATCGCGCCGGCGGCGAAGAACAGCGTGATCTTGCCGAACGCGTGCGCGGCGATGTGCAGGACCGCGCCGATGACGGTGAGCGGCGTCAGCAGCGCGGCGGCCATCACCACGTACGAGAGCTGGCTCACCGTCGAGTAGGCGAGCCGCCGTTTCAGGTTGTCGGCGCGCAGCGCGACGACCGAGGCCGCGAGGATCGTGAAGCCGGCGACCACCGGCAGCCAGTCGACGCTGGCGAGCCCGGCGATCGGCTCGACCCCGAACACGTAGACGATGACCTTGACCACCGCGAACACGCCCGCCTTCACCACGGCGACCGCGTGCAGCAGCGCCGAGACCGGGGTGGGGGCCACCATCGCCGCCGGCAGCCAGCGGTGGAACGGCATCAGCGCCGCCTTGCCGATGCCGAACATGTAGAGCGCGAGCAGCCCGGCGAGCGCGGCGTTGGTGAGGCCCGCATCGCCGAGGATGCCGCCGGGCGCGAAGTCGATCGTGCGGGCCACCGCCCAGGTCACGACGATGCCGGTGAGCAGGAGCACGATCGAGGTCGTGAGCAGCACGCCGAGGTAGGTCCGCCCCCCGCGCCGCGCCTCGTCGTCGCCGTGATGGGTGACGAGGGGATAGGTGATGAGCGTCAGCCCTTCGTAGAAGAGGAAGAGCGTCAGCAGGTTTCCGGCGAACGCGATCCCCATCGTGAACGCGAGCGCGAGCGCGAAGCAGACGTAATAGCGCGTCTGATGCTCCTCCCGGTTGCCGCGCATGTACCCGATCGAGTAGATCGAGTTGACGATCCACAGCCCGGAGGCGACCAGCGCGAACAGCATCCCGAGCGGCTCCACGCGGAACGCGATGCCCACGCCCGGCAACGCCTCGAACAGGAACAGCGCCGGCCGCGAGCCCTCGAGCACCGGCCCGACGAGCGAGAGCACGACCAGGAACATGCCGACGGCGGCGGCGAGCGTCACCGTCTCGCGCAAGTTCGGCGCGCGATGGCAGAGCGCGATGCCGATCGCCCCGGCGAAGGGAATCGCGAGCGCGAGGACGATCGCGGCCTGCGGGCTCATTGCGGGCCGAGCAGCAGCGCGGCGGCGCTCGCGGCGCTGCCGACGTTGAACGAGGTAGACAGGCCGAACCAGATGCAGGCCGCCACCAGGAGCCAGGCGGGGACGAGGAGCGCGAGCGGCGCCTCGCCGGGCCGCGGCGAGGCCGGGCCCGGCGCCTGGAGATACGCCGCCTCGACGAAGCGCCACACGTAGGCGACCGCGATCAGCGAGGAGCCGACGACCAGCACCACCAGCCACCACTCGCCGCGCTCGATCGCCCCGAGCACGAGGTACCACTTGCTCACGAACCCGGCGGTGGACGGGATCCCGATCAGGCTCAGGCCGCCGATCACGATGCCGAAGGAGGTGAGCGGCATCGCCCGCCCGAGCCCGGCGAGAGCGTCGAACGACGCGCGGCCGGCGCGCATCGCCACGCCCCCGAGCAGCAGGAAGAGCGCGCCCTTGGTGACGCCGTGATTGAAGAGATGCACGATCGACCCGGTGAGGCCCGCCTTGTTGAACATCGCGATGCCGAGCGTGATGTAGCCGATCTGCGCGACGCTCGAGTAGGCGAGCATGCGCTTCATGTCGGGCTGGTACACGGCGACCAGCGACGCTGTCACGATCGCGATGGCCGAGAGCGCGAGCAGCGCCGGGCCGAAAGGCACGTCGGCGAACGCCGGCGATGCGTCGAACACGGAGAAGAAGTAGCGCAGCAGGACGTACACCGAGACCTTGGTGGCGGTGGCGGCGAGGAACGCCGTCACGGCGGAAGGGGCGTACGTGTAGGCGTTCGGGAGCCAGAAGTGCAGGGGAAACAGCGCGAGCTTCAGCGAGATCCCGACCGCGATGAACGCCGCCGCGGCGTACAGCGGCCGCGGCTCGGCCACCGCCGGGAGGCGCGCCGCCATGTCGGCGATGTTGAGCGTCCCGGTCATCAGGTACAGGAGCCCGACGCCGATGACGTAGAACGTCGCGCCGATGGTCCCCATGATCAGGTACTGGAATGCCGCGAGCAGCGAGCGGCGGTCGCGCCCGAGCGCGATCAGGACGTAGGTGGCGAGCGAGGAGATCTCGAGGAACACGAACAGGTTGAACGCGTCCCCCGTCGCGGCGATGCCGAGCAGGCCCGAGAGGCACAGCATATACATCGCATAGAAGAGGTACAGGCGCTCGCCCGGCACCTCGGCCGCGACGCTCCGGCGCATGTAGGGCGCTACGACCGCACCGGTCCCGGCCACGAGCACCAGCACGAACGCCCCGAGTGCATCGACCCGGTACTCGATGCCCCACGGCGGCGGCCAGCTTCCCATCGCGTACGAGACGACGCCGGCCGAGCGCACCTCGAGGAAGAGCGCGATCGCGATCGCGAACGACGCCCAGCTCGCGGCGAGGGCGAGCGCCCAGGCGACGCCCGCGCGGCGCGCGAGCACGATCACCGGCGCCGCGAGCAGCGGCACGACGACCACGAGCGCCGGGAGCTGCGCGCGGATCACTCGCCGTCCCGGGGCTCGCGGTCGCGTTCGAGGATCTCGTCCTCCTCGATGGAGCCGTAGGCCTCGCGGATCCGGACGACGAGCGCGAGCCCGAGCGCGAGGGTCGCGACGCCGACGACGATGGCGGTGAGGATGAGGACGTGCGGGAGCGGGTTGGAGTAGACGCCGAAGCCCTCGGCGACGATCGGCGCGGTCCCGCCGATCAGCTTGCCCGGGCCGATGTAGAGCAGGTAGACCGAGGTCTGGAAGATCGAGAGCCCGACGAGCTTCTTCACCAGGTTGCCGCGGGCGACCACGATGTACAGCCCCGCGACCATCAGGAAGACGGTCACCCAGTAGGCGTAGTGGCTCCCGACCGCGCCGGCGCTCATTCTTCGTCCGGATCGCGGCGGCGACCGGCAAACATGTAGAAGATCTTGAGCATCACCCCCGACACGGTGATCGCCACTCCGGCCTCGACCCAGAAGATACCCCGGTGCTGGCCGTGCACCGGGTCGCGGTCGAGCACGAAGTAGTCGAGGTAGTTGCCGCCGAGCAGGATCCCGACGACGCCGACGCCGGCGTAGAGCAGGACGCCTGCGGCGACCATCGTCTCCACGATCCACTCGGGGACGAGCTGCCGCGCCGCGGGCAGGCCGAAGATGAGCGCGTAGAAGACGACCGCCGCCGCCCCGATGACGCCCGCCTGGAAGCCGCCGCCCGGCCCGAAGTCGCCGTGAAACTGGACGTACAGGGCGAAGAGCAGCATGAACGGGATCACGAGCTTCGCGATCACCCGCAGGACGAGATAGCGCTGCACGCCGTCTCCTGTGCTCAGTCCTTGCGCCGCACGCGGCGGAGCAGCGCGATCACGCCGGCCCCGGCGGTGAACACGACGGTGACCTCGCCGAGCGTGTCGAAGCCCCGGTAGCTCGCGAGGACCGCCGTCACGATGTTGGGCACGCCGGTTTCCTTCAGGCCCTCGTTGAGGTAGCGCGGCACGACGTGGGTGTGGATCGGCGCGTTCGGATCGGAGAACGCCGGCAGCCCGAGGGTGCCGTACACGAGCGCGCCCACGATGACGAGGGCGAGCGCGAGCGGCAGCCAGGGCCGCACGAGGGGCTTCGCCTCCTCGCCGCCGACCAGGGCGAGCGCGGCGAGGAGCAGCACCATCGAGATCCCGGCGCCGACGGAGGCCTCGGTCATCGCCACGTCGACGGCGTCGAGACCGACCAGCACCGTCGCCATGAGGAAGCTGTAGACGCCCGCGAGCACGACGACGGAGAACAGGTTGCGCTGGACGATGATGCCGACCGTCACGACCGCCATCATGGTGAGCAGCACGTTGATGATCAGCGCTTCGATGGCGCGCCCTCCTCGGCGAGCAGCGGCTTGACGCCGCGATACAGCGCCGCGCGCGCGAGCGCGTGCGTGGCGGTCGGGCTGGTGAAGAAGATGAGCAGCCAGATGATCGCGAGCTTGACGCTGACGAGCGTGGGCCCGGCCTGGAGCGCGAGTCCGAGGAGCACGAACCCGGCGCCCACGGTGTCGATCAGGCTCGCGGCGTGCATCCGCGTGAAGAGATCGGGCATCCGCAGCAGCCCGAGCGCGCCGATTACGCAGGCGAGCCCGCCGAGGCCGAGGCAGAGCCAGCTCGCGGCGTCGATCACGCGTCCTCCTCCTCGCCGGGGGCACCGAGGTCGCCGTAGCGGAAGAACTTGAGCACCGCGATCGTCCCGACGACGTTGAGCAGGCCGTAGACGATCGCGAGGTCCAGGAAGTCGGGCCGGCCGGTCAGGAAGCCGATGACGGCCAGCAGCAGCAGCACGATCGTGCCGACGGTGTTCGCGGCGAGCAGCCGGTCGAGGATGGTCGGGCCGGCGAGTGCCCGCGCGAGCGTGAGCGCGAGCGTGACGAGCAGGGCGAGGGCGGCCGCCGCGAACACTACTCGCTCCCCTCGAAGCGCTTCACCCGGCGGTCCATCTCGCTCGCGACGCAGCCTTGCGCGCCCTCGCGCGTGAGGCCGTGCACGAGGAACTCGCCGTGCGTCACCTCGACCGACAGCGTGCCCGGGGTGAGCGTGATCGAGTTCGCGTGCGTGACCAGCCCGACCGCGCTGCTTTGCGACGGCGGGAAGCGGGCGAGCGTCGGGCTGATCGGCAGCCGCGGCGAGAGGATGATGCGCGCCACGTTCCAGCCCGACTTCAGGATCTCCTTCCCGAGCCACGGCCAGTACAGCGCCGCCGACGGCCCGAGATGGATCGGATGCCCCTCGCGGTCAGTGACCGCCATGCGCCGGGCGAGCGCCGCGACGGCGATCGCGGAGACCGCGCCGGCCGCGAGCAGGAACGGCGTGAAGAACCCCGAGAGCAGCACCCAGAAGACGAACAGGACCAAGGCCAGGCTGAGGGCTTGGAGCATCGCGTTGTGTCTCTTCCGGCGCGGACGCCGTGCGGAAAGCGCGGGTTTGAGGCGATTCTATCGGCTGGAGCGCAGCGCCACAACCCGGCCGAGCCTCACGAGCGCGACGGCGATGACGCCGGATGTCCTCGCATCGTTCATTTCGCCGGTCCCCGCGCGGACCGCCGCGATCGGCGTCGCACGCGCAGCCACACCCCGGCGCGCCACAGCAAGCTCACCGCGTAGTACGCGGCGAGCGCACCGCTCGCCGCCATGACCGCGAGCCCGAGCGCGAGCGGCTTCCCGATCGCGGCGACGACGTGCCACCAGCGATCCTCGACGGCGCCGGCCGGGCGCTCGAGCGCGGCCTCTTCGGCGGGGTCGACGGGAACGTCGAGGAGCCACGCGCCGAGGTGATACGCGGCGAGGTAGAGGGGTGGGAACGTGAACGGGTTGGTGACGAGCGTGCTCGCCGCGGCGGCGCCGACGTTCGCCCGCAGCGCGAACGCGAGGATCACCGCCAACGGAATCTGTCCGAAGGGGATGAGGAGCCCGAAGAACACGCCGATCGCGATGCCGAGCGCGACGCCGCGGCGGCTCAAGCGCCACAGGCGCGGATCGCGGACGAACGGCGCGAGAGCCGCGAGCGCGCGGTTGCGCGCGAGCGATTCGGGACGCGGAACGAGCCGCCGAAAGAACCGTCTCGACATGCGCCGGCGACGGGCGCCCGCGCGCCCGAGGCCCTATGAATGCTA